>ULQL01036056.1_pt1 | contig 10733 bp, 12 predicted proteins | sample 1954411 | NCBI WGS metagenome assembly ULQL01 (sample SAMEA4835654, study PRJEB28245) | human gut metagenome | biome: gut microbiome; material: fecal sample | place: Denmark | collected 2008 | reverse complement strand
GCTCTGCCTCAATCTGCTCAGCTTCAGCTTTCTTTGCTCTTTCAAACAATTCAGCTTCAGATTCTTTCTGAGTTTCATAAAGCTTTGCATCAGCATCCTGCTGAGCTGCGTATTTACGAGCTTCTGCTTCCTTTTTAACAGTAGCTTCCAGAGCACGTTCCTTAATAGCAACTTCACGCTCTTTCAACTCAATTTCCTTTTCCTGTCGAGCAAGGTTTGCATTAGCAGTTGTAATCTCAATAGTTCTACGCTGTTCCTCTTGCTGAATTTGATATGCAGCATCGGCTTCAGCCTTTTTAATATCAGCAGCTTTCTTTAACTCAGCACGCTGAATTTCCAGTTCATTATTCTTCTTAGCAATCTCTGTGTCAGCAGCAACCTTAGCATCATTTGCCGCCTTAGCTGCCTCTGCCTTAGCAACTGCAATTTCCTTCTCAGCCTTTGCTTTTGAAATAGCCGCATCCTTAGAAATCTGAACTGTATTCTCCAAACCAAGATTTTCAATAACACCATTCTTATCCTTAAAGTTCTGGATATTGAATGTAGTTAATTCAAGACCCATATCATTCAAGTTAGGAGTTACATTTTCAATGATACGCTCAGCAAAAACTTTTTTATCACCCTGAATTAACTCCTTTAATGTTGTCTGAGAAATAATCTCACGAATATTACCTTCAAACACAGGAGTGATAATTTCACGAATTTGGCTTGGCTTATATCCAAGGAACTTGGAAGCCGCAACCTTTAATCTGTCAGGGTTTTGAGAAATAGATACGTTGGCTACTGCGTCTACTAAAATGTTAATAGCATCTTTAGTAGGAATTTCATCTCTTGATGTAAAATCAGACTGAATATTTTCAAGAGACATATAGTCCACTCGTTGGATGATTGGAATTACAAAACAACCTTTACCAATAGCAACACGATTTCCACGAGGACCTGTTATTACCATAGCTACATTAGGCGGAGCTTTCTTATACATAACCTTACCAACAAAAACTACCGCTAAGAGGATGATTGCCGCGATAATAAGAACTGATAAAATCGGGGCAACCGCTGTCATAATTGAACTTGCCATAAATCCTTTTATCTCCTTTTATTTTAAATTTTATTTAGTTGTCAAAGTGCAAAATATTATTTTAGATTGCTACATAACGACCATTCTGTTTAGCCGTATTTGGAGTGAAGAGTTCCATACCATTTCTAGTATATTCTTCAGCTCGTTCAATAGTATTCTTTTTTAAATTACCAAAAGTCTGCATAAAGATATTAACTGCGGCGAGCTGTCCGCCTGCAGTACGAATCCAAGTTTCACGAGTAATTGGTTCGCTATATTTCTCATTCTTATGCCAAATAAATTTATAACTGTTCTGATTTCCCATTGTTTTCTCCCATCGACTTAATTTGAGCAATAATAGCAGCGTTATTTGCTTTACGCTGGTCAAGTTCGCCCTTAATTAGTGAGAAGCTTGCTTCAATCTCCTCAATTTCATGAGTAGTTTGGTCGATACTATCATTGATAGTTACCAATTTGTTAGTTGCCGCCTGAATACTTCCAATAGAAGCAATACTTTTTTTCGTCAGATGACTTAGAACAAAACGCTTACGACCAAGCATATCCCCTGTTCTTCAAGATATTGAACACTTTGATGTCCTCTCTTTCTTATTTATTTTTTTTGTTTCTTTTGTTTTTTCATATAAATATTATATAATAATTTTTATATAAAATCAATAGCTTCTGCTTTTAACTCAGGTTGAAGGATTTTAATATTAGTTCCTTTCATTCCTTGACTTACAATAGCAGCGACTCCGCATTCTTTCATTTTTACAATAAGATTATTATAAACTGGGCGGGAAATAGAATTTTTCTCTACAAGTTTAGATATAGTAATATTGCCTTCAGCTCCAATTTCTTTAACAATAGAGTAGTAAGCTCTTTGTTCAGCATTAGTAAGTTGTTTAAAAAATTGTTCTTTTGACATTTCAGATTCGGGGTCTTGTAAAGAAAGTTTAATAATTTCCATTACTCCATTGTTTAATGTACTCATAGCTCTTTCTCTAAGCGGAGACTCTAACTCAGGATACATAGAAGTTAAATCTTTTACTTTTTGTTCTAATTCAGCAGCATTTGCTAATTTAGCCTCTTCATCTTGACTTAACTTATTTAATCCAAATTTTAAATCTCTTAAAAATTTATAAGATTCTCCTTCTGGATGAATACATTCTAAATAGACTTTATTATTCAAATAATTTTCAAGAAAATAATATAATCTATGTGCATTATGAAGTTTTTTATTATCAGTTGGTCCTTGTTTTAAAGTATGAATTAACTGACCACTAATAGATTTTAAAGCTTTATTTCTATCGCAATGTGAGATAGCTTCTCTATTGTCAACAAAATAAGTTTTCCATAGTTCTGCATATTTTGGATTAAGAATGAAATAATCCGTATATAAAATTTCAATAAAATTGATATTTTGTTTTAAGAACATATTTCTTAATTCTCTAATATCTTTAACCTCAATGTGTTCATCTTCTAAATGTAATTCTTTAGATAACCAATCAGATTTTAAACACATATCTTCAAAACTAGGAACAATAATTAACTTACTATCAACATCGCTATCTGGATTTGCGAACCCATAATTTTGACTTCCATATAAAAACACTCCAACAATGCGGTCAGGGTCTACGCCCTGCCGCACTGCATAATCCCAATGTTCTTGAAGTCTTTTTAAAATAGGCTCTCTATTTAAAAACATAATTACTGTCCTTTCACTTCTGTTACAAAATATTTTACTTCTAATGTATCCAAATCTAATAATGCAGACCTACCAGTTGCAAAAGAGCCTAAATCAATATCAATTTTATGACCATCACAATATTTTACAATATTTACATCTTCTATTTTTTGTGGCATATCATAAAATTGATTTGAAATAAAAGCAACTTCATTTAATTTATATATTAAATTTGGAACAGGGGTATGCCCATGAACTATGAGAGTATTGTCATCTCCCTTCCATGGATAACTAATTTGTCTTCTATCCCAAATATATGGGTCTTCTCCACGCCATTCAATTAATGGATTAGTTGCATCATATCCAGAGTGATTCATTATGATATGGATACCATTAGTATTTGTATAATCAAGCTCTTTTGGTAGCTTATCTAATTTATTAATAAGCCATTCTTTACTTTCTTCAGAAAGCTTTTGAAAATCTTTAATAGTAGGATTTCCGCCATTATAACGAACAAGAGAGAAATCATTTTCATAAAATGCGTTCACTAACATATCTTCATGATTACCTTTAATATATTTAACTCTCTTATCTATTAACAAAGTTTTCATTAGCCTTAATCCGTCAGGTCCACGGTCTGCCGCATCACCAAGAAAAAAGATAGTGTCCGTTTCATCACAATAGGCATCTATCTGTTCCCATAATTGCCACATTCCATGTAAATCTGAACAAGCAAAATGACGATTCATATTATACTCCTCCCTTTATTCCTCCTTAATTAAATGTTCTTGTAAAAGCTAAATTATTAAAATCATTCATTCCTCGCGGAACTGCAAAAATAACTTTTTTAAAACATTTATATTCTTGTTCAAGATATTTCTTAAATACTGTAGCGACTTCATATGGGTCTTGACCAAATACTCCGCATCCAAAGGCTCCGAGTATAAGTGTTTCAACTCCACGTTCCGCGGCAATATCTAAAATAAAATGAACTCTTTCATCAAGAACTTTACTATTTTCTTCATTAGATACATTTGCATACTTTTGTGCAGCTCTTTTATTAGGACAAGCACAAGTAATTACATCTGCCTTAATAGGTTTCATCATCTTTTTCAAGAAAAGTACATCTTCTGAATAAATTGCTCTATCAAGATAAAGTGATTTATTTCTATGCTGCTCATTCCAATCATAATATGATTGATGCTGTCTTAGTACATTATATAAAATAGATTCATGACATAGACACTCTTCTTGAGCTTGACTACCTTCTATAAACATTCCACCAGGATGACGATATGAAGCAAAATTAAGAACTGCGGTTTTACCTTCATGATACTTATAGAGAGCACTCACGCTATCCATAGGGACAACCTGTATAATCATATCCGCGTTCTTAGTAAATGTATGGTTATAATCTTTATTTGGTCCATATATATGACTACAAACTGAAGCAACTTCGTTTTCATACTGAGTATCTACCATATTAGTATGCTCCTTTGCTTTAGTCATATTCTCTTGTTTATTACTCCACGCATAACTTCTCATACTTATTTTCCTTTCTTATACAAATATTATATCAAAATTTTTATTAAAAATCAATTTTACTACGTAGGACATTTTTAAATAAACTATTAAAAAGAATTTTGATTATTGATAGTAAAGAAAGAAAATCACAGGAAGGTAGGTAGGTATTTTAAATATGTTTGATATTATCAAGCAAGCCAATAAAGTTTCAGCATACCTTACTGAATATATTGCTGATAAGGAAGCTGATATTAAACAGTTGCCTACTCATATCGCCCCTGGAAGTAAATGTATTGTGATTGAATCTGGAAATACATATTATTTGAATTGTAGTCATCAATGGACCAAATCTCAAAGTAGCGGAGGCGGGGGTGGCTCTGGAAACGAATGGGAAGATATGAATGGTTCTGGTTCAAGCTCTTCTGGTTCTTCAGATAACTGGGAAGAGATGTAATAAAATTAAATATAGAAAGGAAATTTAAAACATGGCTGTTAAATTTTTAGTTGGTACTGCCGAAAGATATGCTCAATTAAAAAAAGCAGGTTCTCTTAATGCAGAAAGTTTTTATCGTATTAGTGGAACTAATGATATGTACATTGGAGAAAGAAAACTTACAAGTGAAGAAGATGTACAAAAAGCATTAGGATACATTGGTACATTAACAGAGTTAGAGACAACTGAAAAAAGTAATTTAGTTGCTGCATTAAATGAAATTAAAGGTGCTCTTGATGCAGAAAAAACAAAAGCTAAAGTTACTATTGATGGTGGAGCCCCAGTAACAGAAGGTTATCTTAAAACCTATAGTATAAAACAAAATGGCGTTGAAGTAGGTAAAATTGATATTCCTAAAGATTTAGTTGTAACAGAAGGTTCTATCGTAGTAAATCCTAAAGGACAAACCGCTGGAACATATATTAAATTAGTTATTGCTAATCAAGAAGCTCCTATTTATATTAATGTTGCTGATTTAGTTGATGTTTATATAGCTCAGGCTGGTGCTGCTCAAGTACAAATTGCTATTAGCGACCAGAATGTTATCAGCGCTACTATAGTAGCTGGTTCTATTTCTGCAACAGAATTAGCTACAGATGCTGTTAAAACAGCTAAAATTAAAGATAAGAATGTTACAAAAGCTAAATTAGAAGACAGTGTTCAGACTAGTTTAGGAAAAGCTGATTCAGCAGTTCAAAAAGTTGAAACTGGAAAAGCTAATGGACAAATTAAAGTTGACGGTGTAGCTGTAGATGTTGCAGGATTAAAGAGTGCAGCTTATGCTGAAAGTTCTGCTTTTGATGCTGCTGGTGCTGCTAGTGCTGTATTAGGAACTAAGTCAGATGATAAAAATGCTAATACGGTATACGGAGCAAAAGCTTATGCTGATGCTAAAGTTGCGGATGCCGCACTTGTATGGAAGACTATGTAATTAAAATTTTTAAAATAAAGGGAGAGAAATATGGCAAGTGTAAAGTTTTTAGAAACAACATCTACAAAATTAGCCTCCCTTCCTTGTGTTAATGGAAGATTTATCTTTGTTACAGATAAAGGTCTGTTATACAGAGATACTGATTCTGCTCATATTTTAGTTAGTGGTCCACCAATACTAATGCAAATTACAGATAATGAAAATGACTATTATCAAACTCTAACAATGAGAACAACAGATAGTTATATGAATATTGCTGTAAATGGAGCAGTTTTAGAATTTTCATTTATTCAATAAAAAAATTCCAAAAGGAATTTTTAGTTTATGGAAGCGAGTGTTTGCCGCCCGGGCAGGTGTGCATTCATGGGGATGAGAAATCATCCCCATTTTTCTTATTTAAAGGAGATTTTATTTAAAATGGAAAGTTATGACTTAATTAAATATAAGTTTGAAATGGGAGTTTATTCATTAGAACAAATGTGTGAATTTGTAGAACAGAATTTAATTACAGAAAAAGATTTTCATTATATTACTTCATATAATTATCAAGGAATAAAAAAAATGCGGGATTGATTAATCAATCCCGCATATATGCTTAACGAATTGCTTCGTATCTTGCACTCTCCAGCTTCTTCAGCATCAGTTCATATCCAGTCACACCAGAGATAACCTGCTGGAAGATTACTGGGCTACAGCCGCTTACATAAGTTACATTAGGACCATCGTCTAAGAAGTTTGCAGCGCCTCTAGCTTCAACATTCCAATAAACTAACTTTGGCATCTTCAAGCCAGCCTTTTCCCACTCTTTTCTCATAGACTCCATCTCTGTAGCAACATTAGAACCGTAGAAGCGACTTCCACAGTCAATCTGCATATCAGAGATTACTACGATTGTCTCAGGAATATCTTCTGGCTTTGCAGTCAAAGCAATTTCCTTCAACATTCTAAAAGTCTTAACAAGGTCAGTATTCTCACACAGATTTGTCTTATAGATTCTACGAACCTTATCGACAAAATCAACTCCCTCAATCTTAATTAACTGAGGTCTGCTAGAGAAGCTAATGTAGTGGTTCTTGAAAGGACCTCCAATTCTCTCAGCACAGTACATGCCAAGACCAATTGCTACATTAATAGGAGCAGATGCTTCAGAACCTGTCATAGAACCAGAGGTATCTACAACACACATCATCTTGCAAGGCTTACCCTCAAGGTAATCAGGCAAATTCTCCCAATACTTCTCAACCATTGCTCTATCTGTATCAGACATATCACGGAAGCTGTAGCCCCAACCGCGAGTTCCTTCAACAGCCTTATGAACAACATCATAAGGATACAATGTAGAAGCATTTACTTTTGTATCTTCAGACTTTGCAAAAGCCTCATACTTCTTAGCAATAATGTCACGTCTTGCAAAAGCGTTCTTATAAATCAATCCCGCCTTAGAAGGAATCTTATCAAACTCAATTTCATCCCATCTATTTGCAGACATTAATCTCTCAAGCAAATTAATTCTTTCACGAAGAATAGACAAAGTCTTACGATACTCTCTATGAGTCATACCAAGATATTCACGAATGATGTTACCCATCTTCTTTGTCTTAACTGCGGAAGCATTCTCAGAAGGCAACCACTTAGCCAGCAAAGAAGGAGTCTTGCATTCAAGGTCAAGAGCCAACTGGTTCTTAATGAACTCAAGAGCATCATTCTCAAGCGGAGTTCCGATAAGAGCATAAATCACATCATCGTAACGTCCATACTCAGAAATCAATTCAAAGTTGCGGCGTGCAACATCTGCGTGCTTCTGAGCCAGCCACTTATAGCACATACGGAAGAAACGTCTCTCTCCCTGACCGCCGCGGCAATCACGTAAATAAAACAGACACTTCAATGCCAGAGTCTCATTCTCTTCAAGAGCGTTCTTGAACAAGAGAATACAGTCTTCATCATTTCTCTTGCGGTAAGCTCCGCCAAGAGCAAACATATCATAAACTGCGGAACGTGTGGTCTTATGTGCCAAAGCCCCGTTCTCTGTTACTGCATAATTAGAAGCGTTCTGTAATCCATTCATAAAAGTATTCATATCCCTTTTCTCTCCTTTTAATCTCTTAGATTTGGTAATTTACATTACCTTTTGTTTATATATACATTTTATCAAAAATTTTAATAAAAATCAATTTAAGTTACTAAGCATAGATAATTTTTGTAATTCAGGGTTACTAAAATTATCAGAAATCTAACCCTTAGCTGGAGCCAGAAAGTAGTCCGGCGACTATCATCAAATAAGATGTTTTGCAGAATATGCTTAAAGTGGATGGCAGGATTCGAACCTGCGGTCAGGGAGTTGCAGTCCCTAGCCTTAACCAGCTTGGCTACATCCACAAATGTGAAGCATAGTATATAATTTCCAAATTTCGAGAGACAAAATTATATATATTACCTTCACTCGCCTATTAGATAACTTAATATCTACACTAAAATGAGAATTAACTCATTACCCAACTCAAATATTATTTGAAATTTGGTTTTGCTGCGGCGTCTCTCATTGATTGCCAAATAAAGGAATCGGACCTTCTTTTAAGTACCAACTTTTGGCATAAAATGGTTGCGGACAATCGTCCGTCCGCAACCTATATAGGAAAGGGATTTTGAGCACTAGGCAAGTAAAGTGTCGCTCTAACTTACGTTGTTTTACCACTTAGACACTTCATATAAGTAGTAATTTTCTACGCTTCCTATAAAAGAAAGAACCAATAATCTTTTAAAATCATCAAATTTTATAAGTAATTTCTCCAAATTAGGATAATTGCAGAATACTTGCCTATTAAATTGTAAAAGCACGTAACGGGATTCGAACCCGTCCCACCTGCTTGGAAGGCAGGGATGCTAGCCGCTAACACCACACGTGCATAACAAGATACTATACATTGTCTTAATTCTACTCTTATTGATATAAGACTATGTTTTAAAACTATCAATAATTAAACGTAGTAATTGAGAAAAAGTTTCCTCACCCATCCTTAAAGTAAATAAAATGTTTTATCTTGTAATTTTGAATTAATATTTGCTGCTTCATAGTATCTTTAAGCCCCTACTCGGAATCGAACCAAGGTCAAGAGGTTACAAATCTCTTGTTTTACCATTAAACTATAAGGGCATATGCGGTTTCCCGCAATTTTTATACTTAAATCATTTACATAGGTCAACTAAATCGGTCCCTAGTTACAACTTGTTCGTATTAACTTTATCAAGTTAAGGAGGACTCTGTAACCTCCACTGATGTTTGAACTACAGATAATCTCTTCTCTACTCTGTAAAAAGGATTTTTAACATCATTGCCGCCAGCCTCGACTGTTTCAACCTTCTCTCCAAGTCCTTCTTGCAAATATATCACAGGTTAGCCTACGCCAATTCATCAGTAATATATAAGCAAGTCTTCCCAGAGTGTCCGCCAGCGCCGAACTTCTCACTATTTAGTTAATCTTCCTGCCCGCTTTCTGTTATATGTCCATCGACTTTCATTTAAGGGGAGTTTCACCCTCCATTACTCACGTCGCTTTACCCCGTTCAAAGGGCATTCAGCCATAAGATTCAAGTTTTGCATTTCTTCTTTAGCGAGTAGCTAATTCGCTAAAATGCTTATGCGGCATAGTGGAGCATCAGGGACTCGAACCCTGTACCTCATCCTTGCAAGGGATGCGCTCTCCCAGCTGAGCTAATGCCCCATATGGCGGTTACCCGCCTTTATATTAAGCGGTAGCTACCGCTTTCTTAGCCTGTGCTTTAACAGCTTTCTTTTCAGACTGTTTTCTTTTCAGTCTCTGTGCCTGCTTAATCAATGCCTTAGATTTTAACTTTTTATCTGCGAATGCCTGAAGTAAAGCCGCATCTTCAGCCTGCTTAGCATTATAAGCTTTTTCCGCATCCTCAATCATTTTTTCATAAGAACGCACCTTTGTTTTAGCCATCAAACGATTAAAAGCTTTGCTCTGTCGAGCAGCATCTTGTCTCTTCTCTTCTCTTGTGCGAGTATCTCCAAACTCCGATGCGTTAGTTCCTACTAAAGTCCATCCTTTTGCCATAATTTAATTCCTTTCCTCTCTTTGTTTTTTCTTTATTTCTTATATAAATATTATATCAAAAATTTTTTTAAAAATCAATCAAAGCACTATCAACTTGTTTCAGAAAATGTATTTTCAGAATATTGGATTAAGTTTACTGTTTGTGCTTTCAGTACCCCTATGAGGAATCGAACCCCAATCTGTCCGTTAGAAGCGGCTTGTTCTGTCCATTAAACTAAGGGAGCGCAGCATAGTGCGAGTTTCTGTTTCCTGGGACTCGCAACCCTCGGCTATTACGGTTAAGCGACCTTAGCTAAACTGCCAAAGCCCCTCCTACGGGATTCGAACCCGTGACCTTCTGCGTGACAGGCAGACGAGCACTCCGCTGCTCCAAGAAGGGATATGCATGGTGCGTCATCTTTCTTTTTGCGGTTGACCAGACCTCACCCCGACCATGCTCTTTATTAGGGTTCCATGATAACGCTTTCGGTGCGGATAGTGTGACCATATGTCCAAAGTGTCGCGACACACTCTTTAAATGATTGCCAGCTAGCGTTATCCACGCAACATCCTATCATATTTACATCGGTTGGTATCATCCAACCTAACTGGCAGTCTAGGATTTGAACCTAGGTTTCTTGAGTCAGAGTCAAGCGTGCTATCGGGCTACACTAACCGCCAATAACTAGATGCGTGTTCTTTCCACGGATTCGAACCGTGCTTAAAAAATTTTGAAAGAATTTTTATTTAACCATTTTATTAAAATTGCTGCAACGCATCTGAGCTGGGGTGGCAGGATTCGAACCTGCGTATGCTAGAGTCAAAGTCTAGTGCCTTAACCAACTTGGCGACACCCCAATACCTTACTTTACAAAGCACTATTCTGATTATTCGATTAAAAGTCGAAGCCAAAATAAAATTGCTGTATGTGCTTTTCTTTATTTCTTATATAAATATTATATAATAATTTTTATTAAAAATCAATT
>ULQL01049864.1_pt1 | contig 10788 bp, 11 predicted proteins | sample 1954411 | NCBI WGS metagenome assembly ULQL01 (sample SAMEA4835654, study PRJEB28245) | human gut metagenome | biome: gut microbiome; material: fecal sample | place: Denmark | collected 2008 | reverse complement strand
TGTGCTCTTCCTCGATGTAAAGCCCGAAATTTCTCTCGAACATATAAAGAAAAGAAGCGAGGAGACGGGACGCGAGCTTGACATACACGAAAAGGATTACGATTATCTTGTGCATTGCTATAAAGCCGCGTGCTATGCGTGCGACAAGCTCGGCTGGGTAAAGATACCCTGCTGTAACGACAGGGGACTTCTTCCGATAGAGGAGATCCACGAAAAGATAGAGGAAAAGGTCACGATGTTCCTTGACGTGGCAGACTGATATGGAAAATAATTTGGAAAATATTTCTTTGCGTGCACCGAAAAATGAAGAAGAGACAGACCTTATAATAAAGTATTGGTGTGAGATTTTCGGCGATACGCGAGCTTTTGCAAGCGATTTTTACACATGGAGCGGGAAAGAAAATACTCTTGCGGCGTTTTCGGGAGAAGAACTTCTGGGCGCTGTCAATTTTCCCCGCGTTTATTTCAAAAAAGACGGAAAGGTCCTGTCGGGCGGATATATATTCGGCGCTTTTGTAAGACCCGAATACAGAAAAAACGGTGTTTTTTCCACCCTCATGAAGGGCGCGGAAACATTGATGAAAGACAGAGGCGACGAATTCTCCCTTGTTGTTCCTGCCGGGAATGAGCTGTTTTCGCTCTATGAAAAGTTCGGATATACGACAGAAGTTTATAACGGATTTCCCTATATAGCAAAGCGCGAGGTTTTGAGAGAATATACGCCGACGGACGATATATACGTTTTGTGGAAAGTGTATTCCCGTGCTCACGATGTGTTTATGAAGAATATGGAATTTTTCAACCACACGATGAGGGACGCGGAGGAGAGCGGCAAATATTTTGCCGTTTCGAAAGACGGATATATAGTTTATACTCCGAGGCACGACGATTCCGTTGTCGTCTATGACCGTATGAACGGCGGAGCTGTTTTAGACGGAGGAAAAAAATATCCGCGTGCTCTTTTAAAAATGTTTGACAATGGTTTGGATATCGGCGATATGCCGGTCTTCAATATGCTTTTTGAGCCTTGTTTTGAAGTTTTGAAAATTTGAAGGTGATAAAATGAAAAAGGTCGTTGTTTTTCTTGCCGACGGAGCGGAGGAAATAGAAGCGCTTTCCCCTGTCGATATGCTTCGTCGCGCAGGTGCCGATGTCACTCTCGCCGGTGTCGGCAAGAAGGAGATAATTTGCGCTCACAATGTAAAAATTGTCTGCGACAAAGAACTTTCCGAGATTTCGGGGGAAGATTTCGATATGTATGTTCTTCCGGGCGGCGGACTAGGGACGGAAAATCTTTCTCATTCCGAGCTTGTACTTGATACCGTAAAAAAAGCGTATTCCGACGGAAAAACGGTTGCGGCGATATGCGCCGCTCCTTCGGTGCTCGGAAAGGCGGGAATTTTAAAGGGCAAAAAAGCAACCTGTTATCCCGGTTTTGAAAAATATCTCGAAGGCGCGGAAGCTGTTTTGGGCAATGTCGTTTGCGACGGGAATATAATAACCTCGCGCGGCGCCGGCACGGCTATGAGTTTTTCTCTTGCACTGGTAGAGATACTTTACGGGAAAGATAAAGCGGAAGAGATAAGAAAGGCGGTTATTGCATAATCATGTACGAAATAAGAAAACATAAAACGGAGATAAGAGAATATTATCTTGAAAAAAGACACGCGCTGACGGACGAATTCAGACGCGAAAACAACGAGAAAATATGCCGCAATATGATATCTTCCGCAACGTTCAGATATGCTGACATAATACTTATGTACTATCCGAAGGACGACGAGATAGATCTTCGCCCGATAGCGGAAGCGGCTCTTTCGTCGGGGAAGAAGATTGCTTTTCCGAGATGTAATCCCGAAGATCATTCTATGATATTCCACTATGTAAACTCCTTTGACGAGCTTATGCCGGGCTCTTACAATATAATGGAACCCTCGGAGGACGCTCCTGCGTTCTCGCTTTCCGAGACGGAAACATCGAATGTTATATGTATTGTCCCTGCGGTAGTTTTCGATAAAAAGGGATACCGTATAGGTTACGGCGGCGGATATTACGACAGATATCTTTCAGGCTTTCGCGGAACAAAGGTCGGCATGGCTTACCGCGAATTTATAGTAAATTCGGTACCTCACGGCAGATTTGACCTTACCGTTGACGTAATGATGAGCGAAAGAGGACTTTATGCGAAGAGTTAAGGCTTCGCATCCTTTTTTTGCCGCGCCTTTTCTCGTTTTCGTAATATCCGTGGCGACGCTTTTTTTAAGGCTCGTAAGCTTTAAATCGACGAATGAAAATGTTGTATATGCCATAATGTTGGCTTTGCAGATTATAATATTCGGCGTTCCGTCTGTATTTTTCCTTGTTATCCGCGGAAAAGGCTATATCGGGGAGCTGCGTATATGCGCGCCGAGGAAAAAATCCTTTCCGATAATAATATCGGGCTCGCTCCTTCTTATACTCTTTTCGAGCGTAATAAAGTTCGGAATATTTCATTTTGCATACGATTATTCTGCGTATTCTCTTTATGGCAGCAGTATATCGATAGATACAGGCTCCGTATTTTCCGCGGTGCTTATGATATTTTCTCTTGCGGTTTTTCCTGCGATAACAGAAGAATTTGTATTCCGCGGGATAATGATGAGGGAATACAGAATGCTCGGCTCCCTATTTCCGATGGTCATATCCTCTCTGCTTTTTGCATTTATCCATTTTGACCTTTTGCAATTTCCGATATATTTTGTTCTCGGATTTATTCTTTCATGGATGGTTTTCCTTACGCGCTCGGTGATCTCGGCGGTAATAGCGCATATCGTTTATAACGTTTTTGTTATATTCGGAGAAAAATACATATGGCTTTTCTCCTCCAATCCGGACAGCGATATACTTTTCTTTTTGATACTTGTGGTGCTTTTGCTTGTGTGCTTGTTTTTGTTTTTTACGGCGGGAGAGCGGATACTGCGCTATTTTGCGGATAACGGAGAGGCGGCGGATACTGCACCGAAAGACAAAAAGAAAAAAGCCATGCTTTTCGACGCTTTTCTTTCCTTGCCGATGATGGGGGATTTTCTTCTTTTTTTGATAGTCGGGATAATCTCTGCGGTATGAAAAAATAAAAAACGCGCAAAATAAAAGAAAAATTCGATTTTTCTTCGGAGCGCGTCATGAAAAAGAAAAAAATTCTTGCTTTAAATATTTTTCTGGTCTTTGTATTGTCAATCGCGATTTCCGCGGCTGTGATGATCGCCGCAAATGATGTTTTTGCATTGAAAAAGGACGGGGAAGAGACTTTATTTGTCGTTGAGAACGACATGAGTATAAAGGACGCTTCCGAAAAATTGAAAGATGAAGGATTTATCTCTTTTCCTTCTTTGTTCAGACTTTATTTTTCGCTTAAAAGTAAAAAAGATGTTTTTCCCGCGGGAGAATATACTCTTTCAAAAAGTATGAGCTATGACGAGATAAGATATGAGATCTACGGCATAGGAAAACCGAGAAAAGAGATACGGATTACAATTCCCGAAGGGTATACGACGGACGAGATAATAGAGCTTTTCGTATCAAACGGTATCGGAACGAAAGAAACATTTTACGATGTAATACAAAACTATGATTTTGGATATGATTTTATTTCCCTCATTCCGGAAAATGAGGACAGAAAATACCGTCTTGACGGATATCTTTTCCCGGATACGTATATGTTTTTCTCCGATTCTTCCGAGCGCGCGGCAATAGACAAGCTCCTTTCGAATTTTGAAAGGAAGATGAGCGGCGAGCTTATCGAGGACGCAAAAAAACGCGGATTTTCGATAGACGAGATAATAACTCTCGCTTCGATAATCCAGAAAGAAGCGTATCATATGTCCGATATGGCTGTGATGTCGTCCGTTTTTTCCAACAGACTTAAAAACAATATGTATCTTCAAAGCGACGCGACGGGACTTTACGGTGAAAGCTATGATACGTATAAAAACGGCGGGCTTCCGTCGGGACCGATATCAAATCCCGGGTACGCCGCAATTTCGGCGGCGATATACCCCGCAAACACGAAATATTATTACTTTGTCACGGGAAACGACAAAAAAGCCGTTTTCTCAAAGACTTTTGCAGAGCATAAAAAAGCCGTGGCGAGGATCGCTTCGGCGAAAAACGATAATTAAAAGGTGAACGAAAAATGACGGAACTACTTTCTCCCGCAGGAAATTTCGAAAAAATGAAAGCGGCGTTTTTGTACGGCGCCGATGCTGTATATCTTGCATATGAACGTTTCGGTATGCGCGCCGCCGCGGATAATTTTACTCTCGAAGAGCTAAAAGAGGCGCTTTTATACGCACATTCGCGCGGGAAGAAGATATATCTTACACTCAATACGCTGCCGCGTGAAAACGAATATCCCGAATTGGAGCGATTTATAAAAATACTTTCCGAAATGGACGATAAGATAGACGCGGCGATAGTCGCCGACGCGGGAGTTTTTGCCCTTATAAAGCGCGTGTTTCCGTCTCTTGAAATCCATATATCGACTCAGGCGGGAATAGTAAGCTCTGCCGATTGCCTTTTCTGGTACAACCTCGGCGCAAAACGAGCGGTGCTCGCAAGGGAGCTTTCTCTTGAAGAGATAAAAATGATAAAGAAAAATATACCGGAAGATATGGAGATAGAAGTTTTCGTGCACGGTTCTATGTGCATATCGTTCAGCGGAAGATGTCTTCTTTCCAATAATCTTGTGAGCAGGGACGCAAACCGCGGTATGTGCGCCCAGCCGTGCCGTTGGAACTATACTATCCGCGAGGAGAAAAGGCAGGATACCGCTTTCCCGATAGAAGAGGAAAAAGAGGGAACGTACATAATGAGCTCCAAGGATATGTGCATGGTGGAATATATGTCGGACCTCATACGCGCGGGAATAACTTCTTTTAAAATAGAGGGAAGAATGAAGAGCGCATATTATGCCGCCGTTGTGACAAATGCATACCGCGCGGCAATAGACGGGTATATGAAAGACGGAGATAGCTTTGTTCTCGACAAAAGATGGACAAGCGAGCTTGAATCCGTGAGCCACCGCGAGTATTGCACGGGGTATTTCTTCGACGATCCAATGAAAAATGCGCAGACCTGCACAATGCCCGGTTATATGAGGGAAAAGGCTTATCTTGCCGTGGCGATAGAAGATGACAAAGAAAAGGGTCTTTCATTTTTTATTCAGAGAAATAAACTTTGCGTTGGTGACAAAGCGGAGCTTATCTCTCCCGGAAAGTTCGGTCGCGCTTTCGAGATAAGCGAGATGTACGATGAAAACATGAACGTGATAGAATCCGCCCCGCATCCGTTTATGAAATTTTATATAAAAGTGCCGTTTGAGGTCCGAGAGGGAGATATACTGCGCGGTGCGTCGGTGTGATTTTTTAAGTTTATGTAAAAAAAGGATTACAGTAAGCAAAAACTATTGCAAATAATATCTTATCGTGTTAAAATTATACAGATAATAAATTTTTCGGAGGTAGAAAAATGACTTATAACAAAAAGACTATCGAAGATATCGATATCAAGGGCAAAAAGGTTCTTGTAAGATGCGATTTTAACGTTCCCGTAAAAGACGGCGTTATCACGAGCGAAAAGAGAATCGTTGAAGCTCTTCCGACGATCAAATATCTTGTAGCAAACGGCGCAAAGGTTATACTTTGCTCTCACATGGGCAAGCCCCACAACATATTTGAAGAAAGCTTCAAACTCAATAAAAAAGAGCTTGCGGCAATCGCGGCTCTTCCCGAAAACGAGCAGGAAGCCGCAACGGCAGCTGCAAAAGAGAAAGCTCTCAAAGACAAGAGCAAATTCTCTCTTAAAATCGTTGCTGACAAGCTCAACGAGCTTCTCGGCGGTATCGTAACATTCGCAGAGGACACAGTCGGCGCCGACGCAGAAGCTAAGGTTGCTTCTCTCGAAGAGGGCAAGATAGTTCTTCTCGAAAACACACGTTTCAACAAAGGCGAAGAAAAGAACGATCCCGAATTTTCAAAGAAACTCGCTTCCTTTGCGGAAGTTTTCGTAAATGACGCATTCGGTTCCGCTCACAGAGCTCACGCTTCCACAGCAGGCGTTGCACAGTTCGGCGGACTTCCCGCAGTATGCGGCTATCTTATCCAGAAAGAGATCTCCATAATGGGCAAAGCCCTTGAAGATCCGAAGCGTCCTTTCGTCGCTATCCTCGGCGGAGCTAAGGTTTCCGACAAGATCGGCGTTATAAAGAACCTTCTCAACAAGGTTGATATGCTCATCATCGGCGGCGGTATGGCTTATACATTCCTCAAAGCTCAGGGCAACTCTATCGGTACTTCCATCTGCGAAGACGATAAGCTTGAACTTGCAAACGAGCTTGTTGCAGAAGCTAAGGAAAAGAAAGTTTCTCTCCTTCTCCCCGTAGATAATATCATAGGCAGAGAATACGACGAAAACACCGTAAACATGAGAATCTATTCCGACGCTATCCCCGACGGCTGGATGGGACTTGATATCGGTGAAAAGACACGCGAACTCTTCGCTAAATCTCTTGTAGGCGCAGGCACGGTCGTTTGGAACGGACCTATGGGCGTTTCCGAGTGGAAGAACTTCGAAGGCGGCACTTGCGCTGTTGCGGAAGCTATCGCAAACAGCGGCGCTATCTCTATAATCGGCGGCGGCGACTCTGCAGCAGCAGTTGAAAAGCTCGGCTATGCTGACAAGATGACACACATCTCCACAGGCGGCGGCGCTTCTCTCGAATTCCTCGAAGGACTTGAACTTCCCGGAATAGCTTGCCTTGAAAACAAATAATTTTCCGAAAGAAGATATACAGACAATGAATAAAGCAAAAAGAAACGTTGTTATCGCAGGAAACTGGAAAATGAACATGACTCCTGCTCAGACGACAGAATTTATAAAAGAGCTTACACCCATGGTAGACGGCATGAACGGTTGCAAAGTCGTTCTCTGCGTTCCGTTTGTAGACATTGCGGCAGCTGTTGAAGCGGCAAAGGGTACAAACATCGAAATCGGTGCGGAAAACGTTCATATGGAAGAAAAGGGCGCTTATACCGGAGAAGTTTCCGGCGAAATGCTTGCTGCCTGCGGCGTAAAATATGTTATCGTAGGTCACAGCGAAAGACGTCAGTATTTCGGTGAAACAGACGTAACCGTAAACGGCAGATTAAAAGCGGGCCTTAAACACGGTCTTGAAGTTATACTTTGCGTAGGCGAAACTCTTACCGAGCGTGAACAGGGCGTAACATTCGAAACCGTAGCAAGACAGACAAAGATCGCTCTTGCAGGCGTTTCCGAGGAAGAGCTCAAACACGTTATAATCGCTTACGAGCCTGTATGGGCTATCGGAACAGGCAAAACAGCTACTTCCGAACAGGCAGAGGAAGTTTGCCGTGACATCCGCGGCGTTGTCGCTTCTCTCTATTCCAAGGACGCGGCTGACGCTCTTACGATTCAGTACGGCGGCTCTATGAAGCCCTCCAACGCTGCTGAACTCCTTTCCATGGAAGATATCGACGGCGGTCTTATCGGCGGCGCTTCTCTCAAAACAGAAGAGTTTACTTCTCTTGTAAAAGCTGCACAATAAGATATTTGAATAATAAAAAGCACGGCATTTGCCGTGCTTTTTTGTGTGTGCAAGTATTGAATGTTGGGGCGTCTGCCCCAAACCCTAACACAAGAAACTTTTCGAGAAAAGTTTCTTGGAACTTCAAAAGCTTTCGCAAAAATAAAATGGTGTGTTCGGTGCGAAAGTTCTTTGGCTTACCTTTCTTTTAAGAAAGGTAAGAAAAGGAGGTTTGGAACGCAGTTCCAACATATAATGACCAATCAAAAAGCACGGCGAATGCCGTGCTTTTTTGAACTATCGATTGGTTTACAACATAAAAATGGGATTTATTTACGAATATTATATGCTTTGCTTTAATTTATTTTTGACTGTATTTTCGCCATTTTTTCAGAGCTGCGCTTTCTTGCCCAATCCCAATTTTTTCCCGATTCCAGAATATCAAGAGCTTTGATTGTTTTCTCATATGTTACCATAGCATCTTGTAATTTTCCTTTTTCTGCATAACAATCGGCAATGATCGTATACATATCAATTAAATTTCTCAATGAACAGCTTGCTTCTTTGCAAGCGGCTTCAAATTTTTCCTCTCCGTCTAATATTTTTGCCTTTTCTGATAAATTGGAAATATAAATTTCTGGTATAATGTCGATAGTCTTTTTTGCGCTGTAAAGATCATTTTTCGCCTTATATGCAAACGCCATAAAACGGCAAGCATCGTATTTGATTGCTTCATCTTTTGTAATGTCAATGATCTTTGAGGCGATTTCAATCGTTTCATCCGGGAATTTATCATTGTCTGTCACATAAAGCAGATTTATTAACAAGATGTCATTATCAGGATATTTCTTTAACCCCTCTTCGAGAATATTGCGAGCTTTTTCCCAATCGCTATTACGATATTTCCAGCTTTCTTTTGCAATGGCGAGCGCTTTTTCCTCGATTTCTTTTATGTTAAAATTAAAAAGCTCGTCTATTGAAACTCCAAAGTAACTTGCAAGTACGGGTAAGATAGAGATATCAGGCAGGGAAATATTGTTTTCCCATTTGCTTACTGCTTGAAAAGATACGCCTATAATGTTTGCCAGTTGTTCCTGTGTGATTCCGCGTTGTTTTCTTAATTCTTTAATTTTGTTTCCGATGTTCATTTATTATGCCTCCAAATATGAAGTTATAAAGCGGCGCCTGCTTGATTTTATTATAGAACGGTTATTTTATACTTGCAATAACTGTTTAAACGAAATATTTAAACCAATGGTTGAGATAAAACAAAGCACAGCTTATGCTGTGCCTTGTTTTGGTGTGCGTTATCAGTTGGGGCGTCGCCCCAAACCCCGACCAAAGGAATTTTCGTGAAAAGTCCTTTGGAATCTCAAAAGCTTTCGTCAAAATGAAGTGGGGATTATATCTTTGTTTGTGGAATTATGTGTCCTCTTTTATAAATCCATCTTTTATATTTTCATCAATGAGCGATACAACGGTATCCCACATGGCGGGAAGCCCCTCTTTGACGGGAGCCATACGCTTAATTATATCCTCTTTTGATACTCCGCCTGCAAACCATGTTCCGCCGTTATTAAGGCAGTTGGAGAGAAACGGTTGAAGTCTGTCGAGACTTGCGGCATAGAGGGCATCTGTCGTTTTCATTTCATCGAATTCTTCCCAGAGAGAGCGAAGCTCGTCTCCGCCGTCTATCATAGAGAAAAGACGGTCTGCCGCGGCGCTCTCGCGAGCTTTTTTGCTCTTTGCGCCTTCTTTGTCATAAGCAAATGTGTCTCCCGCATCGATTTCAACTATATCATGGACGATAAGCATTTTTAATACGCGGAGCATATTTGTCCCTTCGGGCGCGTATTTTTCAAATGAAAGCGCCATAAGACAGATATGAAAAGAATGTTCTGCGTCGTTTTCTCTTCTCGTTCCGTCGTATATCGAAGAACGGCGGAGAATGCTTTTCATTTTGTCCGCTTCGATCGTAAATTCGACAGCGCGTGCAAGATCTTTATCTTTCGGGAATATCATATTATTAAACTCCCGAGTAAGCGGCAAATCCGCCGTCTATCGGAACTACGACACCGTTTACAAATCCGGAAGCGCCGTTATCGCATAGCCAGAGAAGCGTTCCCGTAAGGTCTTCGGGCGTTCCGAAACGGTTCATGGGAGTATGGGAGAGTATCTTTTCGCTTCTTTCCGTATAAGTTCCGTCGGGATTCATAAGAAGAGCATGGTTCTGATTTGTAAGGAAGAAACCGGGAGCGATCGCATTTACTCTTATACCGACTTTGGAGAAGTGAACTGCAAGCCATTGTGTGAAGTTGGAGATAGCCGCTTTTGCACCGGAATATGCGGGGATTTTTGTAAGCGGACGGAAGCTGTTCATGCTGGAAACGTTAAGTATGCTGCATCCGTCTTTTTTAGCCATGTCGCGTGCAAAAACCTGCGTAGGGATAAGCGTTCCCAAGAAGTTGAGGTTGAATACAAATTCAACGCCTTTGGGGTCGAGGTCGAAAAATGTTACGGTATCTTTTACGCCGTCGATATCCTCCGGGAAGAGATATTCTTTTGTTGTCGTTCCGCGGGGATTATTGCCGCCGGCACCGTTTACAAGAATATCACAAGTGCCGAATGTTTTTACAACTTCGTCTCTTGCTGCTTCTACGCTTTCGCGTTCGAGAACGTTTGCTTTTACGCCGATGGCTTTACCGCCCTCTGCGTTTATTTCGTCTGCTATCTTCTTTGCCATTTCTTCATTAAGGTCGAGAACGGCAACGGAAGCACCGCAAGCGGCGAGCGTTTTTGCAAATCCGGAGCAGAGAACGCCTGCGCCTCCTGTTACAACGCAAACTTTTCCCGTAAGGTCGATTTTGAAAGGAAGTTTCATATATAAAATTCTCCTTGAAGTTTTATTTTTGTGATTATAAAATCTATATCAATTTAAAGCTTGTGAGATTATTATACCACAAATTTTTCCTGTTGCACTATATTACTAAAAAAAACTTACTTTTCTTATAAGAAAAGTAAGAAAAAGAATTTCCCACCGACTTACCTTTCTTTCGGAGAAAGGTAAGCCAAAGAACTTTGCACCGAATACACCACTTCATTTTTGCGAAAGCTTTTGAAGTTCCAAGAAACTTTTCTCTGAAAAGTTTCTTGTGTCTGGGTTTGGGGCGAATAGCCCCAACTCATAACGCTTACACGAAAAAACGCGG
>ULQL01040861.1_pt1 | contig 10798 bp, 8 predicted proteins | sample 1954411 | NCBI WGS metagenome assembly ULQL01 (sample SAMEA4835654, study PRJEB28245) | human gut metagenome | biome: gut microbiome; material: fecal sample | place: Denmark | collected 2008 | reverse complement strand
TCGTGTACGGAATTCAAGGAGAGTGTGAAATCCGCCGGGATTCTCGGCGCGGGCGGCGCGGGCTTTCCTTCCTATGCGAAAATAGCGGACGGTGTGGACACGCTTCTTGTAAACGGGGCGGAATGCGAATCGCTTCTTTATACGGATCTTACAATACTCAAAACCGAGCTTCGCAAGATAGTGGAGGGCGTTGACACGATCGTCGAGAATACAAAAGCTTCCCGCGGTCTTATCTGCATAAAAGAGCATACGGCAAAAACGCTCGGACTTTTTGACGGGCAGAAGCTCTCTTCTTCTGCAAGCATTAAAATTCTTCCGAATGTATATCCCATGGGCGACGAGATAAGTCTCATTTACGAGGCGACGGGACGTCAGGTAAAAGCCGGTGCACTTCCTATCTCCGTAGGTATCATCGTTTACAATGTTGAGACCGTTTTGAATATACGCGAAGCGGTAAGGCACAGAATAGCCGTCACGCACAAGTGGCTGACGATAGGCGGAAACATTGAAAAAAGCTATGTTGTACGCGTTCCCGTAGGAACGTATGTAAAAGAGCTTTTCGAAAAGCTCGGAATATCCGTTCCCGATGACAATGTCGTTATAGACGGCGGTCCCGCAATGGGAAAGATAATAGATCCCGATAATGCCGCTGTTACAAAGACGACAAAGGGACTCCTCATACTTCCGGAAAAACTTCCGATAATAATGTCCAAGATGACGAGCCTTGAAACTCAGCTTCGCCGCGGTTCTTCCGCGTGCTGTCAGTGTACGCGCTGTACGGACCTTTGTCCCAGACACGAGCTCGGATATCCGCTCGAACCGCACAAGCTTGTGAGAATTGCGCAGGGAGCCGAAAATGTGGATCCCAAGATCTTCGCTACGGCGACGCTTTGCTGCGGTTGCGGAATATGCGAGCACGCGGCGTGCGGTCAGGGACTTTCTCCGCGCGCGATGATAGTAAAATTGAAATCGGAGCTTTCAAAAACAAAGACGAGATATATTTCCGACGAACCGATAAACGCACGCGATACGCGCGAATACCGCATGATATCGAGCGAGCGCTGGAAATCGATAATAGGCGTTTCGAATTTTGATAAGAAAGCAGAATTTGTAAATAAGGATTTTTCGCCTTCCAAGGTAGAGATATCACTGAAATCCCATATAGGCGCGCCTTCCGTTGCTATCGTAAATATAGGGGACAAAGTCTCTCTCGGAGAAAAGATAGCGGAAGCGGGAAGCGGTCTTTCTCTTCCGCAGTACGCGTCGATAGACGGAGTCTGCACATATGCGGACGACGCAAAAATCATAATAGAAAGGGTCATGAATTAAGATGTATCAGGCGGTAGGTATAATAGAATTAAAAAGTATAGCCAAGGGTGTAGAGGCTTGCGACGCCGCTCTGAAAAGCGCGGGTATAAAGCTTGTAAGCGCGCATCCGTCGTGCCCCGGAAAATATGAGATAATAGTAACGGGAGCTATCGCGGACGTCGATGCCGCGATCTCTCATGTAAAATCGAGATTTGACGGAAATATAATCGATTCATCCGTAATGGGAAGAATCGACGAGCAGGTCATAACGGCTCTGTTCGGAACGGAGCCGACGGAAAAGCGCGGCTCTCTCGGCGTAATAGAAACTTATTCTGCGGCAAGCGCGATAAAAGCCGCCGATATCGCCGTTAAAACGGCGAAAGTTTCGGTATTCGACCTCAGACTTTCCCGCGGAATGGGCGGAAAAGGACTTGTTATGGTAACGGGAGACGTCGGAGACGTTACGGCGGCTGTCGAAGCGGGCGCTTCATATGCCGCAGACAGCGGACTTCTCTCCAACAAGTCCGTGATAGCGGCTCCTCACAAAGAACTTTGGGAGCAGATATAATTTTTGCACCGTGTACGATTATTGAAACGACACGATATCGGTGCTGTTAAAATAAGATATCTTTCCCATAATACATGCTATTGATTCCAATCATCTTTTTGGCGGACGATTTATCGCCGAAACATCGGGAAAATGGCTATTTCCTTATTGAATATTGTTTACATAATGTGGATTATTTTATCTAAACTTCTTTATTGACAGTAAAAACGAAGGAGAGCGGAAAAATGGAAAATATAAAATTCGTGATTGAAAAAAGCGCGCGCATAGATAAGCTTGTTTCAAATCTTTATGCGAAAATGCCGGAGATAGAGGCAGACCGAGGCGTGCTTGTAACCGAAAGCTATAAAGCGACGGAAAATCTTCCCCTTATAAAGAGACGCTCCGCCGCGTTCAGACATATACTCGAAAATATTCCGATAACGATACGCGAGGGAGAGCTCATCGTCGGCAGCACATCGCTTGCTCCGCGCGGCTGTCAGGTTTTCCCCGAATATTCTTACGAGTGGCTCGAAGCCGAATTCGACACGGTCGAAAAGCGCGAAGCCGATCCTTTCTATATCTCGGAAGAGACGAAAAAACGTCTTCGCGAGGTCTATCCGTACTGGAAGGGAAAGACCGTCTCCGATCTTGCCAAGGAAAATATGGCGCCGGAGGCTTATGCCGCGTTTACCGTACACGATATGTTCACGCCCGGAAATTATTTCTATAACGGCGTAGGGCATATATGCGTCCATTATGATAAGGTCATAAACGGCGGATATGAATCCATTATTGAAGAAGCGAAAGAAGCGCTCTCAAATGTTCGTGTTTCCGAGGCGGATTATGTTTCGCGCAGAAACTTCCTCGAAGCTGTTATAGAGAGCTGTGAAGCGGTAATAGAGTACGCTCACCGTTATTCCACGCTCGCGCTCACTATGGCGGAAAAAGAGCATGATCTTTCGCGCCGCGCAGAGCTTATGAGAATATCCGACGTATGCGCTCACGTTCCCGAAAAGGGCGCGAGAAACTTCTATGAGGCGTGCCAGGCGTTCTGGTTCGTTCAGATGCTTTTGCAGACCGAATCGAGCGGACACTCCATATCCCCCGGAAGATTCGACCAATATATGTATCCTTTCTATGAAAAGGACAGAGCGTGCGGCGCTATTACCGTCGAGGAAGCGCAGGAGCTTATCGACTGTATCTGGGTAAAACTGAATGATATAAATAAAGTCCGCGACGCGGCAAGCGCGGAAGGCTTTGCAGGATACGGACTCTTCCAGAATCTTATCGTCGGCGGACAGAATATATACGGTATGGATGCGACGAATGACTTGTCGTATATGTGCATAGAAGCGTCTATGCATGTTCCGCTTCCGCAGCCCTCTCTTTCCATAAGAGTGTGGAACGGTTCACCGAAATCGCTCCTTGTAAAGGCGGCGGCTCTTACACGCACGGGAATAGGACTTCCCGCATATTACAACGACGAAGTTATAATCCCCGCTATAATGGACCGCGGTCTTTCTCTCGAAGACGCGCGAGATTATTGCATAATAGGATGTGTCGAACCGCAGAAACCCGGTAAAACGGACGGTTGGCACGACGCAGCATTCTTCAATATGTGCCGTCCGATGGAGCTTGTTTTCTCCAACGGTTACGACAGAGGCGTAAAGATAGGTCTTGATACGGGCGACGTAACGAAGATGAAAACGTTTGAGGAATTTTACGACGCTTATAAAAAACAGGAAGCGTACATGATAGAGCTTCTTGTAAACGCAGACAATGCCATAGACGCGTCCCATGCAATGCGTTGTCCTCTGCCGTTTGAATCCTCTATGGTAGACGATTGTATAAAACGCGGAAAATCCGTTCAGGAAGGCGGCGCTGTATATAATTTCACAGGTCCGCAGGGATTTGGTATCGCCAATATGACGGACGCTCTTATCGCCGTAAAAGAGATTGTGTTCGATAAAAAGCTTGTCACCATGGCAGAGCTTAAAGAGGCTCTCGACAACAACTACGGCAAGGGCTATTCCGGCAAAAAAGCCGAGGAGCTTGTACTCAAAACGGCAAAGGCGCTTTCTTCGTCGGGTATCGACGTAAACGATGAAACGATAAAGACAATATATAAAGAAATAACGACGGGAAGCTATCTTCCCGAGGAAAGGAGAAGAAGATACGACGAGATACTCTCTCTTATCGCAGACGCTCCGAAATACGGAAATGATATCAAGGATGTCGATTTCTTTGCAAGAGACGTCGCTTATACATACACAAAAGAAGTGGAAAAATATAAAAATGTTCGCGGAGGAATGTTCCAGGCGGGACTCTATCCCGTTTCCGCAAACGTGCCGCTCGGAGCTCAGACGGGAGCTACCCCCGACGGAAGACTTGCATTTACGCCTATTGCAGACGGTGTAGGTCCTGTTTCCGGAAGAGATACTCACGGTCCTACGGCGACGGCGAACTCTGTTGCACGTCTTGACCACGGTATAGCGTCAAACGGAACTCTTCTCAATCAGAAGTTCCATCCGTCGGCGCTTTCGGGCATGACGGGACTTGAAAACTTCGTTTCCCTTATACGCGGTTATTTCGACCAGAAGGGAATGCATATGCAGTTCAACGTCGTGAACAAAGAGACGCTTCTCGACGCACAGGCGCATCCCGAAAATTATAAAACTCTTGTCGTAAGAGTTGCGGGATACAGCGCACTCTTTACCACGCTTTCGCGTTCTTTGCAGGACGACATCATAAACCGCACCGAACAGGGTTTTTAATTGAGATTTAATGTTTGAATTTTAATGAGAGAAAGGAGAAGCGCCATGGGCGTACTTGATGAAAAGGGGAGAATATTCGATATCCAGCGCTTCTCTATACATGACGGACCGGGTATACGCACGATAGTCTTTCTTAAAGGCTGTCCTTTGCGTTGCCGCTGGTGCTGTAATCCCGAATCCCAGGAATGGCAGATACAGACTATGGTGCGCGCCGGAAAGACCGAAACGGTAGGGCGCGATGTCGCGGTTTCTGAGGTATTGGAGGAAATATTGAAGGACGAGCCGTATTACGAAAGAAGCGGCGGAGGGGTGACTCTTTCGGGCGGAGAGGCTCTGGCACAGCCTTCGTTTGCCGAAGCGCTTCTTATCGCCTGCCATGACGCGGGTGTGAATACCGCTATCGAAACGACGGGTTTTGCCGATAAAAGCGTCATAGACAAGGTGATACCGAATGTCGACTATGTCCTTATGGATATAAAGCATATGGATTCCGAAAAGCACAAAGCTTTTACGGGACAGCACAACGAAAAGATACTCGAAAATGCGAAATATATCGCGTCGATCGCGAAAAATCTCACGATACGTGTTCCCGTAATACCGACGTTCAACGATACGCGGAAAGAAATTTTCGATATAGCAAAATTTGCGTCATCTCTTCCGGGAGTCATGAAACTGCACCTTCTTCCGTATCACAGGCTCGGAAGAGACAAATATACGGGACTTTCGAGGGATTATACTCTCGATAACATAGAGCCCATGACAAAAGAGAAGATAAATACGCTCTACGACGCCGCGTGCGAGAGCGGACTTGTTGTTACTATCGGAGGTTGAATTTTAAAATGGACGAACTTTCGATGCGCGATAAAATGCGCATAATTCAGGAGCTTGTACCTGGCAAGCAGATAACACTTGCACACATAATAGCAAATCCCGATCCCGTGCTTTACAGAAAGCTCGGTCTTGATCCCGATATGGATTACTCCCGTTCTGCGATAGGGATACTTACGGTAAGCCCTGCGGAGACTGCTGTCATATGCGCTGATATATCCATGAAATCATCGGGTGCTTCTTTGGAATTTGTGGACAGATTTACGGGTACGCTCATAATAACGGGCACTGTTTCGGAAGTGGAAGCTTCCATCCGCGCGATTCACGATTATTGCCGTGAGAAGCTCGGTTACAGCGTCTGCGAGATAACAAAAACATGAAAAAGATAATACTTATCGGCAGGGTAGGCGCCGGGAAAACGACGCTTACGCAGAAGCTGCGCGGTGAGGAACTCAGTTATTATAAAACGCAGTATATCCACTACGGGGAAAGTATAATAGATACACCCGGAGAGTATACGGAGTTACGCCAGCTTTCGGGTCCTCTCGCTCTCTATGCATATGAGGCGAACGTGGTGGGACTTGTAATATCCGCGGACGACCCTTATTCCATATTCAGTCCGAATATAACGTGCCTTGTAAACAACAGGGAGGTCGTCGGGATAATAACGGGTATAGACAAAAAATATGCCGATGTGAAGAAATGCGCAAACTGGCTTTCCATTGCGGGATGCAAAAAGATCTTTCCCGTAAGCTCTTATACAGGGGAAGGAATATCGGAAATACTCGAATACCTTAACAAGGAGGATACGCCGCGTGAAAAAAACGACAAAAATAATCGCGTTTGCCAATAACAAGGGCGGCAGCGGAAAATCCACAACGTGCTCCAACGTGGGATATGCGCTTACTCTTATGGGAAAGCGGGTGCTGCTTGTCGATTGCGATATGCAGCAGAATCTCTCTCTTTCGTTTTTCGGAGAAGACGAGGTAATGGAATTTTCAAGCGGAGATATGACGCTGTATAACGCGATAAAAAACGAGAGCGACGCTTCTCATTTTATAAGGCATACAAAATACGAAAATCTCGACCTTATTCCCGCAGGCATGCTTATGAGCACGGCGGAATACGAGCTCTATTCCAAGAGCGACAGGGAAAAGGTGCTTTGCCGTTCTCTCAAAAATATAAAAGAGAGCGGAAAATACGATTTTCTGCTTATAGACTCTCCGCCGACGCTCGGTATGCTGGTTATGAATATAATGTGCGCGTCGGATTATCTTCTCATACCGATAGAGGCAAGCCCGTGGGGGCTTTTCGGTCTTGCCAATATGCTCGATTTTTACTCCAAGGCAAAAGAGATGTCGCCGTCCCTTTCGCTTCTCGGGGTGGCGATAACAAAGGCAGACGGCAGAAAAAATTATTTCCGTCAAACGAAGGATACTCTTTCGTCAATATCGGGCGTTCGTCTTTTTGAAAATTATATACACGTCGACAGCGCCGTGGAATGGGCGCAGGACAAGAGCGAACCTGTTATAGCTTACAAAAAAAATTCCCGAAGCTCGGGAGAATATTTTGAACTTGCAAAGGAGATATTGAATTATGTCAGTAGGTAAAAAAAGTCTTGAAAGAGTGGCAAACGTTGCCGCAACAAAAGATGAAACCGTCTCTGCGGCAGAGAAAACCTCCGAGGTAAAAGCGCAGGCGTCCTCTCCCGTAAAGAAGAGCGTAAAAAAGACTGCCGTAACAAAAAAGAGCGATAATACGGCAAATGAGGGCTCTTCTGCACCCGCAAAGAAAACTTCGGCAAATTCGGCAAAGAAAAAAAGCGCCGAAAAACACGCGGTATGCATAGGCGACGATATGCCGGTCTATCTGCTTTGAGTTTGAAAATAAAAAACACGGCATTGCCGTGTTTTTTTGTATGGCGTTGTCAGTTGGGGCGTCTGCCCCAAACCCCGACACAAAGGACTTTTCGGGAAAAGTCCTTTGGAATCTCAAAAGCTTTTACCAAAATAAATTGGTGTGTTTGAGGGAAGTTTTTGCGGATTTTCAAGGGGCTTTTTATAAAAAGCCCCTTGAAGCAAGGTTTGGAACGCAGTTCCAACATATTCTGACAAATTAAAAAACACGGCATTGCCGTGTTTTTTATAAGCGTTGTCAGTTGGGGCTATCAGCCCCAAACCCGGACCAAAGAAACTTTTCGAGAAAAGTCCTTTGGAATCTCAAAAGCTTCGCTAAAATAAATTTATGTATTTTGTGCGAAGTTCTTTGGCACACCTTTCTCCGAAAGAAAGGTGTGTTCTTTTGCTTACTTTTCTTATAAGAAAAGTAAGTTTTATAAAAGATATTTACTTTATATTTTTATTGTGTTAAAATGGCAGAGTAAAATATAAAATTAAGGATAAGGGTTTTGTAATGGCAATATCTTATTATAAAAGCAATGTAAACAATATCCCGCCTGTTCCCGTAACGAGCCGTTTTGTCGCTCCGTGGGACACGAGCGGCTGGTATTATATGAGCACGGATCTCAATATAGGATCAAAGATATATTCCAACAGCGATGTGACTGTCGGATATCTTGATGAAAAATACCGCGGTGCGGATTTTGTTGTGACTTTTAATTCGTTCGCCGACGGTTTTGACGACAAACAGGAAGTGGACTTCTTTGCCGAAAGAGACATAACGGTATACGTCTGCTACGATAAAAACTGTGTTCCCGAATATGCAAACGAGCTTTTTGCAACGGGCGATATTATGCGCTCCTCCGACGGAACTGAGTACTCTATCTACTCTAAAAAATATTTCGCAGGAGACCATGTAAACATTCCCGGATTTTCGGGGGAGGGCAACCATTTTTCCGTTTTTGCCCTTGCAGATGATTATAAGGAGTGCGAAGGCGCGCTTCCTAAGAGCATTGTTGCGGATAATATTCCCGCCCCGTATCAGAAGAGAGAATACAGAAACTATATAACCGATGTTTTCAATGCCGATAAAATTTCTTCGGAATATGAAGTATTCGGAAACGTAGAAATAAAGAGAAACGAATATGAAAAACGCGACGGCTTTGTATCTCTCACGGGAAACGCAAAAATAGAAAGAACATTCGACGGCTCGGACAGAATTGTTGCGTCCGCGAAAATATCATCTTCCGGGAGCGCCGTATCGTCTTTTGCACTTGCAAACAGAGACGGGGAAGCTCTTGTAGAAGTTAAATTTACATCCGACGGAATTTTCTGCGGTAAGAAAAAAGCGGCTGAAAATAACAATAAGGATATCTCTCTTCGAATCGTTTTTGACGGTGAAAAAGGAAAAGCCGAAATTTACATAAACTGTCGTAAGGCTATCACCGTTGACGCAAACAAAGGAAATGTCGGTAAAGTTTCTTTATACACAAACGGCGGTGTTGCGACGTTGGACAATCTTGTTGTTTCCGATGACACCGAAGTATTTGCCGTAAATGATGATTTTGCAAGCGGCACGGGGGATTTTTCCGAAAAGACGGAAAATGCCGTTGTAGAGATCGTAAAATATCCTTTTGAAGATTCCCATGCGGTTTCCGTCAAATCAAATGACGGAGAGTTTGCCTCTTACTCTTACGGATTTGCTCCGATTTCCGGAATTTCGAGCGCCGAAGCTCTCCTTATGACAAATTCGGACGAGTTTTCGTATGCGCCCGAGCTCACGGATAAAGACGGAAAACCCGCGGTAAGAATAGCGCTTTATAAAAACAATCTTTACGCTTCCGACGGGGAAGAATTCATAAGAATATTCGGCGGAGATTGCGATTTTATGTACTATCCCTGCCGGAACGCGATGAATATAAAAGTTATATCCGATACCGATAAGGGAACGTATGACCTTATGGTCGACGGCGCTTACCGTGCGCGCGGATTTAAATTCATAAATCCCGTGAAGGAAATATCTAACGCGGTATTTTCCGCAGGCAAATCCGGACTTACTCTTATGCGTATAAGAGTATATGACGACGCGGATCTTTGCCGCAACGTTTTGCTGAATGCGCCTGTTTTCGATGTTACAAAAGCACCGTATAACGCGCTTGCCGACGGAAAAACGCTTGCGACCGCGGCAATTCAAAAGGCTGTTGACGATGCGGCGTTTACAGGTGGAACTGTGCTTCTTCCTTATGGCACTTTTCTTTCCGGGGAGATATTCCTTGCGAGTGACATGACTCTCTTTGTAGGACGTGACGCCACGATTTCCGGTACGAATGATCACGCGCAATATCCGCTTATGGAGCCGGGAACGAGCCTTTGCGCCGTAAGACAGCTCGGACGCGCGCTTGTCTACGGAGAAAATGTTTCAAATGTCCGCATAACGGGCGGCGGTATGCTTGACGGCAACGGAACATACCGCTTTAAGATGAACGATCCGCTTTCCGATAAGAGAAAAGAGGATTGCCGTCCCGACCTTTGCTATATAACGTATTCCAAGGATATATTGATAGAAAGTATAAACTTCAAAAGTCCGGGATTCTGGACGGTAGTTCCGCTTTCTTCGAAAAATATAATAATGCGTTATCTCAATCTCGACTGTCTGAACACGCCCAACCGTGACGGTATAGACCCCGTGGACTGCCACGATATGACAATATATTCCTGCAACATAATGGCGGGCGACGACGGACTCTGCTTTAAGAGCTCCGACCCTTACGGCTGTGAGAATATAGACGCATACGACCTTATGATACAGAGCCTTGCGTCGGGAATAAAATTCGGAACAGATACCTATTACAGCCTCAAAAACGTGAGAGTTTCCGACTGCTTTGTTAAAAATGTAAATCGTTGCGGCGTATCGCTCGAAAGCGTAGACGGCGCAGAGGTTGAAAACGTGGTATTTGAACGTATAAGCATGACAGATGTCGGCGCTCCCGCTTATATAACGGTTGGCGACAGAAAACGTTGCCCGCGCGGAGGGGCTGAACCGAGACTCGGAAGCATAAAGAATGTAACTTTCAGCGAACTTCGCTTTGAACACGCATATCCTTTCAGCCACACGAAAAGCATTCGTGAAGTTATGGCAATAGGTCAGTACGATCATGCGAGAATAGAAGATGTAAAATTCAAGGATTGCTATTTTGTTCTTGCGGGCGGTTACAGTGAAATTCCGGGAGAGCCGAGAACCATCGACAACAGATATCCCGAATACGACAGACACGGCGCTTCTTCGGGACACGCTTTCACGGTAAAATATGCCAAGAATTTCACTGTTGAAAATTGTAAGATAGTTCTTGAAAATCCTGATGCAAGACCTGAAATCGCATATTATAACTACGAAACTTACCTTTCCCCCTCAGAAAGGTAAGCCAAAGAACTTCGCACCGACT
>ULQL01044061.1_pt1 | contig 10826 bp, 6 predicted proteins | sample 1954411 | NCBI WGS metagenome assembly ULQL01 (sample SAMEA4835654, study PRJEB28245) | human gut metagenome | biome: gut microbiome; material: fecal sample | place: Denmark | collected 2008 | reverse complement strand
TGTCGGTTACGCTGTCTGCGCAGGAGGGGAATGCGTCTGCGGTGATCGCCAATGAGGTGGAGCGGCCGGAGGAGATTGACGTGGACCGGATCTTTGAACGCTTTTATAAGGCGGATCCTGCCCGGAGCAGAAATTCAACCGGGCTTGGGATGGCGATCGCAAAGGAACTGACCGGGTACATGAACGGAACGATCACCGCCTCCTTAGAGGGGAATATTTTTCAGATCCGGCTGACGATTCCGATGATCTGATCACTCAGGCTTCGCATATGGAATATATTACTGCGCCCATACTATTTCTTATGTCCGCAGTATAAATATGATTTTTGCCGTAGTTTTTTGAACAACCGCAAATCTGTGCCCCCAAATTGTCTTGTCACTTACGGATTTCGAAAAGTCTAATTGCTTTGCTGTTTCGATGTTCGATAAACGTGTCTTCCCGTATTCGCCTTCGGGTGAAATTCAGGTGTTTCGTAAGGCACTTGCGCTCGACACTACTTGCATCCTGTTCTGTAGGATGCTATGTAGTGCTGCGTAGCGCATTGTAGCGGGAGCGTGCCGGTCGAAATAACTGATTCCACCCCGGAGTCATATCTTTGCGGGAGGATTGCCGATCCGGTGGTATAACTTTCATTTATCTTTCATATGATAGAAGAGACAACTACGAATGGGGGATAGATCGATGGAAGATAAGCTGGAAGAAGTGTTAAAACAGTATCCGTGTGAGGTTCGGACGAGACGGCGCACAAGAGGGGCATTTCTGCTGGAGACCGATCAGGGACTGCGGCTTTTGAAGGAATACTCCGTCAGTCAGGCGAGGATTGAATTTGAGGAGAGGATCAAGCAGCTTCTGGGGCAGCAGGGCGGTCTGCTGGTGGATCATACATATAAAAATAACCGGGAAGAATATTTTACAAAGGATAATTACCGGAACAACTGGGTCATGCGCCAGTGGTATGCCGGAAATGAGTGCGATATCAGGGATCAGCGCTGTGTGCTGCGTTGTGCGTCTTATCTTGGCAGACTGCATGCATTGATGCAGCTTGGAAACGAGGAAGGCGAAAGCTGCATCCGGAAGGAGAGCGTGCAGCAGGAGATGGAACGGCACAATAAGGAGTTGAAGCGTGTCCGCAGCTATATCCGCAGCAAGAAGCAGAAAAATGAGATGGAGATCTGCCTGCTTGGTTCGTATGATCTGTTCTACGATCAGGCATGTCTCGCACAGACGCTCCTGCAGGAAAGCGGTTACGAAGCACTATGGCAGGAAACGTTAGAGCAGGGAAAGGTGCGGCATGGCAGCTACAGCTACCACAATGTGATTTTCGTCGGGAAAGATCTGGCAGTCACCAACTTCGACCGTGCGGAGATCGGGATACAGGTGCGTGATCTGTATGATTTCCTACGAAAAGTCATGGAGAAAAACGGCTGGCAGGCGGAGCTTGGCAAAAGCCTGATCGATGCATATGACCGTGAGCGTAAGCTGGAGGAGACGGAGCGGCGCGTATTGTACGCGATGTTGCTGTATCCGGAGAAATATTGGAAACTTGTCAATTTCTACTACAACAGTAGAAAGTCATGGATGTCGTCAAAGAATCTGGAAAAGCTGCTCCGGATCCGCGCACAGGAGGAGAAGCGTGCGTGCTTTTTAAAAGAGCTTCGCCCGCTGCTCTGTGGGGCGTGCTGATACAGGGGATCAGGGAATGCTGTCAGATTGACCGGATGCCCTCTTCCTATTTTGGGCGGGCTGTGTTAAAATGTTGGCTGGGACAATGAGACGTTATGCGACCCGGCGCAGTGTTACAGAAGCAGCCGGGAGAAAAGGTTGTTTATATATGAAGAAATGCAAAATCATGCAACGCGTTCGGATCGGTCTGGGCGCGTTTTTTATGTGCGCGGTAATGCTCTCCGGATGTGCGTCCGAAACGAAGCAGGAGACGGATGGCATGGCGGGCGGTGGAACTGCTGCGGCACCTGTGGTTGTCGAGGGGGTTGTGACAGCTAATGATACGGCGATGCGTCGGCTTACCCTGCGTGAGCTTGGAGGCGATCTCGAGACGGTGATCAGCTATGATGCCACGGCGAAGATGACCGACAAGTACGGAGAGGAGCGCGACGGCACCGATATTGAGGTGGGCGAGATCCTCGAGGCGGATTATGAGCAGGACAGCGGAAAGCTGCTTTCTACCAGTATTCCGGAGGATATCTGGGAATATCAGGAGGTTGGCGATTATCAGTTTGACAGTGAGGAGAGCAGTCTTTCATTTGCAGACCGCAAATACCAGTATTCACAATATACGCTGTTTTCGTCGGACGGTAAGGCGATCGACATGATGGAGATCAATCCGCAGGATGTGCTGACGGTGCGCGGAAGCGGTTATCATGTGTACTCAGTCGTAAAGACACAGGGGCACGGTTACATACGGCTGGCACATTATAAGGACTTTATCGGCGGTATGATCGAAGTCGGAAGTGACATGATCCTGCCTTTGACGAAGAACATGCTGATCACGATCCGTGAGGGAACCTACAAGGTGATCTTAAGTAAGAATCATTCAACCGCAGTCAAGAATGTGACGGTTCACAGCGGCAGGGAGGTTACGTTGGACTTTTCGGAGTACAAGCCGGCGGACAGTCATGTTGGCGTGATCACGTTTGATATTGCGCCGGCGGGGGCGGATCTGACGATCAACGGTACGGCGGTAGGCTACAGAAAGCCGATCGCACTGGCATACGGCGTATATCAGATACAGGTGTCCATGACAGGGTATACCACATACACCGGCACGCTGGATGTGGAGGAGCCGAAGGGGACGACCGTCCGTATCAATCTTGTGGAGGAGGAAGCGGAGGCATCCGACACCACGGCGGCACCGTCAGCCACCGGAAAGAGCACGAAGACAAGTTCGGAGAGCACGGACGATACACAGACAAAGCAGATTGACAGTGATCACACGATCACGGTATCGGCACCGCAGGGAGCGGAGGTTTATCTGGACAATGTTTATAAAGGACTTGCGCCGTGTACCTTTACAAAGGTGATTGGATCACAGACCGTTACGCTGCGCCGGGACGGATATGCAACAAAGAGCTATTCCGTCGACATTCTTGATGATGATCAGGATGTGAAGCTGAGCTTTGCGGATCTGACCGCAAAGGAGGTGGCAGCAACGGCATCGCCGGCGGCTAAGTGATTTTGTTCAAAAAACTTTTACAAAATAGATTATAATTTGTTGTTGACAATATGCGTTTCAACATACAAAATAATAGGTGGGTTTGCAAAATCAAGGCATATGCCATCACTGATAGGAGGAAAAGACATGGACTACAAAGACATCTACAAGGAGTGGCTGAGCAATCCTTATTTCGATGAGGATACGAAGAAAGAGCTTCAGGACATTGCAGATAACGAGAATGAGAAAAAAGAGCGTTTTTATATGGACCTCGAATTTGGAACCGCTGGTTTGCGAGGGATCATTGGGGCAGGGACGAACCGCATGAACATTTACACGGTACGAAAGGCAACTCAGGGTCTGGCGAATTATATCAATAAAGCGGGAAAGGCTTCTCAGGGTGTAGCCATTGCATTTGATTCCCGTCATATGTCACCGGAGTTTGCAGATGAAGCAGCACTCTGTCTTGCAGCCAATGGTATTAAGGCATACGTGTTTGAATCACTGCGTCCGACACCGGAGCTTTCCTTTGCTGTACGCGAGCTTGGCTGCGTAGCAGGAATTAACGTAACTGCAAGCCACAACCCACCGGAGTACAACGGATACAAGGTATACTGGGAGGACGGCGCACAGATCACGCCGCCACATGATACCGGTATCATGGACGAGGTTAAGGCTGTTACGGACTGGAACACGGTTAAGACCATGGACAAGGCTGAGGCAGTCGAGAAGGGTCTCTATGAGAACATTGGCGCAGCCATTGATGATAAATATATCGAAGAATTAAAGAAGCAGGTTATTCATTGGGACAGCATCAAGGAAGTTGGCAAGGATCTTAAGATCGTTTACACGCCGCTTCACGGAACAGGTAATATCCCGGCGAGAAGAGTCCTCAAGGAGATCGGCTTTGAGAATGTATATGTAGTACCCGAGCAGGAGCTTCCGGATGGGGATTTCCCTACCGTCAGCTATCCGAACCCGGAGGCAGCAGAGGCATTTGAACTGGCTCTCAAGCTTGCCAAGGAGAAGGATGCAGACCTTGTTCTTGCAACAGATCCGGATGCAGATCGTCTCGGTGTATATGTTAAGGATACCAAGAGCGGCGAGTATATCACCCTGACCGGTAACATGTCCGGCTGTCTGCTGGCAGATTATGAGATCTCCCAGAGAAAGGCAACAAAGGGACTGCCTGAGGATGGCAAGCTGATCAAGACCATCGTTACCTCTAATCTGGCAGATGCGATCGCCAAGGATTACGGCGTTGATCTCATTGAGGTTCTGACCGGATTTAAATACATCGGACAGCAGATCCTCAACTTCGAGACAACCGGCAAGGGAACTTACCTGTTTGGTTTCGAGGAGAGCTACGGCTGCCTGATCGGAACACATGCCCGTGACAAGGATGCGATCGTGGCTACGATGGCACTCTGCGAGGCGGCAGCATATTACAAGACAAAGAACATGACTCTCTGGGATGCAATGCTTGCTCTGTATGAGAGAGTTGGTTATTATAAAGACGGCGTACAGTCCGTAACCATGAAGGGTATCGAGGGACTTGCCAAGATTCAGGAGATCATGACAACACTCCGCGAGAATCCGCCGAAGGAGTTCTGCGGTCACAAGGTAACATCCTTCCGTGACTATCAGAAGGATATCATCACAGATATCGCTACCGGCGAGACAAAGCCGACCGGACTGCCAAAGTCCAACGTGCTTTACTTTGACATGACAGACGATGTATGGATGTGCGTACGCCCATCCGGTACAGAGCCGAAGGTGAAGTTCTACTACGGCGTAGTAGGCACCTCTCTTGAGGACGCCGATGCGAAGTCTGAGGCTATGGCAAAGGCAGTATCTGAGATGGTTGCTGCAATGTAATCTTGTGATACGGACGATGAATCGAATATCAGTATATAGGTAATATCAGGCTCCCTGCGTGTGTACACGCAGGGAGCCTTGCTCTATGTTGTGCAGTGCCGCCTCGCGGGTAAGGATCTGTTCCATCTCCTGCTCGCTGTCCTGATGCTTGATGACTTCCAGAACAAGCCCGACAGAAGTGCGGAACTTCTCAAAGTCTGTGATATTGGTAGGTGATATGAGAATTAACATATAACAAACAATATATTTAATATAGTATCTTGTAAATTATATTTTGGGGTAAAATAAATATTACAGAAATATATTCGTTACATACAAGACGATTACTGCTGCAATATGGCATAAATCTTGTCTACATCATAATCGGGAGCACACATTCTGGCTGCATCATAGATGCGCTCGATCAATTCCGCGTTTTCCTCGAGCATATCCGCAGCTTCGTTTGCAGATATATTCTTGCAGAACTTTCTGATAGATGATTTGATGATAGCCCGCAGCTCTCCTTGCTCGCGCCCCTGCTCAAGCCACAACTCGCGCCCGCGTTCAAGCCCTTCGCGGACTCCGGACTGATAATGATCTGTCCATGCTTTACACATATTAAATCCCTCCTTTTCGTCTTGATCCATCTTAATATCGGTAAATCCTTCAATAACCTTGGCAGCAGCATACTCTATGTTGTGCAGTGCCGCCTCGCGGGTAAGGATCTGTTCCATCTCCGGCTCACTGTCCTGATGCTTCATAACCTCCAACACCAGACCAACTGATGTACGAAACTTTTCGAAGTCCGTGATCTCGGCTGGTGAGATGAGGTTTAACTTATAGTCGGCAACATACTTTAATAATGCACTGTTCGTGTGGAACATCTCATGCAGGCTGCGCGGTCCGTCCCACGGCTGTGAACCCCAGTAGACAGTGATCGTCACCACCGGCATCAGGTGATCCTCTGCAGTAAAGCCGGATAAAAATTCCGCAGGACTGCTCAGATCATGACCTTTTCGGTGCCGTCTGCTGATCTCATTCACCTGGCTGCCGTAATTGATCCCGTCATAGATCATCCCGCGGACCGGCATGGCATAATGGATCTCCGTCTGATTCTCCACTCCCAGGATCAGATATGTGCAGTCTCCGGTACTGCGGATCACAGCACCCTTCAGAATGTCACGGATGCGCTGTATCTGCTGACCCCTTCCGGACAGCCCGGCAAGCTCCAGAAACTCCTTCGTATCCATCTCCCGCAAATCCTCCGCCCGGATCACATCCTGACCGTCGAACAGACAATAATTACAGATATCCGCAAACCTTGCATTATCAGACAGATATTCCGTTGATAAAGTATCCTTTCTTCCCATAAAGTTCCTCCCTTCGGTATGGCAGGAAGAACTTCCTTTTCTCCCGGAAATTTTCCTGCTTTTATAGTGATTGAAATGGTAAAAGCATTGAAAATTCCAAGATGTTTTGAAGAACAGATAATAGAAATATGCTTTGTACGGATTGTAGCACGGTGGCAGTGCCGTGTCGAGAGAAAACTGATTTTTCTCTGTATTGCCGAAAATAAAATTTATTTTTGGACATATTGCCGGAATTGATGAAAATTCGATAAATTCATGCCGTTTTGTACCTGACGCACTACGTCAAATTGTCTAAAATGAGAGGATGCGTTTTGGTAAAAAATGAATCAGGGAAAATAAAACTGCCGCTCTGTGGATTCCACGAAAGCGGCAGTCTCGTTCATATTTGTAATAAAAATAGTTTCTGTTTATAAAAGAATAAGCAACAATAATGTGGTCAATTACTGAAGAAGAGACAGAACACCCTGGTTTGCCTGATTAGCCTGTGCAAGCATAGACTGACCAGCCTGCTGAAGGATGCTGTTCTTTGAGTAGTTAACCATCTCTTCAGCCATGTCTGTATCACGGATACGAGACTCAGCAGAAGTGGTGTTCTCAACAACGTTATCCAGGTTGTCGATGGTGTGCTCAAGACGGTTCTGAACGGCACCAAGTGCGGAACGCTGCTCAGATACCTTAGCAACGGCATCGGCGATAGCGTCGATAGCATATGTAGCAGCCTTACCGGAGTCATCAGCTACGTTTAAGCCTTTAACTCCAAGGTAAGAAGAATTCATTGTCTCGATGTTGACACTGATCTTGTTGGTCATATCAGCGTCGGAGCCCACATGAAGGTTGAAAGATAATTTCTCAGCAACCTCCGTCTGACCTACCTGAATTTCAAATGTTCCAGTACCGTTGGTTAAATCAACGGCAGTGTCAGTATCACCAACACCTACCTTTGCCTTTCCTTCTGTGTCACCAATCTGGTTAGCCGCAAGGAGCTCTTTGGAAGCTAATTCGTAGGCTTTCTTCTTAGAAATGATGGATGTATCGGTATCATCAATACCATCATTTGCGGTGCCACCATTAGTGCCTGCATCATTGATAAGAGTGACAGATTTTGTGCCTGCAGAGATCGTGCCACTGGTAAGAGCTTTAATGGCAGCAATATTAGCATGAGCAGGATTTGCTGTTGTTGCATCTCCTACTGCGGGTTGCGATGCATAAAATCCTTTGTTTGTTAAAGCTGTCTTACCATCGGCAGCTTTATCATAATATGTATATTCTGTGCCGTTAATGGTTACTTTAGAACCAGCAGTATCAGTAACGTTTGCATCAGTTAATAACTTGTCAATATCGTCTGCGTTACCACCAATTGTATACTCCTTACCACCAATAGTTACCTTATCGCCAGCATTCAATGCCTTCATGGTAAACTTGGCTGTTCCATCGCCATTGTCCACTAATGTACCAGCAAGACCAGCATCATGAGCCTTCAGATTCAGCTTCTTTGTGCCGTCATCACCTTTTAACAGATAAGTCTCATTGAACTTTGTTGTCTCAGCAACACGATCGATCTCGGTTGTGAGCTGTGAAATCTCATCCTGGATTGCTTTACGGTCATCCTGGCTGTTTGTTCCGTTAGAAGCCTGAACAGCAAGCTCGTTCATTCTCTGAAGCATTGAGTGAACCTCTGTCAGAGCACCCTCAGCTGTCTGTACTGCAGATACACCGTCCTCAGCGTTGGTAGAAGCCTGATCCAGACCACGGATCTGCTTTCTCATCTTCTCAGAAATAGTAAGACCTGCTGCATCGTCTGCTGCACGGTTGATTCTGTAACCGGAAGAAAGCTTCTCGGTTGACTTGGAAAGAGAACCGGTTGTCATTCCAAGCATTCTGTTTGCGTTCATCGCTGTAATATTGTGCTGTACTATCATAGTAGTTACCTCCTTGTTTTGAACAGGCAGATTCCTTTCTGCCCGGTGTTATGTTTTCCTACCGCATCCTGCGGTAGAGTGTTACCAATTCGTGAATCGAATCGTATGAAATGTTGCCTCCTTTCGTAAAACAGAAACGCTATCTAACAAATGTCGCATCCTACTCTGATCACGCATAAACAGGGCGTTCGCAAACTTCCGTATTTCATAAGAAAGAATTAAAATAAAACTGCAGCAATCCGCGGAAAATTGCACTCCGCAGAAATACAAAAGGTAGCATTACCGGAAAGGAAAATATTATGAGTACAACGTGTCCCATCAGGAAAGAAGAGGATCTGCAGCGATTTAAAAACTATTATCTGGAAAAAGGAAACATGAGAAACTACCTATTAATTGTGGTAGGATTGAACACGGCATTGCGCATTGGCGATGTCCTGAAATTAAAATGGGAAGATGTCTACGACGAGCACTGGGGCAGATTTCGCCGGCATCTGCATGTGGTCGAGCAGAAAACGGGCAAACAAAATTACATTGCGCTAAATGATTGCATTATATCCACATTGGAACAGTGTTATCACGGTCAAAAGGGCGAGGAATACCTGTTTTGTACCAATCGGCATGTCACCCAGCCGATCAGCCGGAGTCAGGCGTGGCGGATCATCCGCAAAGCCGCCGAGGCAACCGGGCAGGACGAGCACATCAGCTGTCATTCCCTGCGCAAAACATTTGGCTATCATGCATGGAAACAGGGCGTTTCCCCGGTTATGCTAATGATGATCTACAACCATTCGTCCTATCAGATCACGAAACGCTATCTCGGAATCATACAGGAAGAAAAAGACGACGTATTTTACCATATAAAATTATAGAGAATTTAATAAGAAGTATTTTGAAATCCATATCATGTGCCAAGGACTTTTCTTTGCCACAATATTTTGTTCGAATCCGTAAAAATAAAAAATATACAAAAATTTCAAAAAAAGGGTTAAGTCCTTGGTAAATAAGCCGATATTATAAGTGTAATAAAAAATGCGACATTTGTTAGAAAATGTATCCTTTCCGGCTGGGCGGTTGATCGTACCTGCACAGAAGCCAACGGAGCGTGGCATCGGAAAGGAGCGGCTAACACGCTGGCAACAGCACATCATCTACAACAAAATAACGTAACTTCCGCCGGGTTCGGCGGATCATTTCACACACTGCACATGGAGGTGCGGTGGTAAAACAAGGAGGTAATTACTATGATAGTACAACACAACATTACAGCGATGAACGCAAACAGAATGCTGGGTCTTACAACAGGATCCCTTTCTAAGTCAACTGAGAAGCTTTCTTCCGGTTACAGAATCAACCGTGCAGCAGACGATGCAGCAGGTCTTACGATTTCTGAGAAGATGAGAAAGCAGATCCGTGGTCTTGATCAGGCATCTACCAACGCAGAGGACGGTGTTTCTGCAGTACAGACAGCTGAGGGTGCTCTGACAGAGGTTCACTCTATGCTTCAGAGAATGAATGAGCTTGCTGTTCAGGCTTCTAATGGAACAAATTCTACATCTGATCGTCAGGCAATCCAGGATGAGATTTCTCAGCTGAATACTGAGATTGATCGTGTTGCTGAGACAACAAAGTTCAATGAGATTTACCTGTTAAAGGGCGATGACGGCACAAAGAATGTTACTATGAAAGGACATGATGCTGGTCTTAAGGGTTCTTTAACTGATGGTGCAACCGAGGCGACATTCACTTTGGAGAAAGGTGCATTAGACGTTGGAAAGAAAGTTACTATTGGTGGCAAGGAATATACTATTGGAGCCACTAAAGCAGAAGTTGATCCGAAAATTACTGTTGGTACAAATGCTGCAAAAAAGACATACATTATCAATGGTGATAAATATGAGTTAGATGATACTAAGGTATATAAAAATGGTAGTGCCACAGCAGCCACAAAAAAAGATTTAGGAGGCACAGCCACAGGAGATGCAGATCTTGCGGATGTGAAAGCGTTAGTTAAAGCTGGCTCAACAGTTGAAATAGACGGAAAAACAATAACTGTAATGACGGATCTTAAAGACGCTAACGGAACTAATAATCCGGATAATATTGATGATACAGATTCCTCTATTATTACTGCTGGTAAAGCAATTGAATTAATGAAGGGTGAACTTCTTGCTGCTAATAAAATTGGTGTTGATGCTGATTCTGATCCAGCAGTTGCAGTTGTAGAACAGGGTGGTGATTATGATCCAGACGCAACTTATTCCTTTACTATTACAAAAGGAAATGCCAAAGTTGCAGACCGTCTTTCCTTCAACCTTCATGTAGGTTCTGATGCTGATATGACTAACAAGATCAGTGTCAACATTGAGACAATGAACTCTGCATATCTTGGAATCAAGGGCTTAAATGTAGCTGATGATTCCGGCAATGCTGCTACATACGCTATCGATGCTATCGCTGATGCAGTTGCAAAGGTATCTGAGCAGCGTTCCGCACTTGGTGCCGTTCAGAACC
>ULQL01006003.1_pt1 | contig 10902 bp, 9 predicted proteins | sample 1954411 | NCBI WGS metagenome assembly ULQL01 (sample SAMEA4835654, study PRJEB28245) | human gut metagenome | biome: gut microbiome; material: fecal sample | place: Denmark | collected 2008 | reverse complement strand
AATGCTCTATTTTACTATTTTTTGCCTTTTTAGGCGTTCTTTTAACAGAAAAAACACTAAAAAGATTCAGTATCTCAAATTTTATTTGTACTTTTGCAGAGTCATTTCAGCGTTCCATTTGTTTTCTAATGCAACACTAAGATGAATGGACTGCTGATTTGAGAGAATTGCTGAGAAACCTAGATGTTGATCAGGACCTATTAATTAAAATTACTAACTGTAAGTGTTGCTAACTTTAGGGATGAAAATTAAGAGTTTTTTGATGGCAGCCTTGGCGGCTTTTTCTTTGTCCGCTAGCGCTCAGTCTTTGTCTCCAGGCACCAAGTGGCATTGGGACAAGGGTACAATCGTAGTGGAGACACCAGAGCGTCCTGCAGGACAGCAGAATGTTTTGGGATTGACGGCTCCTAAGTTGAAGACAGTACGTGTGGGCTTTGTCGGTCTCGGTATGCGTGGTCCTTGGGCAGTAATGCGTTTCTGCCACATTCCGGGTGTAGAGATCGTTGCCTTGTGCGATTACGAGGAGGCTCGTGCAGAGAAATCACAGGAGTACTTGCGCAAGCAGGGCTTGAAGCCTGCTGATATCTATAGCGGCGAGAAGGGTTATGAGGCTTTGTGCAAGCGTTCTGACATCGACCTGGTTTATATCGCAGCCGACTGGAATCACCATTTCCCAGTTGCCAAGTTTGCGATGGAGAATGGCAAGCATACAGCCATCGAGGTTCCTAGTGCCATGAATCTGGATCAGTGCTGGAGTCTGATCAACTTGAGCGAGCAGACTCGCAAGCATTGCTTCATCTTGGAGAACTGCTGCTACGACTACTATGAGATGAATGCGCTGGCTATGGCTCAGGATGGCGTTTTCGGTGACATCATCCGTGCTGAGGGTGCTTATATCCACTGTCTCGAGGACTTCTGGGATGCTTACTGGAAGGATCCGGCTGACAATGACAAGGACAACCTCCACTGGCGTATGAAGTATAATATGGAGAACCGTGGTGATGTTTATCCTACTCATGGCTTGGGCCCTGTTGCTCAGTGCCTGAATATTCACCGTGGCGACCGCTTCACAACGCTCGTTGCCATGGACACAGAGTCTTTCGTGGGTAAGGACTGGGTGAAGAACAAGAGCGGCAAGGAGTGCAAGGAGTTCCGCAATGGTGACCATACTACTACCTTGATGCGTACAGCCAAGGGTAAGGTGGTGGAGATCCAGCACAACGTGATGACTCCTCAGCCATACAACCGCTTGTTCAAGCTCACAGGTACCAAGGGTTACGCTACCAAGTATCCTACAGAGGAGTTTGCACTCTCTGGCGAGGCGCTCAAGGGTACAGGTGCTCCTCAGATGGATAACCTCAATGCTCATGGTTTCATGAACAAGGAGCAGAAGGAAGCTTTGATCAAGAAGTATTATCACCCTATCTTGAAGAAGTATGGTGAACTGGGCCGTCAGATGGGTCACGGTGGTATGGACTTCATCATGGACTCTCGTCTGGTTTACTGCTTGCAGAATGGCTTGCCATTGGATATGGACGTTTATGATTTGGCAGAGTGGTGTTCTTTGGCAGAGTTGGGTGCGCTTTCTATGGACAACAACAGCGCTGCCGTTACCTTCCCAGACTTCACCCGTGGTTTCTGGAACAAGCAGGATGGTTACAAGCATCAATATGCTTCTCCTGAGGCTGAGGCTGCTACAGAGGCTGCCGCTGCTGCTTATACCAAGTCACAGAAGGAGGCTACTGCTAAGTTCAAGTTGTGGAATCTTTATGATGCTGTAGCTGCTGCCAAGAAGGCTAACAATGCCAAGGCTTTGAAGTCGGCTACTGCTAAGTACAACAAGGCTGTAGCTGCTGCCAAGAAGGCAATGAATGCTAAGAAGTAAAGTCAACTCCCCATAAAAAATCAATTCCGGCTCTGAGATTCTAACGATGAATCTCGGAGCCGGGATTATTTTTTTTGTTAAATTCTCGGAAAAACTTGGTTGTTTCGTGTATTTGATGTATATTTGCAAATCATAAGATAACTATTTCTTGCAAATAGAATATATAACTTAAGAGAAGATAGAAAATGAAACGGATTAAGGTTTTAGTTTTTAGCATGTTGGCTGCCATGATGCTTGCATCTTGCGGTACAACGCAGAAGGTGCCTCTTACGGGTCGCACCCATCGCATCTCTGTTTCAGATGCACAGGTGTTGAGCTTGTCTAATCAGGAATATACCAAGTACATGGCTTCGGCGAAGAAATCTACCAATGCAGCGAAGACTGCGCAGGTGGTAAGAGTAGGAAAGCGACTGGCTGCTGCCGTGGAAACTTATCTCAAGGAGAACGGATACGCCAATGATCTGCAGAACTATTCCTGGGAATTCAACCTCGTTCAGGACAACAGTGTGAATGCCTTCTGCATGCCTGGCGGAAAGATTGTGGTATATGAAGGCTTGCTCCCAGTGGCTTCCAGCGATAACTCGCTCGCCATCGTACTGGGACATGAGATCGCACACGCCGTGGCTAAGCATAGTGCCGAGCAGCTTTCCAAGGCTCAGAACCAGCAGGTAGGTACCAGCATTCTGAGCGGTGTGCTGAATCAGGCAGTAGGTAATGGAGTCGGAGATCTGGCGGGTGCCGTAGCCGGACAGTACTTCTCCTTCCGTAATCTGAAGTATTCGCGTGAAAACGAAACAGAAGCCGACTATATGGGCTTGATCTTTGCTGCGATGGCAGGCTACGATCCTCAGCAGGCTATACCTTTCTGGGAACGTATGGCTGAGGCTTCGGGCAATCAGGGCAAGAGTGATATTTTCAGCGATCACCCTTCCGATGCCAAGCGTATTGCTGCCTTGAAGGCGGCGATGCCTACTGCGCTGAAGTATTACAAGCCTCAGGGAAAGACTTCCGTATCTACTACTAAGAAAACGGGCGTCAAGACCATCAAGGCTAGCTCGCTGATGAAGAAATCAACTAAAAAATAACGATATGATAGAATATATCTCTCAAAACCTCTGGCTGTTTTGGACTGTCATCATGTTCATCTGCCTCATCCTGGAGTTGTCTTCCGGCGACTTCTACGTGACTTGTTTTGCCATCGGTGCGCTCATCAGCATACCAGTGGCTGTGATGGATGCTCCGTTCTGGTTGCAGGTAGTGGTCTGGGCGGTATGTTCTGTACTCAGTATCCTGTTGATCCGTCCGCATCTGGTAAAGGCTATCCATAGGGGAGCCGATCTTCGGGAGAGTAATTCCGATGCCCTTGCCGGACAGATAGGCGAGGTGAGTGAAACCATCGTTGCCGGTGGGTATGGAAGAGTGAAGCTCGATGGTGATGACTGGAAGGCAGAAGCTCCGGGCGCTGCTGGTGATATCGCCAAGGGCACCCGTGTAAGAGTGATGGGTCACCAGTCTATCATTCTCCAGGTAGAGAAGTACTAACTTTTAATTATAAACATCATGGAAATAGGACTTTATGTATTGATTGCTCTAGTGCTGCTTGCTCTGGTAGTGGTAAAGAAAACCATCGTGATCATTCCTCAGAGTGAGACCAGAATCATCGAGCGGTTGGGTCGCTATTATGCTACCCTGAAGCCAGGTATCAACATTATCATTCCTTTCATCGACCAGGCCAAGACCATCGTGGCGATGCGTAGAGGAAGCTATACTTATACCAGCAGCATCGACCTTCGTGAACAGGTTTATGATTTCGACCGTCAGAATGTGATTACCAAGGATAATATTCAGATGCAGATCAATGCACTGCTTTATTTCCAGATTGTAGATCCTTTCAAGAGTGTTTATGAAATCAACAATCTGCCTAATGCGATAGAGAAGTTGACTCAGACTACCCTGCGTAACATCATCGGTGAGATGGAACTCGACCAGACACTTACCTCCCGTGACACCATTAACACCAAGCTCCGTGCGGTGCTCGATGATGCCACCAACAAGTGGGGAATCAAGGTAAACCGTGTAGAGTTGCAGGATATCACTCCTCCTGAGAGTGTGCTCCAGGCGATGGAGAAGCAGATGCAGGCAGAGCGTAACAAGCGAGCTACCATCCTTACTTCAGAAGGTGAGAAGGAGAAGCAGCGTCTGCTCTCCGAAGGTGAGAAGGCGGCGATTGTCAACAAGGCTGAGGCTGCCAAGCAGCAGGCTATCCTGAGAGCTGAAGGTGAGGCTACCGCCCGCATCCGCAAGGCTGAGGCTGAGGCCATCGCCATCCAGAAGATTACCGAAGCCGTAGGTCAGAGTACCAATCCTGCCAACTATCTGCTGGCACAGAAATACATTACCATGATGCAGGAAGTGGCTCAGGGTAAGGATAATAAGGTGGTTTATCTGCCATACGAGGCTACCAATCTCCTGGGATCTATCGGTGGCATCAAGGATTTGTTTAACAGTAAGTAAACTAAAAAATATGAGTAAGAAAATTTGTATTGTTGCTGGAGCGAGACCTAACTTCATCAAGGTGGCTCCTGTGATGAGAGCGATAGAGAATGCCCGGAATGCGGGCGGGGAGATGGAGTGCAAGCTGGTCTATACCGGTCGCGAAGACGATGAGACCCTTGAAGATTCTCTTTTCTCTGACTTGGGTATCCGCAAGCCGGATGTTTATCTGGGCGTGGAATGTGAGAATATGAATGAGCTGACCGGTATGGTGATGGCACAGTTTGAGCGCTATCTCCAGCAGAATCCTACGGATGTGGTGATTGTGGTGGATGATCTGGCTTCTACCATGGCTGTGGCTATCGTCACCAAGAAGCAGGGCGTTCAGTTGGCTCACATCGCCGCAGGTACCCGTAGCTTCGATATCACGATGCCGAAGGAAATCAACCGTCTGGTGATCGACGGACTCTCTGATATCCTCTTCACCGCAGGTATCTCCAACAACAGTATCGCCAACAAGGAGGGTGCCGAACTCTCTAAGGTCTATATGGTGGGTAATGTACTCATTGATAACATCCGGTTCCTGCAGCAGCGTATGAAGCGTCCTCAGGTGATGGACGAGCAGCATCTGGAGGATGGCAAGTATATGGTGCTTACCTTGAACCGCAAGGCCATCGTCAACAATATCGATGAGATGAAGACCTTGATCTCAACGATCGACAGTGTGGCTCGCCAGGCAGGCATCAAGGTTCTGGCTCCTTTGCGTGGCAAGGCATTGGGATTCGTGCTTGCCTTCAAGGCTTACCAGGATGTGGCTGACCATCAGGCGGGTATCATGGTTGTGCAGCCTCAGGGTTATCTCGATTTCTCTTATCTCTCAGCCCACGCCATGGGTGTAATCACCGATTCGGGTAATGTGGCAGAAGAGGCTACTTTCAATGGAGTGCCTTGCATCACCCTGAATAGCTATACCGAGCATCAGGAAACCGTAACCGTTGGAACCAACGAACTCGTTGCAGAAGATCCAGAGAAGCTTCAGCAGGCTATGGAGAAGATTGTGAAGGGTGAATGGAAGAAGGGTGGTATTCCTGATAGATGGGATGGACGGTCTGCAGAACGCATCGTTCAGATTATCTGTGGATAATCACTACTCAATACAATAAATAATAAAGCCAGCGACCGAAAATCGCTGGCTTTATTGTTTATCATTTAATCGGTTCTGATACCGGATAATCATACTGTTTGTAATAGGAAGGAGTCTTTGGGGTGTTATACCAATTACCCTCAACGCTTACTCCGATGGAGAAGTTCTTGTTGGTATATCTGACTCCGGCACCTAACACATTGGCACCGGCAGCACCCATGCCATATCCTCCAGGCATCACGCCCATTCCCCAGATGCCGGGATACATACCATATCTGCCATATCCGTAAGGACCATATCCGGCATAACGGTTGTAGATGGAATTGTAGTTGTTGGCTACACTTACCTGTCCATATACGTATGCCTCCCAGTGCTCATCAAACTGATAGCCCAGAATGCCATACACACCACCATCCCGGAAATTATCGCCTCCGTAATTGATGTTGTTGAGATAGGTACCCAAAGCCATCCACAGCTTGTTGTCCTTGGTGAGCGGCGTGAGATACGTAGCATTGATGGTCTGGGTAAAACCGCCCCAGTGTGGTGCATGCTTGCCGAAAGTGGCGAAGACGGAAAGATCTACCGAGAGGTTCAGTCCCTTATGGAGTCCCCAGCCATATCGGTTCCAGCCATATTTGCCCCAGTCATTTCCCCAATAGTCATAACTGTTTCCCAATCCTCCCGTATTGACCAGATTGGAAATAGGATTATTATAATAATCACTATCTTGAGGGTTCTTTAGATAACTGCCCATTTTGTAGAGCTCGTCGTTGTTGGAATCTATATGCCGGATAGGGGTGTAGGTATTCTTCACCGGTTTTCCGCCATATACGATGGTTTTCCCGTCCTGATATACCGTATCGCCTGGCAACAGCCAGTCTTCCCTCGGACTATCCTGGCTGTGCAGAGGTCCGAAGCTCACGTGCTGTGCCTGGGCTTTCATTCCTATCAGTGCGAAGCCCAGGAGAAGAAGATATAATCTTTTTGTTGTCATCATATCAAATCGTTTATGTAGCCTCATTTTCGAAGCTTTTTATGTTATTCACCAATTTTTGAGCATCATTTTGCCCGTTTCTGTCATTTTGCACGCAAAGATATAAAGAAAGTTTGAGAAAAGCATAACTTTTTAGAATAAAATCATTATCTTTGCAATCAATAACATAAAAAACAGATTTAAGTATTAAGAAAATGAAAAAGATAATAACGATATCTGCCCTTTTGCTGGCTGCTTTTGCTCCTCAGGCAATGGCGCAGGAACAGACTCAGCCTACTCAGCAGACTGCCCGTCCGGCATTCGACAATGAGTTGCTCCCTTGGGAGACACCTCGTGATACCACCTGCCACGAGGTACTGCTGGAAACCACGATGGGCAATATCCGTGTGGCTCTTTATAACGATACACCGCATCACCGCGACAACTTCCTCAAGCTCGTGAACAGCGGATATTACAACGGCTGTATCTTTCAGCGTGTCATCAAGAACTTCATGATCCAGGGTGGTGATTACTCCTGTCGCAAGGTTACTCCCGGAAAGGTGGAGAAGTTTGATGTCAACTATACGGTACCAGCCGAAATCATCTATCCTAAATATTACCACAAGCGCGGTCAGCTCTGTGCAGCCCGTGAGGGGGATGATGAGAATCCTACCAAGGCATCAGCCTCTACCGATTTCTATATCACCTGGGGCAGAAACTTCTCGCCCCGACAGATGGAATACTATGTAGAGAAGGAGAAGAGAGAGGGTGCGAAATCCTACGCTCTGCCATCCGAGCAGTTGCAGCAGGGTTACATCAAGCATGGTGGAGTGCCTCATCTGGACAATGGATATACCGTGTTCGGCGAGGTGCTGGAAGGTATGGATGTGGTAGATAAGATCCAGAATGTGGCTACCAACAAGGACAACAATGACCGTCCGCTGGAAGACATCGTCATCACCAGAGCCACCCAGGTGAAATAGACCAGCAAGGGGAAAATACCTGAAATGAAAACAATAACATTATAATACGGGAAAAATGAAATCTTTAAAGGAGTTATATCGAATTGGCAAGGGACCATCGAGCAGTCATACGATGGGACCTCAGCGCGCAGCTAAGCTCTTCCTGGAGCGTTGTGCTAATGCTTCGTCCTACGAAGTAACATTGTATGGTGCCCTGGCTGCTACCGGCAAGGGTCACATGACCGATGTGGCTATCGAGGAAGTACTCAAAAAGCATATTGTTCATATCTTCTGGGAGCCTCAGGTCTTCCTGCCTTTCCATCCTAACGGAATGAAGTTTGTGGGCAAGGACCTGAATGGCGACGTGATTGATGAGTGGATTGTTTATAGTATCGGTGGCGGTGCCATCTCGGATGGTTCTGATGGACAGTCGGAGTTGGGCGCTGAAGATGTCTATGACCTGAAGACGATGGCGGAAATCCAGAAATGGTGCTACGACAACGGCCGCTCTTTTTGGGAATACGTGGAGAAATGCGAGGATCCGGATATCTGGGATTATCTCCGTAAGGTCTGGGAAACCATGAAGCAGTCTATCCACAATGGTCTCAGTCATGAGGGTGTCTTGCCTGGACCGCTGAAACTCCAGCGCAAGGCTGCCGTCTATCACATCAAGGCAAAGGGCTATCGTGCTTCCTTGCAGAGCCGCGGACTGGTTTATTCCTATGCACTGGCGGTGAGTGAGGAGAATGCATCGGGCGGTACCATCGTTACGGCTCCTACCTGTGGTGCCTGCGGTGTACTTCCTGCCGTACTCTATCACATGCATACCGCTCATGAAATGAGCGAGGAGCGCATCCTCCGTGCCTTGGCTACTGCCGGACTGGTGGGTAACATCGTCAAGCACAATGCTTCTATCAGTGGTGCTGATGTGGGTTGCCAGGGTGAGGTAGGTGTAGCCTGTGCGATGGCTTCAGCTGCTGCATGCCAGCTCTTCGGTGGTAGTCCTGCCCAGGTAGAGTATGCTGCCGAAATGGGATTGGAGCATCATCTGGGTATGACCTGCGACCCGGTTTGCGGATTGGTACAGATTCCTTGCATCGAGCGCAATGCCTTTGCGGCTGCCCGTGCCCTGGATGCTGATCTCTATGCTTCCTTCTCGGATGGTCATCACAGCGTATCATTCGATAGAGTAGTAGAGGTAATGCGACAGACCGGTCACGATCTCCCTTCGCTCTATAAGGAAACCAGCGAGGGCGGTTTGGCAAAAGGCTTTAAAGGAGAATAATGATTAATTAGATGATTTATAACAGATTAAAACGATTTAGTTTAAGTACTTTAGTAATAGCAGTCTGTCTTCTCCTGTCTTCCTGCGGGTCGGATTCTTCCGATGCGAAGAAGCAGTTGAAGGCGAAGGCTGATTTGCAGGGCGCCGTTATCGGCGTACAGTTAGGTACCACCAGCGACGGACTTGCCACAGAGTTGGAAAAGAAAGGAGATGGCACCAAGGTAGAACGATACAACAAGGGAGCCGATGCCATTCAGGCGCTCCTCCAGGGTAAGATCGACTGTATGGTGACCGATGAGGCACCAGCCAAGGCATTCCAGCGGGTGAATCCTTCTCTCCGCATTCTGCCGGAAACCTTCGATGCCTCCTCTTTCGCCATCTGTGTGGCAAAGGATCATGCTGAGTTGCAGCAGTCCATCAATCATGCCATCCGTATCCTGAAGGCGAATGGCGTCATCGATTCCATCGTCAACCGTCATCTGGAACGTGGCATTGCCGTGGCTTATACGCCTAAGGCTTCGGATGTGAAGAAGAATGTTCCTGAAGCGCTGAAGAAGCTCGGACTGAAGAAGAGTCTCCGCTTTGCCACCAATGCCACCTTCGAACCATTTGAGTACTACCAGGATGGTAAGATTGTGGGTATCGATGTAGATGTGGCGAATGCCATTGGCGATGTGCTGGGCGTGGATGTCGAGATTCTTGATATGGAGTTTGATGCCATCATCACCTCCGTACAGGCTGGTAAGGCTGATGCCGGTATCGCCGGTATCACCGTCACCCCAGAGCGGGAGAAGAACATCGGATTCACCGATTCCTACGCCGATGTGCGACAGGTTATCATGGTAAATTCCGAAAATGCAGAAGTAGCTGGTGCACAGCATGGATTTATGGATAAGTTCAAGTCTTGCTTCATCGATGATAACCGCTATGAGTATCTCCTGCAGGGATTGGGCAATACGCTCATCATCACCTTCTTCGCCATCATCCTTTCCGTGATTCTCGGTACGCTGATAGCCATCATACGTGCCCGTCATGAACGCCATGGCGGTTGGCGCATTCCGAATATGCTCTGCCAGTTGTATCTCACCATTATGCGTGGTACACCTACCATGGTGCAGTTGCTCATCATCTATTATGTGGTCTTCGCCTCAGCCGATGTCAACAAGATTCTGGTAGCCGTCATAGCCTTCGGTTTGAACTCTGCGGCATATATTGCCGAGGTCATCCGTTCGGGTATCATGTCGGTAGATGAGGGGCAGATGGAAGCGGGTAGAAGTCTCGGTCTTTCTTATGGCAAGACCATGCGACTCATCATCCTGCCACAAGCTTTCAAGAATGTGCTGCCGGCGATGGGTAATGAGCTTATCACCCTGCTCAAGGAGACTTCCATCAGCGGTTACATCGGTCTCGTGGATCTTACCAAGGGTTCCGATATCATCCGCAGCATCACCTACGAGGCAATGATGCCGTTGGGTGTGGTTGCCTGCCTGTATCTCATCATCGTCCTCGGACTGAATGCCGGAGTGAGAAAGTTGGAAAAGCGTTTGAGAAAGAGCGAAAGATAATAGAATGGATAAAATGAACGAGATAATCAAGATAGAAGGACTTCGCAAGCGCTTCGGCGACAACGAAGTCCTGAAAGGCATTACCACTTCCATCAAGCAGGGCGAAGTGGTTGCCATTATTGGCCCGTCGGGCTGTGGCAAGAGTACCTTCCTGCGTTCCATCAATCTCTTGGAGGAACCTACGGAGGGAAAGATTCTGATCGATGGCATAGACCTCACCTCCAGGGATGTAGATATCAACAAGATGCGTCAGCGGGTGGGTATGGTGTTCCAGCAGTTTAATCTCTTCCCGAACATGACCATCCGCCGCAATATCATGCTGGCACCGGTAGAGTTGGGGAAGATGACCCGTGAAGAGGCGGATGAGAAGGCTACAGAGCTTCTCTCCCGCATCGGATTGCTGGACAAGGCAGACAGTTACCCGGATAGTCTTTCGGGCGGACAGAAGCAGCGTGTAGCCATCGTCCGTGCCCTGGCAATGAATCCGGAAGTTCTTCTTTTCGATGAACCTACTTCTGCGCTCGATCCGGAGATGGTAGGAGAAGTATTGCAGTTGATGAAGGATGTGGCTGCTGAAGGTATGACGATGGTGGTA
>ULQL01000189.1_pt1 | contig 10915 bp, 8 predicted proteins | sample 1954411 | NCBI WGS metagenome assembly ULQL01 (sample SAMEA4835654, study PRJEB28245) | human gut metagenome | biome: gut microbiome; material: fecal sample | place: Denmark | collected 2008 | reverse complement strand
GGCTGCCGGCGGCGCTGCCCACGACATCCGCGACCACTCCGATGCCCGCACCATTATGTCCATCCGCAAGCTGTGGGTGGATATGCCCGGCGAGATCGTCCGCAACGTGGATCTGGACGTGAAGGAGGGCGAGATCCTGGGCATCGGCGGTCTGGCCGGCCAGGGCAAGCTGGGTATTCCCAACGGTGTGATGGGCCTGTATGAGGCGGGCGGCACCGTGGAATTCGACGGCAAGCCCATCGCGCTGAACAGCCCCCGGAAGTGCCTGGACTCTCAGCTGGCCTTTGTGTCCGAGGATCGGCGCGGCGTGGGTCTGCTGCTGGATGAGTCACTGGAGTGGAACGTGGCGTTCCCCGCCATGCAGGTGCAGAACAAGTTCCTAAAGAGAATGGGTTTCTTCACATGGCGCGACGAAAAGGCCATCCACACGGTGACGAACCGGTATATCGATGAATTGCAGATCAAGTGTACCGGCTCCGACCAGAAGGCCAGAGAGCTGTCCGGCGGCAACCAGCAGAAGGTGTGTCTTGCCAAGGCGTTCGCGCTGGAGCCCCGCTTCCTCTTCGTGTCCGAGCCTACCCGCGGCATCGACGTGGGCGCCAAGGCGCTGGTGCTGGAGGCGCTGAAGAAATTTAACCGCGAATCCGGCGTCACGGTGGTGATGATCTCCTCCGAGCTGGAGGAGCTGCGCCAGATCTGCGACCGCATCGCCATCGTCTCCGGCGGCAGGGTCGCCGGTATCCTGCCTGCTGACCATTCCTCCGAGGAGTTCGGTATGCTCATGGTCAGTCAGGTGAAGTAAGGAGGAAGAAATGGGCAATACGACCACACTTGGAAACAAGTCAAAATTCCGAGAGCTGCTGGACAGCTTCGGCCTGCCGCGTCTGATCATCGCGTGCTTCCTGCTGCTGCTGCTCATCGCCGCGCCCTGCGTGGGGCTGGATTTCCCCACACAGATCACCAATATCATCACCCGTTTCAGCTGGAACGCCGTGATGGTGTTGGCCATGGTGCCCATGGTACACTCCGGCTGCGGCCTGAACTTCGGCCTGCCGCTGGGTATCGTGTCCGGACTGCTGGGTGCCACGCTGTCCATCGAGCTGGGCTACACCGGCTTTGCCAGCTTCCTTATGGCCATCCTCATCGCCACGCCCTTTGCCCTGCTGTTCGGCGGCGGCTATGGTTGGCTGCTGAACAAGATCAAGGGCGGCGAGATGATGATCGCCACCTATGTGGGCTTCTCGTCCGTGTCATTCATGTGCATGATGTGGCTGCTGCTGCCGTACAAGCACCCTACCATGGTGTGGGGCTTCTCCGCCAGCGGTCTGCGTACCGTCATCTCGCTGGAGGGCTATTATGACAAGGCGCTGGCCAACATTCTGACCATCGACCTGAACAGCATCGGCATCAATCTGGTGATCCCCACCGGTACGCTGCTGTTCTTCGTGCTGATGGCCGTGCTGATGTGGGCGTTCCTGCACACCAAGACCGGCACCGCCATGACCGCTGTGGGCTCCAACCCCGCCTTTGCCCGCGCAGCGGGCATCAACGTGGACAAGATGCGGCTTATCTCCGTGATCATGTCCACCTGGCTGGGTGCTGTGGGTATTCTGGTGTATGAGCAGGGCTTCGGCTTCATACAGCTGTACAACGGCCCCTTCTGGATGGCCATGCCCGCCGTGGCCGCCATCCTTATCGGCGGCGCGTCGGTGAACAAGGCATCCATCGGCAATGTGATTATCGGTACGATCCTGTATCAGGGCGTGGTGACCATGACCCCCACCGTGATGAGCGCCGCCTTCCAGATGGATATGAGCGAGGTCATCCGTATCGTGGTATCCAACGGCATGATCCTCTATGCCCTGACCAGAAAGACGGAAAGGGGGCGCTGACATGAAGGGTAAGAGATTCGACGTAAAGCAATTCCTGGGCAAAAACTCAGTGCCCGTCCTGTTTATCATCATCTGCGCCGTGCTCATTCCCGTGTCCGGCCTGCCGGTGAGCTACATACTTAACGAGGCCATGACCCGTCTGGGGCGCAACGCCTTTTTGATCCTGAGCCTGCTGATCCCCATTATGGCCGGTATGGGTCTGAACTTTGCCATGACGCTGGGCGCTATGGCCGGCGAGATCGCGCTGATTTTGGTGGCGGACTGGCAGATCTGGGGTATCCCCGGTCTGGTGCTGGCGGCCATCCTGTCCATCCCCCTGTCCATTCTGCTGGGTCTTATGTGCGGCAGCATCCTGAACCGCGCCAAGGGCCGCGAGATGGTCACCAGCTACTTTATCGCCTACTGTATGACCGGTGTGTACCAGCTGGTGGTGCTGTATATGATGGGGCCCATCATCCCCATCCTCCACAACACACTGAAGCTGCCCCGCGGCTTTGGTATCCGCAACACAGTCAGCCTTCTGCAGATGCGGCAGAGCGTGGATAACGCGCTGGCCGTCTATGTGGGCGGCGTGAAGATCCCTGTGCTGACGCTGATCATCATCGCATTGGCCTGCCTGTTCATCGTGTGGTTCCGCCGCACGAAGCTGGGACAGGACATGCGCGCGGTGGGCCAGGATATGAACGTGGCGCGGGACGCCGGTATCAACGTGGACCGCACCCGCCTGATCTCCATCGTCATGTCCACCGTGTTCGCGGGCTTCGGCATGATCATCTATCTGCAGAACATGGGCAACTTCCCCACCTATACGGCGCATACCAACGTCGGCATGTTCTGCATCGCCGCGCTGCTGGTGGGCGGCGCCTCCGTGGAAAAGGCATCCATCGGCAACGTGTTCCTGGGTGTGCTCCTGTTCCATACCATGTTCATCGTGGCGCCGGCCGCCGGAACCAAGATCACCGGCGACTCCATGATCGGCGAGTACTTCCGCGTGTTCGTGTCCTACGCCGTTATCACCGTGGCACTGGTCATGTACGAGGCCAAGAAGCGCAAGGAGAACCGCACGCTGGGTCAGCAGCTGGCCATTGAGCAGAAGGCCGAGGAGGAGGGGAGAACCGCATGAAAACGACGAAACGCTCGTGGCTCATCCGTATCGCCTTCGTTCTGGTGCTGGTGCTCGTCGCCGTGCTGATGCTGCGCATCGGCCGCGGCCACACCGTCTATTTCGACAACCGCGCAGTGGACAAGGGCGGCCAGTCTGTGGAGGCACCCTATAAGATCACTGTGTATGTGAACGGCGAGCAGATCTCCAAGCTGTACGAAAAGGAGCGCTGCTTGACCACCGTCATCGGCGACAAGCTGGAGCTGACCGTGGAGGTCATGCAGCAGAAGGGCGGCAGCGAGACAACGGAAACGTACCAAATGACACTGCCCCATAACATCGACGGCATCATCATCAACCTGCCGGCGTATATGGCTGGTCTGCCGGAGGAGGCCTATCTGGAGGAATTCATCCCCGCGCCTCCCACCGAGGAGGACGACGAGGAAGCGCCCAACACCGAGGACGATATGGGCCTGGGCGACTTCTGATAATGTGTGCTGCATACACAGCCCATGCGAAAGCATGGGCTGTGGGCACATAGGGACTTGCTTGCGCTCGGCAGGCGGATATGCTATACTGAATGGGCGGCGCGGAGACCGCGGCCGCATGGGAAAGGAGTATCAAAATGGCTGTTTTGAAAGGCTTGAAGCCAGAAAAGGTGTTCGCATATTTTGAAAAGCTGTGCTCGGTGCCCCACGGCAGCGGCAACACGAAGATCATCAGCGATCTGTGCGTGGACTTTGCCAAGGAACTGGGACTGAAGTACCGGCAGGAGCCGTGCAACAACGTGGTGATCTGGAAGCCGGCATCTCCCGGCCATGAGAGCGCCGAGCCGATCATCCTGCAGGGACACATCGACATGGTGTGCGCCAAGACCGACGACTGCACCAAGGACATGACCCGCGAGGGACTTGACCTGATGACCGACGGTGAGTGGATCTGGGCGGACAAGACGTCGTTGGGCGGCGACAACTGCATTGCCGTGGCCATGATCCTGGCGATCCTGTCGGATGACACACTGGTACATCCGCCCATCGAGGCGGTGTTCACCGTGGACGAGGAGGTGGGCATGGACGGCGCCTTTGCGCTGGACTGCTCTGACCTGAAGGGCAAAAAGCTGCTGAATTTGGACTCCGAGCTGGAGGGCGTGTTCACCGTGTCCTGCGCAGGCGGCATGCACTCCGATTGCCTGCTGCCCGCAGCGCTGACCGATGCGGCGGGCATGGAGGGCTTCGGCATCACCGTGGCCGGCTTGCGGGGCGGTCACTCCGGTGCGGACATCCATCTGGGACGCGGCAGCGGAAACCGCCTCATGGGACGGGTACTGGCCACAGCGCTGGAGAAGTTCCCCGGCCTGCGGCTGGCGGCCATCTCCGGTGGCCAGTTCGACAACGTGATCTGCTCCCGCTGCGACGCGGTCGTAGCGCTGCCCAAGGGCAGCGGCCGGGCGTTCGAAGCGTTTATCCGGGAGCTTGAGGGGGTGCTGAAGAACGAGTACGCCGTCACCGACCCCGATGTGACGCTGACCTGCGCGGCAGCGGAGACGGCAAAAGCCGTGTCCGCAGAGCGCACCGTGACGCTGGTGCAGGCGCTGACGGCCATGCCGCAGGGCGTGGAGGCTATGGACACGGATTTCCCCGGTCTGGTGCAGACATCCCTGAATATGGGCGTGGTGAAGCTGGGCGGCAACGGACTGCACATCGCGTTCTCCATCCGGTCGTCCATCGCGTCCCGGAAGCTGATGCTGGCGCAGCGCGTGCGGGCTGTGGCGGCGCTGGCGGGCGGCACTGTGGCAGAGCGGGGCGTGTACCCCGGCTGGCAGTACAAGAGGGAGTCGCAGTTCCGGGATACGCTGCTGGCGGCGTATAAGGATCTTACCGGTAAGGACGGCGTGGTGGAGGCCACCCACGGCGGTCTGGAGTGCGGATTGCTGATGGAGAAGATCCCCGGTCTGGACGCGGTGTCCATGGGGCCGGAGCTGCACGATGTACACTCCGTGCGGGAGCGGCTAAGCGTGCCCTCCACGGAGCGCACCTATGAACTGGTATGCGAGCTGCTGCGGCGCAGCTGTTGAATGTGACAGAAAGCTGAGAGGCGGGGGTTTGCCCCGCCTCTGTTATTTTGCAGGATTGCCCAGCAGAAAATGCACTTCTTGCGGGGCGTTCCTGCATAAAACAATTTAGCATTATGAATAGACCACCGCTAAAAAGTACCATGATACAGACAAAACTACGGATTTGCCGAAAGAAATGCCGACTAAGAAAAGCGGAACGTCCGCACGGACGGGAAAATCGTTCCGCAGAAAAATGAAATTTTCCGCATTTAGATATTGCAAAAAGTTTACGCCTGCGATATAATGGCACCGTTGAACACCGCCGTGCCCGACCGGCCGGCGGAAAAAGCTGTTTTTCAGGAAGAGGAAAACAATTTATCTATCAATAAGGAGAAAGAACATGAAAAAGTTTTTTGCACTGGTTTTGGCGCTGGTCATGGCGCTGAGCCTGGTCGCCTGCGGCGACAAGAAGGACGACAGCGGCGATGTGACCGCTGAGCATACCGACACCACCACCGTGGCCGTGGGTGCTGTGATCCTGGCCCGCGATGACGTGTCCAGCGACGACGTGTACAAGTTCGTGGCGGACATCTTCGACAACGCCGCGTCCCTGACCACCAGCCACGCCAAGTACGGCGAGCTGAGTCTGGAGTACGGCGCGTCCATCACCTCCGTGCCCTATCACCCCGGCGCTGCCAAGTACTTCGCCGAGAAGGGCTTTGAGGTCGCCGCCGTGAAGGACGGCGCCGGCAACACCGACTCCCGCAACCTGCGCTTCGTCACCGGCGGCGAGTCCGGCACCTACTACGCCTTCGGCTCCGTCATCGCCCAGCACGCCACCAACAACGCCGGCGTCAACGTCGTAGGCCTGGTGGGCAACGGCTCTCAGGCCAACGTGCAGGAGCTGGTGGACGGCACCGCTGACTTCGCCTTCTGCCAGTCCGACGTGATGGCCTACGCCTACAACGGCACCAACCTGTTCGAGAGCAAGGTCGAGGGCTTCTCCACTGTGGCCGCCCTGTACATGGAGCAGGTGCAGATCGTCACCACCAACGCCAGCATCAAGACCGTGGCTGACCTGGCCGGCAAGTCCGTGTCCATCGGCGCTCCCGGTTCCGGCGTGTACTTCAACGCCATTGACGTCCTGGGTGCTTACGGGCTGACCGAGGACGACATCAAGCCCACCTACCAGTCCTTCAGCGACAGCGCCGACGCCCTGAAGAACGGCCAGATCGACGCCGCCTTCATCGTGGCCGGTGCCCCCACCACCGCTGTGACCGACCTGGCCACCACCAAGGATACCTACCTGGTCAGCCTGGACAGCGAGCACATCGCCAAGCTGCTGGAGACCTCCGACTATTACACCGAGACGGTCATCGCCAAGGACGTGTACTTCGGCGACTAAATCCTTAGCAGAGAATTGACGCTTTTCGAGGCTACGGCGGGGTTCCCCGCCGTAGTCCTCGCGCTATTCTGTAATCTTCAGGGAGAGAAACGACTATGAGCATCGACAAGAAAAAACCGGATACCGACCCGGCCGACGGCGTCAATACCGCCGCGGACGAGGCCCCGGATCTGGACGCGGTCATGCGTAAATATGACCGTGAATCCGCCACCCGCCTGTGGGAGGGCACGCCCCAGCTGATCATCCGCATCCTCATGGCCGCGTTCGGCCTGTTCTGCATCGGCATGACCCTGTTTTCCAAGGCCATGCCCGAGATCCGGCTCACCATGTTCGTGGGCTGCATCATTATCATCGGCTTCCTGACCTACCCCGCCAGCAAGCACCACGTCAGGGTCAACTACCTGCCCTGGTACGATATCGTGCTGATGGTGGTGGGCGCGGCCTGCTTCTTCTACTTCGCGCTGAACGCCATGACGCTGGTGCGCCTGTCCACCCGTATCGAGACGGTCCACGTCATCATCGGCGTGGTGGGTATCCTGATCCTGATGGAGCTGTGCCGCCGCTGCGTGGGCCTGCCTATTCTGTGCGTGGCCGGCGTGCTGATCGTGTACGCGTTCATCAACCAGCTGAGCTACGCCGGCGCGGTGAACGGTGCCACCCTGTATGACGCGCTGAAAACCATCATCTACAAGCTGTTCTACACCACCTCCGGCGTCATCGGCACGCCCATCAACGTGTGCTATACCTACATCGTTCTGTTCATCATCTTCGGCGCGTTCCTGGAGCGCACCGGCATCGCCAACTTCTTCATCAGCTTTGCCAACCGTCTGGCTGGCTGGTCCAGCGGCGGCCCGGCGAAGGTGGCTGTTATCAGCTCCGCCCTGTGCGGCATGGTGTCCGGCTCCTCCGTGGGCAACACCGTCACCACCGGTTCCTTCACCATCCCCATGATGAAGAAGACCGGCTACAAGCCCGAGTTCGCCGGCGCCGTCGAGGCCGCGGCCTCCACCGGCGGCCAGATCATGCCCCCCATCATGGGTGCGGCAGCCTTCCTCATGGCCGAGTACATGAAGCTGCCCTACGCCCAGGTGGCCGTCAAGGCCATCCTGCCCGCGCTGCTGTACTTCACCGGGATCTTCATCGCCGTCCATCTGGAGGCCAAGAAGCTGGGCCTGAAGGGCGTTCCCCGCGAGGAGCTGCCTGCGTGGCGTCTGCTGCTCCGTGACTGCTACCTGATCATTCCCCTGATCCTGCTGGTGTGGCTGGTGTCCTCCGGCAGCAAGACCATGTCCCACTCCGCGGCCTATTCCATTCTGGCCGCCATTGCCGTGGGCTTCGTCAATTTCTTCCTGCAGGGCAAGCGCGGTGAGGGTGACACCCAGCCCATGACAACCGGCAAGGCGCTGGGTAATGCCGGCAAGCGCTCCTTCTTCTCCGCGGTGGAGTCTCTGGAAGCCGGTTCCCGCGGCGCTATCACCGTGGCCGTGGCCTGCAGCATGGCGGGCATCATCGCCGGCTGTATCACCGTCACCGGCCTGGCCTCCATCCTCATCAACGCCATCGTCCAGCTGGCGGGCAACGCCACCATCGTCGGCCTGGTGCTGACCATGCTGTGCTGTATCGTCCTGGGCATGGGTGTGCCCACCACGGCCAACTACTGCATCATGGCCTCCACCTGCGCGCCCATCCTCATTCAGCTGGGCTTCCCGCTGGTGGCCGCCCACTTCTTCGTGTTCTACTTCGGCATCGTGGCGGATATCACGCCCCCTGTGGCTCTGGCGGCCTACGCCGGCTCGGCCATCGCCAAGTCCGACCCCATGAAGACCGGCATCAACGCCACCAAGCTGGCCATCGCCGCCTTTATCGTGCCGTACATCTTCGCGTACAGCCCGGCGCTGCTGTTTGAGAACATCAGCGGCTGGTGGGAGGTGGCGCAGATCTGCGTCAGTGCCCTGTTGGGCATCTTTGCCATCGCGGCGTCCCTCAACGGCTTCCTGTATAAGAAGATCCACCCCGTGCTGCGTATCGTCCTGGCCGTCGGCGGCCTGGGCATGATGATCCCCGGCACACTCACCGACGTGGTCGGCCTGGTGCTGGTGGCGGCGGTCATCGCCTACCAGAAGATCAGCGCCAAGAAGCACGGCGGCCCCGTGGTGACGGCCTGATCCCATTTGAAGCAAAAGCATCCCCGCACACCGCGCGGGGATGCTTTTTTACACTGTGTTCATACATTTACGCGCATTTTGCCTAAAGTGCATAGTACGGGCATCTTGCAAAAACTGTCTGAATTTGGTATGATACAGGCGGTAAGGCAGTTTTTGCACAAAGAGAGGAGCATGGACATGGCACAGACCACAAAAAACGCCATTCGCAAGGGGTTTCTGGCCCTGCTGGAGCAGCGGCCGCTGGATAAGATCTCCGTGGTGGACATCGCAGATCACTGCGGCGTGAACCGGAATACGTTTTATTACTACTACTGCGACATCTACGCCCTGGTGCGCGAGGTGCTGGAGACGGAGCTGGACCGCGTCCTCAACGCACCACCCCTCTGCACCAGCTGGTACCAGCTGATGATGCGGGTGACGGCGTTCATGCGCGCCAACCGCCGCGCGGTCTACCACCTGTACCAGTCCAGCCAGCGTGACCTGCTGGAGCGCGAGTATTACCAGGTGGTCTACGGTGCCGTGGAGGATCTGGTGCGCCGCACGGCGGAGGACCTGCCGGTGGCGGAGACGGATGTGCAGTCCATCGCGGCGCTGTATACGGCCACACTGGTGGGCCTGCTGCAAAGCTGGCTGCACTACGGCATGAAGCACGATGAGGAGCAGTTCGTGGAGCGCGTCACCCGCCTGACGGAGGGCACGCTGCGCCACGCGCTGGAGCGCAGCTGCGGGGTGGAGAAGGCGTGAGCGGCTTCTGGAAATGCGTCCTGTACGCGGCGGCGCTGGCCCTGCTGGCGCACCCGCTGGGTCAGGCGATCCCCGGTCCCTTTGACCCGGAGAAGCGGCTCTTCCGCAGCCGGAAATGGGAGCAGAACGGCCGCATCTACACCAAATTGGCCATCGATAAGTGGAAGAAGCTGGTGCCGGACATGAGCCGCATCCTGCCGGACATGGTGAAGAAGGAGCTGCCCGGCAGCGGCGCCGTGACGGCGGATCAGGCCGCGGCGCTGGTGCAGGAGACGTGCCGCGCGGAGCTGGTCCACGGGGCCTCCTGTTTGCTGGGCCTGGCGTTTCTGTGGCTGTGGCCCGGCTGGGGCGGCGCGATCGTGCTGGCGGTGTGGGTGCTGCTGGCCAATCTGCCCTTTATTCTGATACAACGCTACAACCGCCCCCGGCTCATGCGCCTGGCGGCGCTGCTGCGAAAGCGAGCGCAGCGGAAAGGAGAGCAAAATGCGCGTACTGATCCTGACCTGTAACACCGGCGGCGGGCACAACGCCGTAGCCGCCGCCCTGCGTGACAGCATCCAACGCTGCGGCGCGTCCTGCGACGTGATGGACGGCTTGGGCTTCATCTCCAAAAAGGCATCCAAATTCGTTTCCAAGTGGCACACCCGGTTCTACCGCCGGTATCCCAGGCTCTACAAGGCGGGCTATATGTCCGCCGAGGGCGACAAGGAGATGGACCGGCGCGACGGCCCGGTGTACCGCTACATTGCCCGCGGTGCCCGCCGTCTGGGCCGCACGCTGCAAAGCGGCGGCTACGATGCCGTTGTCTGTGTCCACGTGATCCCCGCCATGATGATGACGGCGCTGAAGCAGGCGTGGAGCGCCTGTCCGGTGTTCTGCTTCGTGGCCACGGACTATACCTGCAGCCCCACGGTGGGTGCCTGTACCCCGGATATCTGCGTCATTCCCCATCAGGAGCTGGCCGACGAGTTCGTCGGCTGCGGCATCGCCCGCGATACCCTCCTGCCCGCCGGCATTCCCGTGCGTTCCGCCTTCCGCCAGCGCGGTGACAGGGCCGCGGCACGGAGAGCTCTGGGCCTGCCGGAGACCGGCCGCCACATCGTCCTCATGTCCGGCAGCATCGGCTGCGGCCCCATGGGCGACGTGGCGGAGGACCTGGATATGCGTATGGCCGACGGCGACTTTGCCACGGTGCTGTGCGGCAGCAACAAGCAGATGCGCTATGCCCTGGAGCTGCGCCGCCTGTACCGTGTGGAGGCCATGGGCTTTACCACTCAGGTGCAGCTGTACATGGACAGCGCGGACGTGCTGGTCAGCAAGCCCGGCGGCATCAGCATCACCGAGGCCGGCACCCGCGGCGTGCCGCTGCTGCTGGCGGATATGGTGGGCGGCTGCGAAACGCGGAACGAGGCGTTCTTCACCGCCCACGGCTGGGCGGCCTCCTGCCCGCCGGACAATATGGCCGCGTCGGCCCTGGCCTTTCTGGAGGACGAACAGCAGCGTCAGGCCATCACCGCTGCCCAGAGCCGCGATTTCGACGGCCTGGCCGCCGAC
>ULQL01032239.1_pt1 | contig 11003 bp, 10 predicted proteins | sample 1954411 | NCBI WGS metagenome assembly ULQL01 (sample SAMEA4835654, study PRJEB28245) | human gut metagenome | biome: gut microbiome; material: fecal sample | place: Denmark | collected 2008 | reverse complement strand
AAGTTATACTGCAAGCCGTTTTGGCATAACGGTGGAATATAGACACTTCCGCGCATATTCTGCTGTCGACGGAAATAAGGTCGTGCTTTTTTCCTTCCGCAGCGCCGTGAACATAAAAAACGATTTTCCCATCGGAAGACTCAAATCCGTAGGATAGCGGCACGACATAGGGGAATTCTTCTCCGAAGATTCCCAGATGCAGCGTGTCCGCTCTTTTCAGTATATCCAAAATTTCGTTAAAATCCGTAACTTCTCTGTCGTTTCGTCTCATAAATTCCTCCGAAATAAACCTGATATAAAAAAGTATATATCACAAATATAAATCCGTCAACAAAATTCTCCGTCCTTTTCAATATGACATAATATATCAACGCGTTGACAAAAGGTGGCGTATATAATATAATTTTTTAAGAAGAAAGGACGTAAGATAATGAAAAAGGATATAATAATTTCTCTTATTTTGGTCATTGCGATATCCATATTCGTGATGAATACGGATTTCAAATCTGTCGATGATTATTATACAGAGCACGCCGCGGACATTACCGACGGATGCGAAACGGTCTTTATCTCCGTAAATTGCAAAAGCGTCCTTTCAAACATGGACAAGCTCGACAAAAATCTTGTAAGCTTCATTCCCGATGACGGAATCATAATTCCGAAAACGGAATATGTCCTGCGTGAAGGCGATACCGTTTTCGATATATTAAAAAGGGCAACGGCGATAAACAAAGTGCAAATGGAATACAGCGGCGGCAAAAACAGTTCTTATAAAAGTGTATACATAGAAGGAATCGGCTATTTATACGAATTTTCCTGCGGAGCATATTCCGGATGGTCATATAAAGTAAACGGAGAAGAACCGAAAAAAGGCTGTTCTTCGTACAAGCTATCCGACAAAGACGTTATAGAATGGATATACACAGTCGATTTCGAAGAGGTGTACGAATGAGATCAAAAAATGACTCCTCCTTCGGAAATTTTCATCCGATATCGCTTTTTGTCTACTACATATCGGTAATTGTGCTCACTATGTTTACAAAGAACCCGATAATGCTTGCTTTTGCGCTTTTCGGAAGCGCGCTCTTTATCATAATAACAAACGGAGCAAAAGATTTCTTCAAAAGTATGCGCTTTTATCTTCCGCTTTTTTTGATAATAACGGTGACAAATCCATTGTTCTCACACAACGGAAAAACAATTCTTTTTTTCATGAACGACAATCCCGTAACGCTCGAAGCGATTCTTTACGGTGCCGATATGGCGCTTATGATCTGCGCAGTGATGTTTATATGCAGATGTATGAATTTTGTAATGGAAAGCGATAAGCTACTCTGCGTTTTCGGAACATTTTCTCCTAAACTATCGATAGTTTTATCTATGTCTCTCCGATTTATTCCGCTCTTCAAAAGAAAATGGAAAGAAATAAAAGACGCGCAGTTTTCTCTCGGATACTTTTCCGAAAAAAGCTTTTACGGCAAAATCGTCTGTTATACAAGAGTATTTTCTTCCCTTGTCACATGGGCGCTTGAAAACGCGGTTATAACGGCAAAATCGATGAGAGCGCGCGGCTTCTCGCTCGGAGGGAGAAAGAACTTTTCCATGTTCTCGTTCAAAAAGCGGGATGCCGCCATGTTATCCGTGTGTATAATACTCGTTTTTGCTGTTGTATCGGGATATTTCACCGACAGCGTTGATTTTTATTTCTACCCCGAAATCGCTATGTCGGATATAAGTATAATGTCTTATATCGCGTACGCGGCGTTCGGAATCATATCGTTTTTCCCCTTTATTTTTGAGGCAAAGGAGGCATTAAAATGGAAATACTCGATATCAAAAATCTGAGCTTTACTTATCCCGAAGAGAAGAAATGCGCAATAGAAAATATAAACTTAAAAGTAGCGCGCGGAGAGTTTATAGTCGTATGCGGTCACTCCGGCTGCGGAAAAACGACGCTTTTCAAACTTATAAAAAGCGAGATCGCGCCGCTCGGAAAAAAAGAAGGCAAAATACTCTTCTGCGGCACGGACATAGAAGAGCTCTCTGAAAAGGACAAAGCCGCAAAGATAGGATTTGTAAATCAAAATCCGGAAGCTCAGATAGTCACCGACAGAGTATACCACGAGCTTTCCTTCGGGCTTGAAAATCTCGGAAAATCCTCCGATGAAATAAAGCTTCGAATCGCCGAAATGGCAAGCTACTTCGGAATATCGGACAGCTTCAATAAAAAAACAGCTCATCTTTCAGGAGGACAAAAACAGCTTGTAAGTCTCGCTTCCGTCATGGCAATGTCCCCCGAACTTCTTATACTCGACGAGCCGACCTCCCAGCTCGACCCGATAGCGGCGTCGGATTTCATAGCGACGCTTCAAAAAATAAACCGCGAGCTCGGAACGACGGTAATCATATCCGAGCACAGACTCGAAGAGCTTTTCCCTATTGCCGATAAGATCGCCGTCATGGAAAAAGGAAAACTTTTGATATTCGATACGCCGAAAAACGTATGCGAGAAAATTTCCGATGAAAATATCATGCTCTCTTTTCCCACCGCCACAAGGATATGGAATGCGCTCGGAAAGACAGGTGAATGTCCTCTCGACGTTCGCGGCGGACGTGAATTTCTCATGAAAAACTTTTCCCCGAAATCGGTTATAAGACAAGAAAGCACTGCAATGGAAAAAGAAACGGTCCTGTCGATTCGCGACGTATTTTTCAGATACGACAAAAACGGAAAGGACATATTAAAAGGCGTAAATCTCGACGTTTCAAAAGGAGAGTTTTTCTGTCTTCTCGGCGGAAACGGCGCGGGAAAAACAACTCTTTTGAAGATACTTTCGGGAACGGAAAAGCCATATCGCGGAAAAATAAAAATTTTCGGCAAAAGTATTGAAAAATACAGTCTGGAAGAACTCCATAGGAAAAACACGGCGCTCTTACCTCAAAATGTCGCGGACATATTCATAAAAAGCAAAATTAAAGATGATCTTTACGATATATGCGCGCGCTTTTACGGCGACAAAAAGAAAACCGAAGAAAAAATAGACGCTGTCTGCCAAAATCTCGGCATTGCGTCTCTTCTCGAAAAGCACCCATACGATATTTCCTGCGGAGAAATGCAGAAATGCGCGATAGCAAAGCTCCTTCTCACGGAACCGCGCATTTTATTCCTCGACGAACCGACAAAGGCGCTCGATTCAGCCGCAAAAAAAGATTTTTCCAAGATTATAAACAACTTAAAATCAAACGGCGTTACGATCGTTGCCGTGACACACGATGTTGAATTTGCCGCGGAAAACGCCGACCGTTGCGCGCTTTTCTTCGAAGGAGAGGTAATCTCGCCGTCAAAAACCGAAAAGTTCTTTTCCGCCAACGATTTCTACACAACGGCGGCAAGCAGGATAGCGCGCGGAATATTCGACGGCGCCGTCACTGCAAAGGACATAATAGATGCGGGAAAGTGTGAAAAAATTGAATAAAAATAAAGCAATAAAATACATTATACTGCTTTTTCTCGTCCCGCTGACGGTGATTTCGGGGGCTTTTCTTCTCGAAGAAAAAAAGCAGATATGGATAGCCCTTTCCGTCGCTGTCATATCATGCATACCGTTTTTTATGACTTTCGAAAAAAAGCACGTGAGTGCGGAACGCCTTGTCGTCCTTGCGGTCATGGTGGCGCTTTCCGTTGCGGGAAGATTTGCATTTTCGTTTGTCCCGCATTTCAAGCCGATAACGGCGCTTGTAATAATAACGGGAATGTATCTCGGCGCGGAATCCGGATTTTTATGCGGCGCGCTTTCGGCGCTGATATCCAACTTCATTTTCGGTCAGGGACCGTGGACGCCGTTTCAGATGTTCTCATGGGGGCTTATCGGCTTTGCCGCGGCGCTTCTTTCGGGAGCGATGAAAAAAAACAAAATAATTCTTTCGGTCTACGGCGCACTTTCGGGAGTTGTATATTCCCTTATAATGGATGTAATGTCGGCACTTGTTTTGGAAGAAGGATTTAATCTTGCCCGCTATCTCTCCTTTGTTATAACCTCCCTTCCCGTAAGCGCCGTCTACGCTGTTTCGAATATCATATTCCTGCTGTTGCTTGCAAGACCTATCGGAGAGAAAATGGACAGACTCAAAACAAAATACGGAATATAGTAAATTACGTATTTTTACTGTAATTCAGATACAACCCAAAAATGATTTAACGGAGGTTTTTATGAGCATTATTGTCAATATTTATTACGCAGGAAAGAATGGAAGCGCAAGAAAATTTGCAGAAGAGATGATTTCAAGAGGAATTGTAGATAAAATCCGTGCAGAAGAAGGAAACGAGAGATATGAATATTTCTGTCCGATAGACGACGCGGAGACCATACTTCTTATAGATTGTTGGAAAAGTCAAGAAGCGCTTGATTTTCACCACAAAACAGAAATGATGCAGGAAATATCAGAGTTGCGCAAGAAATATAAATTGAATATGAGAGTAGAAAAATTCGAAAAATTATAAATTTCAATTTATCCTTACTTATCACAAAAAATATAGCACACTATGCTTCGAAAACGAAGACAGTGTGCTGTTTTTTCGTACTCCCCACGAAAAACGCCGATTACGGGGATCTTTTATTTTTCGTCAACCGTCGTAACCTCCGTTTTAAGGTGCTTTTAAAAAGCCCTTAAAAATCCGCAAAACTTTTGCACCGAACACACCGATATATTTTTTGCGAAGCTTTTGAGATTCTAAAGGACTTTTCACGAAAAGTCCTTTGTGTCGGGGTCCCACGGCGGATAGCCCCAACATTCAATGCACACAAAAAGCACGGCATTGCCGTGCTTTTTATTCCGGGAGAACAATTTTTATATAGAGTTTTCCGTCTTTATATTTTGCTGATATTTCACCGCGCATCTGTTCTGTAAGTGTTTTTGCGATGGAAAGCCCAAGTCCAGTGGAATTTTTCGCCGTCTCGACAGTATAAAACCTGTCGAAAAGCTTTTCCACCTCGACAGCATCGAGCTTTGACGCGGTATTCGCAAAGACTATCTCTCCGTTTTCAAAAAGGCTTATTTCAAGATCTCCGTCGCTGTATTTCACGGCGTTGTTAAGAAGATTCGAAAACACTCTCGATAAAGCGTGAGAGTCTGTTTTTCTTATAACTTTTTCTTTTGTCAGGTTTATCACAGGAACTATATTGCGCGATATTAACACTTCATAGAAAGAGGCTATGCTCTCCTCCAAAATGTTCTTTACATCTGTATAAGATGTCGTTTTCCCGCCGTCCTCCGACATTATCACGGAATACCCGAAAAGCTCCTCCGTGAGCTTCACCATGAATTCCACACGCTTTTTTATTATATCGAGGTATTTCTCCGCTTCCTTTGTTTTTTCTTCCCGTTCGAGAAGCTCTATATATCCGCATATGGCAGTGAGCGGAGTTCTCAGGTCATGGGATATATTTGTAACGGAATTTTTCAGTTCGTTATTTCCGTTCATGTAACATAGCTTCTCTTTTCTTAAAACGGCAAGCTCCCTGTTTAAAGTCCCTGCAAGGGAGCGGATACGCTTATCGTTGGAGGAAATATCGATAAGCGTATTCGTATCGGTTGTGAGTTTTTCAGATAAAGATTCCTCTATATCCTTCACGGCTCTCTTTAAAGAGACTATCTTTATTATCAGCGCCGCAATCAAAACAGATAAAAAAGCAATGATCAAAACCCACAACCACGTACCCATAAAGCGCTCCTTACTTCAAATTTTTCTTTTTGAATGCAAATATTCCGCAGAGTGTAGTGACAACAGAGATAGAAAAAGAAGACAATACCATGCGTAACGGATTTGCGACTTTGAGAAGAAAGACCTGAAATCCCTGTCCGCAAGGCAGAAAATCAAGCAAAAATTCGTATACTTTTCTCTTTACGCCGCCTACATACATCGGATTTGGAATAACGCTGCCGCCGGTCCCCGTCATAACGCCGTCTACAAATTCAATACTCGTATAATCAGTTGCCATTTCGGGCTGTTGAAGCGCGCTGTAAAGGAAGAAAGACAAAAAGAAGATAACAAAAAACAATACAACGGAAATGACGACCGTCGAAGCTTTATTGACCGAAAGAATCGAAACAAGCGTAAACAGAGATGAAAACGCCGCCACCGTAAATACGGAAATAAGAAGCAGGAGAAGAACATTCTTTATTTCCATCTTAAAAAATCCCAAAGCGGGAACGGCGACAAGAGCCGCCACAAGCCAGGCGCACATAATAATAACAGTGGCGGAAAAGGTCACTATAAGGCGCGAAATATAGATATCGACTCTTTTACTGCCCACGATTATTTTGTTTCTTATTGTGCCGTCGCTGTATTCCGTTCCGAAGAACATACTGCAAAAAAATGCGCATATAGCGCCGATGAAAAGCGCAAACTGAAAATAATAGCTTTCAAGCGACGGACGTGTTTGAAGCTGCTTTGCGTTAAAAGAAGTGACAATCATGAACCAGAGAGCATAAACGCCAGTTCCGCCGAAAAGAATATAGAAAAATTTGTTTTTCCAAAGACGGGAAAAATCCGATGACAAAAGTTTAAGCATTTTTTCCGCCTCCTATAAGATTTACATAATAGCTTTCAAGACTTTCGTCCCTCTCTTTTACGGATATAAGCTCGCAGTTCTGTTTTTCAAGAGCGCCCGTAAGCTTGCTTATTACAACTTTTCCGTATATGTCCGCAGTCTTTCCTGTAAGTATTTTGTAATCCTCACCCATTTCGTCAAGCACACGCGAAAGCGCTTTCGTATCGCTTACCTCTACGCGAATGCATTTTCTGCAAGATTCTTCAAGCTCTTCTCTGCTCACTTCCTTTATCATTCTGCCGCCGTCGATAAATCCGTAATGCGTCGCAAGCTTTGAAAGCTCGTCGAGTATGTGGCTCGAAATGAGAACGGTTATCCTCTTTTCGCGGTTGAGCCGCAGAACAAGCTCTCTTATTTCGATGATTCCCTGCGGGTCAAGACCGTTTGCAGGCTCATCGAGCACCAGAAAATCGGGATTTCCCGCAAGCGCTATCGCAATCCCAAGACGCTGGCGCATACCGAGAGAGAAATTTTTCGCTTTCTTTTTTCCCGTGTTTTCAAGCCCGACCAATTTTAAAATATCATAAATGCCGTCAAACGAAGGAATTCCCAGAACGCGGTACTGCTGTTTTAAATTTTCCTCCGCCGTCATATCGAGGTATATCGACGGCGTTTCGACGATGGCGCCCATTCTTCTGCGCGCCTTTATAATATCCCTTTCCGTATTTTTCTTTCCGTAGAGCGTATATTCCCCGGATGTAGGTTCTTGAAGTCCGCATATAACCCTTATAAGCGTGGTTTTTCCCGCTCCGTTTTTTCCTACAAATCCGTAGATCGCACCTTTCGGAATATTCATGGAAAACGAATCGAGCGCTTTGAAATCTCTGTATTTTTTGCTCAAAGCGTTTGTCTTTAAGACATATTCCATAAAAACAACCTCCTTTTTTATGATACGGACATTCTAAAACAGAAAGGTAAAGAAAACGGTAAACAAGACGGTAAAGAAAAAGTAAATATCATAATTTTCAAGAAAAGCGGCGGGAATTCAGCTTCTTAATTTGAATCCTATTCCCCAGACAGCCTCTATATAATCTTTCCCGCTTATGTCGCGGAGCTTCTTTCTGAGATTGCTTATATGCATTTTGAGAGAAGTCTCCGTACAGTCCGGCGTATCATAGCTTATCCTGTCCAGAATCGCCGATTTTGTTATGACCTGCGCGGGATTATTTACAAGAAGTTTTAATATTGCGTATTCTGTTCGGGTAAGTTTCGCCTCATTTTCGCCGCACGTTACCTCACGGGTGTTTATATCAAGAGAAATATCGTCAAAATGAAGAACGCCGCTTTGGGAAACAGGACCTCTTCGCAGTGCAACGGATATCCTTGCCAAAAGTTCTTTTGAATTAAACGGTTTTGTCACATAATCGACGGCACCTGAGATAAGCAGCGATACCTTATCGTCGACATCTGCCTTTGCGCTCAATACTATTACGGGAATATCCTTTATTTCGGTAAGAACATCTTCTCCCGAAAGTCCGGGAAGCATGAGGTCGAGAAGCACAAGATCGACCTTTTTATTTGACAAAACAAGAAGCGCCTCCGTTCCCGAATACGCTCGCAAAACAAAATATCCCTCTTTTGTAAGCAGCTCTTCGAGCGCATTTCCTATGTGTATATCGTCATCGACAATAAGTATATTTTTCATATTTCCCTCTTGTATCCTTTTATATTAAAATCACAGCAAAGCGTTAAAGCCCGATTTATCACGCAATGATGATTGCAAATGCCGCAAATCTTCACTCCTCATGGGTTTGATTATATCTACCACCCTTCCTTAAAGACAAGGCGTTTGCGGCAAGATCATAAACACCGAATTTTCGCAAATAAAAACTTTTTCCATAATTATTATACTTATTTTCAAATATAACATCAATAAAGCAGATGTAAACATTGGATTCAGAAAATCTTTTATATTTATTATTATATACTTAACTTCGTTTTTAATATACATTGTTATAAAATCGCATTTTTGTGCGTCGGCAACGATTTTTACAAAAAAATAACGGAACAGCTTGCATTCAAACTGTTCCGTTGATCTTATTTATTTTTGAGGATATTTTTCTTCTCTCGCCTTTGTTATCTTCGCAAAATTCTCGTTCAGTTTTTCGAGAGTTATATAAAAAGAGACAAGCTCGCTTTCCGTTATGCCGTCGTCGGCGCTGTTCTGAACGTCAAGCGCTTCGCTGCTTATTATCTTCGCAAGCTCTACGCCCTTTTCGGTAAGAACAAGACGCGAATTATAATTTCTGCGCTTTCCATTGCCCCCGACATAGCTTACATATCCGTCGCGGCAAAGGCTCTCTATCTCCCTCGATACAAGAGAGCGGTCTATCATACTTTTTGCCGCAAGCTCCGTTGCGGTAAGCCCATCGGGATGAGAGAAAAGCTCGTACACCCAGAATATATGAACCCCCTTGACGCCGAGATAAGGCGCTGTTGATATTTTTATTTTATGTATGCATTTGTAAATTCCGTCTATAAGAAGAGTAAATTTCGCAAATCTCTCCGCTTCCATAAAAACTCCGTTTTTTCACTTAATGTATTTAGTATATCAACTAAATTGTTAGTTGTCAACATCAAAAATAAGCTGTTTCAGTCTATCGTTCTGTCTATTTTGAATCTCTGTATTTTCCTTAGCGTATTCTTCGGAAAATCCTCCGTTCTTATCTTTAAAAGTCCTATTTTTTTATACGGAACAGCGGTGCGGTTGTAGTCATCTACAAATTTTTGCAGATATTTTTTCACGTCGGTTATAACGTTGCTCTTCATATATTCCTCGTCGGGGAAAACCTCCGCGACAATGGCATTATGCTCTATTCCGCGCTTGCTCTGCCCCTCGTAAACCACTACATCCAAAACGCCGGGAACAGGTGCAAGAACGCTCTCTATCTCCTCCGGATAGACATTTTTTCCGTTGGAAAGTATGATAAGATTTTTAAGTCTTCCCGTTATATAGAGCGCACCGTTTTCATCGAGCTTTCCGAAATCCCCCGTTTTAAAATAGCCCTCTTCGTCGAAAACATCTGCGGTCGCCTCTTCGTTTTTGTAATATCCGAGCATAACATTCGGACCTTTTACTCTGATCTCTCCCTCTCCGTCGTCATTAGGGTCGGCGATCTTCACTTCGTCGCACGGAAGAACAAATCCGACGCTGCCCTTTATACGCGCCTTATTTCTGTTTACCGAAATAAGCGGAGAACATTCCGTTATACCGTAACCGTTTATCACATCTATTCCCCATGCCTCGAAAGAATCCGATATTTCAGCGCTCAAAGGCGCGCCGCCTGAAATGACCATTTTCAGCTCTCCACCGAAAGCGTCGAGAACCGATTTAAAGAAAAGTCTTCTCTTATCTATACCGATCTTCCTCAGCGCACCGCTTAGTTTCATCATGGCAAAAAGCGCCTTGTCTTTTCCGTTTTCCTTTGCGTTCGCAAGTATCTTTCTGTAAAATGTTTCAAGATAAAGCGGCACAAGGACAAGGTGTTCGGGCTTTTCCGTTTTTAATTCCTTTAAAACGTATCTTACGCCCATGGAAAGATAAACTTCGCTTCCCACACATATATGCCCGAGTATATTTATCGTAGATCCGAATGTATGATGAAGAGGAAGAACGGCTATCGTTTTTTTAGATACGGTTATATATTTAAGTCCGTTTGCAATATCGGAAAGGAGAGCTTTTTGAGAAAGCTTTACGCCCTTTCCCTTGCCCGTTGTTCCCGATGTAAAAACTATCTCGCACACATCGTTTGTGTCGTGTTTCATATTGAAATATGAATTATCACCCGAAGTAATGCGGTCTTTACCCCTGTTTTTCAGTTTTTCCAGATTGTCGTCAACGTCCGATGCACCTATAACTATGCGCTCCTTTATTTTTTCGGAAATATCCATTATGATGTCAGATTTTTCCGAAAGCGAAGCGTCGCAAATCATGTATTCGCAATCTGCAAAATCCGCTGTCGCGGCAAGCTCTTCCGCGCTCCATTCCGCGTCAAGCGGCACTATTACAGCCCCCGACGCTATAAGTGAAAGATAAGATATTATCCAGGAATAAGACATTTTTCCTATAACGGCAATATGTTTCTTCTGATATCCGCGGCATATAAACTCCGTGCCGAGCGCGCGCACATCTTCACAGAGAGTCTCGAAACTTATTTTTTCGGAATTTTTTGATCTCGGGTGGCTCCTGTAAGAAAAAGCCGTCCTATTTGCATATCTCTTGCACGATACCTCTATAAGTTCGCGCATTGTTTTATATTCTATCGAAGGAAGAAGAGCATAATTTTTCATAAAAATCTCCATTCTTGCAAATAATTGTTGATAAATCAACATTGACAGTATTATACCATCGCATTGTTGACTTGTCAACATATTTAACAAAATAATTATGTT
>ULQL01000919.1_pt1 | contig 11010 bp, 10 predicted proteins | sample 1954411 | NCBI WGS metagenome assembly ULQL01 (sample SAMEA4835654, study PRJEB28245) | human gut metagenome | biome: gut microbiome; material: fecal sample | place: Denmark | collected 2008 | reverse complement strand
TCTGCAAGAAAGATTTCTCGCTTGCGCTCGAAATGACGATACGGGAAAAGGGTATCCTCAAAAGTTTGAAAGCAGAGATGAGGGATTTGTGGCGCCAGCGTATTTCTCGTATCGTACCCTCTTTCCTACGGAAAGGGGGCAGGGGGATAGGGAGACAAATGATACAGCAGTTAGTTCCCTCATTTGAGGCTAACTGTGTTTATTTGACTACGCTTTCCGTTCTGCACATGTCGTAGTCAGTCCCGTATCCGCTGACTAGCTGCCTGCACACTTTCCACCCTATCCCCCGCCCTGCGGGCGGCCCCTTCCCGAGGGGAAGGGGCTTTGCGATGCGTGATGACCCGTTTCTAAAACTCCGCGGCGCTTCCTAATTTTGTGCGCCGCACCTTCACTCCTCACTCCTCACTCCTCATTCAAGCAAGGTTTTCAAACGTAATCTATGGAGCCGCACGCCCCGTGGGCTAACCCTATTTTCAGAAAGGAGATGACCATCCACGAAGTACAGACAAAATATCATGATCCTTATTGCGAGCATGTTCCTTGTTTCTATCGGCTACACGATGGTCATTCCTTTCCTGCCGCTCTATCTTTTGGATATCGGAGTACCTGAGGAGAGTATTGCGATCTGGACGGGGGTCGTATTCTCGAGCTGCTTTCTGGTGGCGGGCATCATGGGGCCTGTCTGGGGAAAGATGGCGGATACGAGGGGTAAGAAGCAGATGGCGATCCGCGCGGCGGTGCTGCTCGGCTTTTCCTACCTTTTCTGCGGGTTGTCTCAGAATGCCTGGCAGATGACAGCGGCTCGTGCCTTTATGGGATTCTCGAATGGCTTCGTCGCAGCGTCGATGGCGATCATCTCCGTCAGTGCGGATCCGAAGAATCTGGGAGCCACGCTTGGGATGGGGCAGACAGCGCTCATCGTGGGCGGCATCGCGGGGCCTCTTGTGGGAGGGACGCTGGCACATCTCATCGGTATACGGAATACCTTCTTTATTTCTGCGGCGTTCCTCTGGTTCGTTGCCGTGCTCGTCATCCTCTATGTCAGAGAGCCGAAGCTGGGGATGGTGAAAAAGGTGGAATCAAAGGCGACCACCATCGGGGAAGACCTCTCGTATGCCTTCCATAATGGGCATCTGCGGGAGATCCTCTTCATCGCCTTCGGTTTGCAGACGACGATCCTCATGATCCAGCCGGTGACGGCGCTTTACGTCTCTGCACTTTTGGATGGCATGGGAAATGTGGAGCTCATTTCCGGCTTCATCATGAGCAGCGGCGGCATCGCAGGCGCACTCACGACGACGCTGTGGGGAAAATTCGGCCAGCGCAAAGGCTATTATTTCGCCATCTGTCTCACGCTGCTTGCTGCGGGATGCCTGACGATGGCGCAGTCCATACCGGACACGGTCGTGGGCTTCGGCCTTTGTCAGTTCCTCGTCGGGTGTTTTGTGATCGGTGTCAATCCTTCGCTCAATGCGGCGATGGTCTTGTACACGCCGGATGATTTCCGCGGCCGCGTCTTTGGCCTTTTCAATACGGCGCAGCAGTTTGGCAATATGGTGGGACCGCTCGTCTCCTCCGCGATCTCCATGATGGCAGGTATCTGGGAAGTCTACGCCATCGCCGGTCTGATCCAGTTTTCTCTCGGAGTGAAAGTTTACCTCGGGCGTGTCAGAAGGGGAGAGCTTGGGAAATAGAATAAGGGAAACCCTGTCAACGGTTCGCAAAAGCGAACCGTTTTTGGTGTGCTCATAGCTTCAAAAGATGCGGGCTTCTCAGCTGAAAAAATTCTGCTCTCATCGGAGATGCCAAGCGCATAGAAGCAGCGGATGCGTTTTTCTTGATGATACACTTGGATAATTACATTTCTCCGGTTGCTCTATTGCATTTTTATTTACCGATTTGATACAATCATAAAAAATTAACGTTCTATAAGGGGGCTATTATGCGTCATAAGGGTATCATGGGTATCATCCTTGGGATCTGTCTCACGGGCCTCTTTCTTGCAGGCTGCGGTATGCCTCAGGGGACGCCGCAGAAGGATGAGCGTCCGGTGATTAAGCTGGGGAGTGACCGTTATCCGCCTTTCAATTATTTTGATGAAGACGGTGTGCCGACGGGGATCGATGTGGATCTTGCGACAGAGGCTTTCGGCCGCATGGGGTATCAAGTCGAAGTGCATAACATCGACTGGGAGAAGAAGAAAGACCTTTTGAAGAGCGGAGAGCTGGACTGCATCATGGGTTGCTTTTCCATGGAAGGACGTCTGGATGACTACCAGTGGGCGGGCCCATACATGGTGAGCCGTCAGGTAGTCGCAGTGAACCCCGAGAGTGACATTTACCACTTGCAGGATCTTGCTGGAAAAACACTGGCGGTACAGTCCACCACGAAGCCGGAAGGCATCTTCCTTCGAAGGACTGATCCTCGCATTCCTAAGCTGGAGAATCTTCTCAGCATGGGAAATCGCGCACTGATCTATGCACTTCTCGGCAAAGGCTATGCGGATGCCGTCGGAGAGCACGAGACTTCCATCCTCCAATACATGAAGGACTATGATGTGGAGTATCGCATCCTTCCTGAGCCGCTCATGACGGTTGGGATCGGCGTGGCTTTCGATAAGGAGGACCGCCGCAGTCTTTGCCGGGAGCTTGATAAGACACTTCGTGAGATGAGGCAGGATGGGACGTCAGAGAGGATCATCGGAAAGTATTTAGAAAATCCGAAACAATACCTGGAGGTGGAGAAGCTTGCTTACTGATAAAGCGTCCATTAAAAAAGGCATCCGCTTCTGGTCGGTCGGGATCCTTGGCGGGCTGCTGGTCATGCTCGGCGCTTCGCTCTATTTCATCGATCAAGAAAAGAAGGCGGCGGAAGCGCGTCTCTATGAAACGGCGGAATATGTGAAGGTACAGAGCTCAAGTATCACACACTACAATGAAGCATTGGAGGCCCAGTCGCTTTTGCGGCTCATCGAAAGCGTGCGTCAGGTAGGGATAAACATCAAGGCGGAGAAAGAGACAGGACGCAGTACGGAGGAGGCGCTGCTGCAGCAGAATATCCGTGGGTTGTGGCTTTCCGGTATCCTGATTCTTAATGAAAAAGGAGAGACAAAGGATTCTGTCACCAAGATGCCTTCTGCAGAAAAGGCGCTCGCAGGCATCCTATCCAGAGATGTCGTGAAAGACTGCGCCCGTTATCCGGAGAAAACCTATTCGCAGCGTCTTCGCCTCCCGGATGGGGCTTTTATCGATATGGCTGCCTGCGGACGCATGGATAAGCCGGGCATCATCGTCGTGTACCAATACACACCCGCTCAGTATGCCAGAACTTACACGCTCGTGATCCAAAGTCTGCTTGCAGGGTACAATCCCCTGACAGATGGTACTATTCTTGTCGCGGATGACGGACAGGTCATCGCTTCGAATGATCAAGCGCTGATCGGAGAAGAGACGAAGCATCTCCCTGTGGTGCAGGCCTTGAAAGAAAATGCGGGCAGTCGCCATCTCGTGAATATCAGTGAAGAAGCGGTCTATGGCATCATGCTTCGCCAGCGCGACTACTACATCTATGTATACATGCCGGATACACAAGTATTTGCCGCACTCCCGCAGAATCTTGGTATAATCTTCGCTCTGTATCTGTTTACTCTGTCCGCCTTTTTTATGTATCGCTACCGGTCACAGATGCTGCATCAGAAGGAGGAGAAGGAAAAGGAAGAAGCATACCGTAAGAGCCTTCTGGAAGAGGCCCGCCGCGCAGATGCCGCCAATGTCGCGAAGACAGAATTTCTCCAACGCATGAGCCATGATATCCGTACACCGATCAATGGCATCATTGGCATGCTGGCGGTGGCAGAGCGCTATCCCGATGATTTGAAAAAGCAGGACGAATGTCGTGGGAAGATCAGTAAAGCGTCCCAACTGCTCCTGGAGCTCATCAATGAAGTGCTTGATATGGGGAAACTGGAGTCCGGTGAAGTCGTGCTCGAAGAGAAATCCTTCCATCTGCAGGAGCTTTTGAATGAGGTTCTTACTGTCATCGAAAAGCTGGCACAGGAAAGAGGTATCGAAGTCATCAAGAGGGATTTTTCAGTTACACACTGGAATCTCATAGGCAGTCCAGGTCACCTGAAGCGTCTTTTGATGAATATCATGGGTAACGCTGTGAAGTACAATAAAGATCATGGGAAAATCATACTCAGCCTCCGGGAAGACGAGAGTGAGGATGGCCGCGCTTTCTATACGTTTATTTGTAAGGATACCGGGATCGGTATGAGTGAGGAGTACCAGAAACGAATCTTTGAACCTTTCACTCGCGAAGACGAAAGTGTCAAAACCCTCTACAACGGTACGGGACTTGGCATGCCGATCGCAAAGAAACTCACGGAAACCATGGGCGGCAGCATTTCCTTCACCAGCCAAAGGGGCGAAGGGACGACGTTCACGGTGAAGCTCCCCTTCCTGATCGACAAGTCAGCCGGCAAAGCCGAGAAAACGACCGAAGAAGCCGAGGCGTCGATCGAGGGTGTCCATATTCTTCTTGTCGAAGACAATGAGCTCAACATGGAGATCTCGGAATTTATTGTCGCAGAAAAGGGCGCTGTCGTCACGAAAGCATGGAACGGAAAAGAGGCTGTCGAGACTTTTGCAAATGCGCCCGAAGGTGCATTCGATGTGATCCTGATGGATGTCATGATGCCTGTCATGGATGGCTGCGAGGCCGCCAAAGAGATCCGGGCTCTTCCCAGAAAGGATGCGAAGACGATCCCCATCATTGCCATGACGGCGAATGCTTTCACAGATGATAAAATTCGCACTCGGGAAGCGGGGATGAATGAACACCTGTCCAAGCCGCTTGCGCCGGACCTTGTCGTAAAAACCATCACAAAGTTTTTGGGGAAGAAGTGACTGGTGACTAGTGGCTGGGATTAGTGGCTAGGGATTAGGCGTCTCGAGTGACTAGGGACTGGTGACTAGTGACTGGGAGACTAAGAGACTAGGAGATATCGGATTCTCCCGTATCGTCATTTCGAGCGAAGCGAGAAATCTTTACTGTACTGCGGGAATCAGCGTGTATGCACCGAGGAAAAATGATGTCCTGGTATTGCCTCACATCAGGCGATGAGCGTTCTGCAATAAAGATCGAGGGCTACGCTCGAAATGACGATGCGCGCGAAGCGCTATCAAAACTCCGCGGCGCTTCCCTATTTTTATGCGCCGCACCGCCCCTGCTGAACCCGTTGAACCCGCTCACCTCTTTCGCTTGCAGTCAATGGGACGACACGCCTAGATGGCTAACCCCGAACTTTTTCCTTTTTAGAAAAATTTAATCCCCATATGCTTGCCTTCCGTAGTATAATACAGATAGGAAATAATCTATGTGTATAGGATGGGAGGTCTTTCATATGTATACTCTTTCCAATGAAGAATTTAACGGAAAAATCCCGCAGATCGATCCGAATGCGTTTGTGGCTCCACAGGTATTCCTTTCCGGCGATGTCCGGATCGGAAAGTATGCGAGTGTATGGCCAGGCGTCGTGGCCAGAGGCGATGTGAATTACATCTCCATCGGTGAATGTACGAATGTACAGGATCTGGTCTGCCTGCATGTGGCGGATGACGATCCCTGCATCATCGGCGATTATGTCACTATCGGGCACTGCGCCTGCATCCATGCCTGTACCATTGAGGATCATGTCCTCATCGGCATGCATGCGACTGTTTTGACAGGTGCCAAGATCGGCCGTGGTTCCATCATCGCTGCCGGTGCGCTTGTTCTGGAAAATCAGGTCATCCCGCCGAATTCCCTCGTCGTCGGTGTCCCGGCGAAAGTCATCAAGACCATTGACCGCGTGAAGAACATTCATGCGCAGGCTCTCAAGTATAAATGTGAATGGGCCATCGGCTATGGTGTGAAACCGGATATCGATGGAGAACTGTATCACGGAGAACCGATCGTTTAAAACATAGGAAAAGGGGCTGTGAAGAAATGAGGATTCATTTCTTCACAGCCTCTTTTTACTTTGCTTTCATTTGGTTCAAGGTTCAGGGTTTCGGTGGCGGCTTCGCCGCCTTTTTTTAGAAGATGGTATTCTCGTATCACAGCCTTCCCCTCTAGGGTAATGCTATCAGACAGCATTTTGGGAACTCTTACATATTGTAAAATTTTTTTCCCTCTCTTTTTTCTTTAAAGGCTTTATGCTAAAATAATACGGTTATATAGAAAGAAAAAAGCGTTATGTAGATACTTTTTTATTGAATCGAATATTTCGCTAGGAATCATGAGATTATCCTGTTTCTTCGGCGTATTTGTAAAAAGTAAAGGAAGATGGAGGCTTATGGGTCATATTTCTGTAATAGGCAGCTGTAATATGGACATTACCGTGGAGGCGGACAGAAGACCGCAAGCGGGCGAGACCGTGATGGGCAGCCGCCTGATCGTTTCTCCCGGAGGCAAGGGCGCGAATCAGGCTGTCGCAGCGGCGCGCCTCGGGGCTACCGTATACATGATCGGCTGTGTGGGGGATGATGCTTACGGGACGCTCATGAAAAAGGCGCTGGAAGAGAGTGGCGTGAAGACGGACTATGTGGAGACGCTCTCCGGCATCACGACAGGCACGGCACACATCACGCTTGCGGAAGGGGATAACAGTATCATCGTCATCAAGGGGGCGAATGACAAGGTCAGCCGTCAGATGATCGATAAGGACTGGGATGTGATTTCTTCCTCTGATCTCGTCATGCTGCAGCATGAGATCCCGATGGACACGATCGGCTATATCATCGACCGCTGCTTTGAAGCAGGCGTCCCTGTGATGCTGAATCCGGCACCGTACATGGATATCCCGAAGGACTGGGTCAGCAAAGTGACGTATCTCACGCCGAATGAACATGAAGCGGCGCTGATGTTTGACGGGATGGATCGGGATGAGATCCTGATTTCTGAAGCCGGCAAGGTCATCATGACCGTCGGCAAAGACGGCGTGGTCTATGGCGAAGCGGGCAAGGTCGTCAAGGTCGCCGGCTTCACGGTGCCGGTCGTCGATACGACCGGGGCAGGCGATACCTTCAATGGGGCTTTTGCGGCAGCGCGCTGCGAAGGCCTGGCGATCAAAGAAGCTATTCGTTTTGCCAATGCGGCGGCAGCACTGTCTGTCGGAAAGCTCGGTGCACAGGGTGGTATGCCATGGCGCAAAGAAGTGGAGGAGATGCTCTCATGCAGAAAATAGGGATTTTGAACAGCAATATCGCCAAGGTTTTAGCAGACCTCGGTCATACAGATAAGATCTGTGTCGGAGACTGCGGCCTTCCGGTGCCAGCCGGTACGCCGAAGATTGATCTCGCGCTCCGTCTTGGTGAACCGAAATTCATCGAAGTCGTGAAGGAAATGGCGAAATACATGGAGATCCAGAAGATCTATATCGCACCGGAGACGGAAACGGAGAATCCGGAGCAGTGGAAAGCGCTTCATGAAGTGTTCCCCGAAGATGCTGTGGAATGGGTCATGCTGGATAGCCATGAAGAGCTGAAGGCGTGGGAAAAAGATTGTAAAGCCGTCATCCGTACGGGCGAAATCACTCCGTATTCGAATATCATTCTCGAGTCCGGCGTCATCTTCTAAGAGAGGTAGTACATGGATATCAATATGATCGGGATTTGCAAAGCCTTCGGGACGAATAAGGTCTTAGGCGGGGTGAATCTCCACATCCGTCCTGGCGAAGTTCACGCACTGATGGGGGAGAATGGCGCAGGCAAATCCACATTAATGAATATTTTGACGGGCATCCACAAGGCAGATGCCGGCACCATTCTGGTGGATGGCAAGGAAGTGACTTTCCGCAATAATAAAGATGCGGAAGAGCATGGGATCGCTTTCATTCATCAGGAGCTGAATATCTGGCCGAATCTGTCTATCCTGGAGAATCTTTTCCTGATGAATCAGCCGAAAACGGCTTTTGGCTTCATTGATTTCAAAAAGATGCGGCAGATGGCGGAAGAAAAGTGCCAGGAAATGGGCATCACGCTGCCGCTCGATGAGATCGCAGGGGAATGCTCTGTCGGTCAGCAGCAGATGACAGAGATCACACGAAATCTGATGCTCGATGCCAAGACGGTCATCATGGATGAACCGACCGCCGCTTTGACGGAGCGTGAGACCGACAGCCTTTTTGAAGTCATGAGAAAGCTGAAGGCGAAGGGTGTCTCCATCATCTATATTTCTCATCGTATGGAAGAGGTATTCAATAACTGTGATACCATCACCGTCATGCGCGACGGGCAGACCATCAGCAGCCGCCCGACAGAAGAAACGAATATGGATCAGATCGTAGGCGATATGGTCGGCCGCGTGATGAGCGAGTACTATCCGGCGCGTACGAATGTACCCGGTGATGAAGTGTTCAAGGTCGAAGATTTCTCGCAGCCGGGTGTCTTCGAGCACATCTCCTTCTCTGTCAGAAAAGGAGAGATCCTGGGCGTAGCCGGTCTCATGGGCGCTGGCCGTACAGAGATCATGAGAGCGATCTTCGGTGTGGATCCGCACAGGGAAGGCAAGCTCTACCTCTCCGGCAAGGAGATCAAGATCAAAAAACCGCTCGATGCCATCAAGCTCGGCTTCGGCTTCATTACAGAGAACCGTAAGACGGAAGGGCTCATTCTGGATTTTTCGATCAAGAAAAATATTGCACTCCCAAGCGTGAATGCCCTCGCCAAGAGCGGTGTCATCAATGACAAGGAAGAATTCGGTTTCGCAGATACGTTATCGCACAAGCTCGGTGTAAAGACACAGACCATCGAGCTTCCGGCGAGCGCTCTCTCTGGCGGCAACCAGCAGAAGGTCGTCATCGCGAAGTGGGTGGGCATGCATCCGAAGCTGCTCATCCTGGATGAACCGACCCGCGGCATCGATATCGGTGCGAAAAAGGATATCTATGACCTGATGAATGAACTGACCGCCCAAGGCGTATCGATCATCATGGTTTCTTCTGAACTGCCGGAAGTCATCGGCATGAGCGACCGTATCATGGTCATCCACGAAGGACATCTGGCTGGCATCATCGATCATAAAGATGCGACACAGACACGTATTATGACATTGGCTACCGGAGGAGAGTAAGCATGAATTCCGAAAAAGTTAAAAATCTTGTGAGAGAAATGGGGCCGCTCATTGGTCTCATTGTACTCTTTATCGTTATCGCGGCTTTGAATGACAGCTTCATCGATCCGTCGAACCTGAAAAATCTGGCTCGTCAGATCTCCATCAATGCGCTCATCGCCTTCGGTATGACCTTCGTCATACTGACCGGCGGCATCGACCTCTCCGTCGGTTCGATCCTCGCGCTGTCTTCCGCACTCATGGCGAGCATGATCGCCAAAGGGACGAATCCGGAGCTCGCGATCCTTTTCTCTGCTTTCATCGGTATCCTGCTCGGCGCTGTGAATGGTGTCATCATTTCCTACGGAAAGGTCGCTCCTTTCATTGCAACGCTCGCTACCATGACCATCTATCGCGGCGCGACGCTCGTCTATACGAATGGTAATCCGATCTCCGGCCTTTCGGATGATCCTTTCTTCACCGGCTTCGGTCAGGGCTTCATCATGGAAGTCCCGGTCCCGGCCATCGTGATGCTCATCGCTTTCCTGATCCTTTTCTTCATCCTGAAGAAGACGCCGCTTGGCCGTCAGACCTATGCGGTCGGCGGGAATGAAAAAGTTTCCTATATTTCCGGGATTAAGATTGACAGAATCAAGATTTTTGCGTATGCTTTGACTGGATGCCTTTGTGCTATCGCCGGCGCTATCCTGACTGCCCGCCTGAACAGTGCGCAGCCGACAGCCGGCATGGGCTATGAGCTGGATGCTATCGCAGCTGTCGTCTTGGGCGGTACCTCGCTCGCAGGCGGCAAAGGCCGTATTTCTGGCACGCTCATCGGTGCTCTCATCATCGGTACCTTGAATAATGGTCTGAACATTTTGAATGTGTCCAGCTTCTATCAGCAGGTTGTCAAAGGCGTAGTTATTTTGCTTGCCGTCCTGATGGATCGCAAGAAGAACTAAGGAGGAAAACATTTTGTTTAAGAAAATCGCATTAACAGCTCTCATTGGCGCAGCACTCATCTCTGCTGCTGGTTGTGGCGGCTCTGATAAGAAAGCCGACTCTTCTGCTGCTTCCGGCGCGAAGAAAGTCACCATCGGCTTCTCTGTCTCCACGCAGAACAACCCATTCTTCGTCACCATGGCAAACAGCGTCAAAGCAGCTGCTGAAAAGGCTGGCGTGAATGTCAAGATCGTCGATGCACAGAATGATCCGGCAAAACAGTCCAATGATATCGCTGACCTGCTCCAGGGCAACATCAGCGTCCTCATCGTGAATCCGGTAGACTCCGCAGCAGTATCCAACTCTGTCCTTGCAGCCAATAAAGCCAAGATCCCGGTCATCACCATCGACCGTGCTTCTGACAAGGGCGAAGTCGCTGTACACATCGCTTCCAACAACATCAAGGGCGGCGAAATGGCAGCAGAATACATCGTTTCTAAACTCGGCGAAGGCACTCCGGTCGCTGAACTCGAAGGTATCCCGGGCGCATCCGCTTCCCGTGAACGCGGCCAGGGCTTCCATAACATCGCTGACAAGAAACTGAAAGTCCTCGCAAAACAGAGCGCAAACTTTGATCGCAGCCAGGGCCTGACCGTTTCTGAAAATATCCTCCAGGCAAACCCGGATGTCAAAGCCATCTTCGCACAGAACGATGAAATGGCTCTCGGCGCTATCTCCGCTGCCAAAGCTGCCAATAAGCAGATCTTCATCATCGGCTTCGATGGCACGGATGACGGCGTGAAAGCAGTCAAAGACGGCACCATGGCAGCTACCATCGCACAGCAGCCAGACAAGATGGGCGAGATCGGCGTCGATGCTGCTCTGAAGCTCGCTAAGGGTGAAAACGTCGAAAAGAATATTGCTGTCGACCTGAAACTGATCGAAAACAGATAATTTATTTCATCTGACAACCTG
>ULQL01035983.1_pt1 | contig 11014 bp, 10 predicted proteins | sample 1954411 | NCBI WGS metagenome assembly ULQL01 (sample SAMEA4835654, study PRJEB28245) | human gut metagenome | biome: gut microbiome; material: fecal sample | place: Denmark | collected 2008 | reverse complement strand
GTCTGGGCTTTGCCGGCATCCAGATGAAGGACAGCGTCGGCACACTGGTGCGCAGCCTTGCTACCTGCAGTGTGGCAATCCACTGAACTACACACAAAAACTCCCCGCTCATGCCCTGTTTGGGGCGCTGGGCGGGGAGTTTTCTGCCATTACAGATTACTTCTTTTCGTAATTCTGGCAGAAGTGCGGGGTCTCCACCTGCTGGGTGGTGCAGGAGCAGTGCTCTGTCACTTTGATCTGGGGCAGATCACACTTGCAGTTCTGCACATTGTGGCGGCACTCGCAGACATCGCAGGTCACACCTGTGTTTTCCATTTCTATCGCCTCCTTGGCTCTAGGTTGCCCCGGCTTCAGGCGATTATACATGGCTGCTTATTTTCCTGCGTTTGCTTCACGCCTTGCCTTCATTGTCACGATCACATGCTTGATGGAGAGAACGGGATGCACCGGCAGCATTCTGGGCCCGGCCCAGCGCATGACAGTGCGGATCTTTTCCCGCATCTCCGGCTGATAGCAATGCACCCTGCAGGCCGAGCAAAAGGTCTTGGTCTCCATAAAGGGGCAGTGCTCAATGCGGGCCAGCGCATAATCATGCAGCTGCTGGCATTCCGGGCAGAGACTGCCTCTAAGGGTGTGATGCTGCTTGCGGCAGTAGAGCGCGATCATCTCGCTGACAAGCATTTTTTCGTCGGAACGCTTCTTTGCCAGGTCTTCCGGGGTGGTTTTGGACATTGGGACTGTTCCTCCTGCATTTTTTCCTTGCGGGCCATCCGCAGAGCCGCGTAACGCACCGCGTGACGCAAAACTGCGAAACAGGCCGTAACTCCAACAGCAACAGCCATTTCCATACACACCACCTTTCCTAAAAAGCAAAGCAGCAGGAGACCGGGTTCAGCCCCTGTTGTTCCCCTGCTGCTCTCAGGTTCGTTTGTCCGGCAAATGGGCTGTTGCGCAACTTCTAAAGTTTAATACAGCAAACCCAATTTGTCAAATTTTGCAATGTGCTTCTAATCCGGTCACCACGCTGCCAGATCTGCACCCAGCTTGCGGCAGGCAGCCTGAACATCCTCATCCGGTGCCTCGTTGCAGATCAGACCCTCACCGTTGAGCACCTGTGCGCCATCACCCTGTGCACGCTCGACCCAGTCGCGCATCCACTGGCCGTCGCCCCAGCCATAAGAGCCGAACAGAGCGATCTTCTTGCCGTTCAGGGAGCCCTCCAGATCGGAGAACATCGGCTCAAACTCGCTCTCTTCCAGCTGCTCTGCGCCCATTGCGGGGCAGCCAAATGCAACTGCATCAAACTCTGCCAGCTTTGCGGCATTCATTTCGCCACAGGGAACGATGGTGCCGTTTGCACCCTCTGCTACGCAGTTTGCCATGGTCTCCGTGTTGCCGGTTGCACTCCAGAATACAACTGCTACTTTGCTCATAAAGAAGAACCTCTCTTTCAATTTTGGTTAGTATATTCTAACTTTTATCTTCAAGAAATTGCTCTGCCTGACATAAGACAGAGCAATTTGGTTAGGCTTTTCTAACCACAAAAAGAATACCACAGGGCGGGCTCCTTGTCAAGAACCTTTTGCAGAATTTTTCAGAGCGCTCCTCCACCCCGGCGCAGCAACAGGAACACCACCGTCAGCACGCCGTAGATCACCGGCTGGTGGAGCAGATATAGCATCAGCGAGTTCCGCCCCAGCCACCCCAGCGGCGGGCAAACCGAACGACGCAGCGGACGGAGACTCTGCGCTGTTCGCTCTGCCAGATGATGCAGATAAAAACCAGCCCAGAACAGGAAGAGCCACGGGATCAGCGGAAAGTAATCCGTAGAGAAGAAGCCAAAGGGATAAAACCCCAGATAGGCCGTGAAGTAGTTGGCGTAGAGAAAACCCGGCAGTGTGATGAGCCAATGGCCCAGCTGCAAATAGCCATCGGCTGCATAGCGGGTGAAGTAAAACAGAAACATGCTCCCTGCAAGGCCGACCACCGGCGGCACCTTTTCCATCCACTTTTCCAGCAGTCCTGTGATGATCATAGCCGAGCCCAGCAGGGTCAACACGCCGAACCAGACAGCATCCGCAGGCATGAAGATCAGCGTGACCGCCGTGACAAGTGCGCCGCACCCAAACACCACCGCGCCTCGTTTGACCGGGTGGCGGCCCAGCGGCAGACAGAAGCCGGACAGCAGGATGAACACCCAGCAGATGGATTGCTGCCACAGTTCTCCCTGCCAGCTGCCATACCACGGTGCACGCACACCAAACAGATAAACCAGATCCCACATGCCATGGTAAAGCATCATGCTGATCAGGTCCAGCCCGCGCAGCTCGTCCAGCAGCGCACAGCGTGTGGAAGTTGATTTCATAAGACTTCCCCTTTTTCGGAATGTTTTTTTCATTGTACGCCCTGCCATGGATCCCGTCAAGCAAAAAGCTGCCGTGCAGCTTTGGAACCGCACGGCAGCTTTATGGTAACAGGTTCAGAAGAATGCAGGAATTACAGCTCCACGTTGAAGTAGCGCTTCAGCAGACCCTCGAAGCCGCGGCCATGGCGAGCCTCGTCCTTTGCCATTTCGTGAACGGTATCGTGGATCGCATCCAGGTTCAGGGCCTTTGCCTTCTTGGCCAGGTCCATCTTGCCGGAGCATGCGCCGCACTCAGCCTCAGCACGCATCATCAGGTTCTTCTTGGTGCTGTCGGTCACGACCTCGCCCAGCAGCTCGGCGAAACGGGATGCGTGGTCAGCCTCCTCGTAGGCATAGCGCTTGTAAGCCTCAGCGATCTCGGGGTAGCCCTCGCGCTCTGCCACACGGGCCATGGCCAGGTACATGCCGACCTCGCTGCACTCGCCCTCAAAGTTTGCACGCAGACCGTCAACGATCTCCTGAGGCACGCCCTCAGCCTTGCCGATGCCGACCACATGCTCGGTCACATAGGTGTTGCCGGTCTTTTCGACAAATGCGGATGCAGGAGCCTTGCAGACAGGGCACTGCTCAGGGATAGAGCCTTCAGCGATATAACCACAGACGGTGCAAACATACTTTTTCATAAGAATATCCTCCATTGTTTTTCATTATGATCTTGGCCTCCCCTCTGGTACAGGGGGCCTTGCTTCTGAGCCTATTATAGCAACGATTCCTAGATTAGTCAAGGCTAATTTTAAGAATTATTCCTATTTATTTTTTAGACCTGCAGGTTGCCGCTGCTCGGAGCATCGGAACCGTCGGCAGCATCAAACTCGTAATCATTGCCGGGGAGGATGGCGTTGAGCAGGATGCCCACAATAGCGGCAATGGCCAGGCCGGACAGGTTGATGGAGACACCGCCCACAGCGAAGGTCAGACCGCCCACAGAGTTGAAGCCCAGTGCGCAGACCAGGATGACAGCGGCAACGATCAGGTTGCGGCTGTTGGTAAAGTCTACACGGTTCTCAACCACATTGCGGACACCGATCGCGGAGATCATTCCGTACAGCACAAAGCTGATGCCGCCAATGATGCCGGTGGGGATGGTGTTAATGACGGCCTCAAATTTGGGGCTGAAGCTCAGGATCACAGCCATCACAGCGGCAATGCGGATGACGAGCGGATCGTAGATGCGGCTCAGGGCCAGAACACCGGTGTTCTCACCGTAGGTAGTATTGGCGGGGCCGCCCAGCAGACCGGCCATGGCAGTGGCAAGGCCGTCGCCCATCAGGGTGCGGTTCAGGCCGGGATCATTGATATAGTTGTGGCCGACCGTAGCGCTGATGGCCGCGATATCGCCCACATGCTCCATCATGGTTGCCAGCGCAATGGGGATGATGGTGAACATTGCGCTGATGAACTCAGGGCTGCCGTCGATGGCAAACAGGCCCATGGCGCTCTTGTGCAGGGGGATGCCGAACCAGTCGGCAGCAGCAATGGCCTCAAAGTTGACTGCACCAGTGACCAGAGCCACAGCATAGGAGACCAGCACACCGATCAGGATGGGCAGGATCTTGACCATGCCCTTACCCCAGATGTTGCAGACAATAACGGTGCCCAGGGCCACAAAAGCCAGCAGCCAGTTGGACTCGCAGTTGGTGATGGCAGAGGGGGCCAGGATCAAACCAATAGAGATGATGATGGGGCCTGTGACCACCGGCGGGAAGAATTTCATAATGCGGCGGATGCCAAAGGTGGAGATGAGCAGGCTGACCAGCAGGTACAGAATGCCGGACAGTGCCACGCCCGCGCAGGCGTAGGGCAGCATTTTGGTATTGGCAACGGTCAGGTTGCCGTCTGCGTCAGCCAGCATGGGGGCTACAATGGAAAAACCGCCCAGGTAGGCAAACGAGGAGCCAAGGAAGGCCGGGACCTTGCCCTTGGTGACAAGGTGGAACAGCAGGGTGCCCAGACCGGCACAGAGCAGAGTGGTGGAAACGCTCAGGCCGGTAAGCAGGGGCACCAGCACAGTTGCGCCGAACATGGCAAACATGTGCTGCACGCCCAGGACCAGCATCCGTCCGGTGCCGAGCTGCCGGGCATCGTAAATGCCCTTGGAATAATCGATCTTTTCACTCATAGAGAGGTTCTCCTTTCATCGCTGCCCAAAAAAAGAGGCATTGCCGCAGCAACGGCAGTGCCTCAATCTTCTGGAGCAGATTCAAAAAACGGGACCGGAAGGCAAAACACGCGCTCCGCAAAGTCGAACGAAACATTTTGCTCTCCCCTTCCCTGTCTGACTTTATAAAGTATACCAGAAACCCTGCCCGGATGCAATCCGTTTGCCGCAGTTTCCCTCAGCTTTTTGGCCGGACATCTTGAAATATGCCCCTGTCCGCACTATAATATAACCTATTGAATTGATTTGTATTTCAAGAGGAATGTTATGATCTATCTGGATTATTCTGCAAACACCCCGGTGGATGCGCGGGTGTTGGAGCAGTTCTGTGCCGTGGAGCGCCGCTGCATCGGCAACGCCAACTCTCACCACCAGGCAGGCTCTGCCGCCAAGGCAGAGATCGATGCTGCCACCATCAAAATCGCCTCTCTGCTGGGCGTTCAGCCAGCCGAGATCATCTATACCTCCGGTGCCAGCGAGGCCAACAACTTTGCCTTAAAGGGGCTGGCCCGTCTCTCCCGCCATGCGGGCAGGCACATCATCTCCACTCCGCTGGAGCATTCTTCGGTCAGCGGCACCCTGACGGCATTACAGGAGCAGGGGTATGAGATCGACCTGCTGGACGTGAAGCAGGACGGTACTGTAGATCTTGAGCACCTGAAGGATCTGCTTCGCCCGGATACCATCTGCGTTGCCGTAACGCTGGTGGACAGTGAGCTGGGTGTGGTGCAGCCTGTACAGGAGATCGCCGCCATCCTGAAAGCATACCCTCACTGTCACCTGCACGTGGATGCGACCCAGGCTGTGGGTAAGATCCCCGTTTCTTTTGAGGGCGTGGACACCATGAGCCTGACGGCCCACAAATTCTACGGACTGAACGGCATCGGTCTGCTGATCAAGCGGCGGAATCTGGCGCTGGAGCCTCTCATCCATGGCGGCGAGAGTACCACCATCTACCGCAGCGGCACCCCCACTGTGGCGCTGGCCTCCTCGCTGGCCTGTGCGCTTGATCTCGCCGTCACTGACCTGCCCGGACGCGTTGACCATGTGGCAAAGCTGAATGCAGAGCTCCGCGCCGCCCTCAGCACATATCCGCTGGTGCGCATCAACAGCCCGGATCACGCCATCCCTCATGTGCTGAATCTGAGCGTCCGTAATGTCAAGGGCACCGTGTTCCAGCGGGAGCTGGATGCCAAAGGGGTCTGCGTCTCGGTCAAGTCAGCCTGCTCTTCGGATGGTCTGCCTTCGCGTGCGGTGTTTGCGGTCAGCCGCGACCGCCGCAACGCACTGTCCTCCTGGCGCATCAGCCTGAGCCATCTGACCACCGAGGACGAGATCAAAGCCTTTTTGCAGGCGTTCGATGTCTGCTACCGTGAGCTGACCGCCGTACATTAAATAAAAAGAGGAACCAACATGAAACGTGAGCTTGAACCTTATCAGATGATCGAACGCAGTATCATCAAGAAATACCGCAAGGAGCTGTGGACCCCCTTTATCGTGGCGGTAAAGCGCTACGAGCTGGTACAGGAGGGAGACAAGATCGCCGTCTGCATCTCGGGCGGCAAAGACTCCATGCTGATGGCAAAGCTGATGCAGGAGCTGCAGAAGCACAGCGATGTTCCCTTTGAGCTGGTCTTTCTGGTGATGGACCCCGGCTACAATGAGATCAACCGCCAGAAGATCGAGTCCAATGCCGAGCTGCTGCACATCCCGGTGACCATCTTTGAGAGCAACATCTTTTCCGTTGCCAACAACACCGAAAAGAACCCCTGCTACCTCTGTGCCCGGATGCGGCGCGGCCACCTGTACAGCAAGGCCAAGGAGCTGGGATGCAATAAGATCGCGCTGGGCCACCACTTCAACGATGTCATTGAGACGACCGTGATGAGCATGTTCTACGGCTCCCAGATGCAGGCCATGCCGCCCAAGCTCCACAGCACCAGCTTCCCCGGCATGACCCTGATCCGCCCCATGTACTGCATCCGGGAAGAAGATATCCTGGCCTGGAAGCGCTACAATGATCTGGAATTCATCCAGTGTGCCTGCCGCTTTACTGAGAACTGCACCATGTGCGACAACGGTGGCGGTGGTTCCAAGCGGCAGGAGATCAAGATCCTGCTCCGCCGCCTGAAGCGCGACAATCCCAATATCGAAAACAGCATCTTCCGCAGCATCCACAATGTTGCCATTGATACCATGCCGGGCTATCGATCCGAGGGTGTGGACCACAGCTTCCTGGAACGATTCAATGCTATGGAAAACCATTGAGCTGCATCCGGCATTCCTGCCTGCGCAGAATTACACCTTGTACGCGATACAACAGTAAAAAATCCCCCTCAGCTTATGCTGAAGGGGATTTTTTCATGCCACCGGCGGGGCTTGAACCCGCACTCTGTCTCCAGAAAGGGATTTTAAGTCCCTCGTGTCTGCCAATTTCACCACAGTGGCGCATAGAAACCCGGCTTACAAAGCCCTGCTGCTCTGGACATTCACAGAGAGCCGGGAATAACAGGTGATGAGTTAAACATTTATCACAAGTCCGTCGTTACGGAGTTGCAAACATGTATCAAAACATGTAAGATTCACACAACGGCTATTATAATACAATAGAAACCCTGCTTTGTCAAGTTACACCTTTCCGCCATGCAGTTCCGAATACATCTTGGCGCGGCACTCGGCCACAGCGGGGGTCATATTGACATAGTGCTTATGCGGCATCTCGATGCGCAGCTCGGTCTCCCAGGTCTCTTCGGTCAGCTGCTTTGCGATATAGGCCTTTTTCTCGGCCATGCCGGGCAGTTCGATGGCCAGTTCACCGTTCAGGATATGGGGCACCAGCAGCTGCTTGACCTTGGTGGGGGTGATGGTAATGGTGCGCTCGATGGCATCCGGGTCAAGATTGACCATCTTTACCGGTTTGCCCGCTTCGATGACCTCGCCATCCATGGCGATCAGATCGCACTGGGCCTGACCATTTTCATCGTAGAGCCGCCAGGGCATTTTCTTGCCCGGGATGATAGCCTTGCTGGCAGAATCCGAGCACTTCATCTTGGGCTGATAGGTGCCATCCGGCAGCTTGACCGCCACCAGTTTATACACGCCGCCGAACACAGGGTCAGAAGCGGAGGTGATGAGATTCTCGCCCACGCCGTAGGAATCAAAATGAGCGTGCTCATAGAGCTCCATGTTGGCGATCTTCCGCTCGTCCAGGCCATTGGAGGCCACCAGCTTGATATAGGGCTTGCCTGCGGCATCCAGTGCCTTGCGCAGGCGCTTGGAGCCACGGGCCAGATCGCCGGAATCGATACGGGCACTCTTGACGCGGCGGTTGGGGTCATTGGGGTACTTCTCGATCAGGTAGTCGTCCAGCTTGATGAGGTTGGGCAGGCCGCTCTCCATGATGTTGTAGGTATCCAGCAGCAGGCTGACGGAATCCGGGTAGGTATCCGCAAAGGCCTTGAAGGCATCAAACTCCGTCGGGAAGAACTCGATGAAGCTGTGTGCCACGGTGCCAACCGCCTTGACCTCAGAGCCATACTTCATCTCAGCCAGGCAGTTGGCAGTGCCGATGCAGCCGCCCAGAACAGCGGCATACGCGCCATCATTGCCTGCGCTCTCGCCCTGTGCGCGGCGGGTGCCAAACTCCATGACGCTGCGGGGCGTATGGGTGTTCAGGCCAGTCACACGGGTCGCCTTGGTGGTGATCAGGCTGTGGAAGTTCATCGTCTGCAGCAGGTAGGTCTCGATCAGGATCGCACCCACCAGGTCGCACTCAATGCGGACCATCTGCACATGGGGGTAGCAAACCGTGCCCTCGGGCAGAGCGTACATATCACCCTTCCACTTGTAGGTGCGCAGATACTCGCAGAATTCCTCGCTCATGCCCTTGGTGCGCAGCCAGCGGATATCCTGCTCGTTGAAGTGATAATTCAGCAGGAACCGGGTCAGCTTGCGTTGGCCTGCGCTGATGGAGTAACCCATGTTGTCCGGGTTCTTACGGAAGAACATATCGAACACAAGGGTGGTGTTCTTAAAGCCATGCAGGAACAGGCAGTTTGCCATCGTGAATTCGTAGAAATCCACCACCATGGCAGGGTTATCATAATCTTCGTCCGGAATGTACGGAACAACTTTGATCTCGTCCATGAAAAGTTTCCTCTCCTTGTACTTCGCAGCAGCGAAAAAGCCTTGCCGCTGCTGAAAAAGCAGCCCCTTCTCCCCTGCCTTTGTTTCGGCAGTGCGTGGGCCTGCACCCTGTCTTGACAGGACGTTTGTACCATGATAGCATCTTTGCCGCCCGGGTGCAAGGGCTTTTGTAAATTTCCTGCGTGCAGAAAGAAAAATCTTTTTTTGGTACTGCAAAAAGGGCCGCCCCCGAAAGCTCCGGGAGCGGCCCTGCAAGCCTGTTCAGGCTCAGCCGTTTATAATATTGGGGGTCGCATTTTTCAGCACAACGTCATGGCTGCCGCCCTCCACGATGGAGGTGGAGGAAACCACAGTCAGCTTGGCCTTCTGCTGCAGCTCGGGGATGGAGAGTGCGCCGCAGTTGCACATGGTGCTCTTGACCTTGTACAGAGTGGTCTGGACACCATCGGCCAGAGGACCTGCGTAAGGCACATAGCTGTCCACGCCTTCCTCAAAGCTCAGCTTGGTGGAACCGCCCAGGTCATAACGCTGCCAGTTGCGGGCACGGTTGGAGCCCTCGCCCCAGTACTCCTTCATATACTGGCCATTGATGCGCACCTTGTTCGTGGGGCTCTCGTCAAAGCGGGCAAAGTAGCGGCCCAGCATCACAAAGTCTGCGCCCATAGCCAGCGCAAGGGTGATGTGGTAGTCGTGGACGATGCCGCCGTCGGAGCAGATGGGCACATAGATGCCGGTCTCCTTGTAGTACTCGTCACGGGCCTTTGCGACCTCGATGACTGCGGTGGCCTGACCACGGCCGATGCCCTTGGTCTCACGGGTAATGCAGATGGAACCTCCGCCAATGCCGATCTTGACGAAGTCTGCACCGGCCTTTGCCAAGAAACGGAAGCCCTCGGCATCCACAACGTTGCCTGCGCCCACCTTCACGGTGTCGCCGTAGTGCTCACGGATCCAGCCGATGGTGCGGCTCTGCCACTCGGAGTAGCCCTCGGAGGAGTCGATGCAGAGCACATCCACGCCAGCCTCGACCAGTGCGGGCACACGCTGGGCATAATCGCGGGTGTTGATGCCGGCACCGACCACATAGCTCTTGTTGGCATCCAGCAGCTCGTTGACATTCTTCTTGTGGGAATCGTAGTCCTTGCGGAACACGAAGTATTTCAGGTTGCCCTCAGCATCCACCAGCGGCAGCGTGTTGATCTTGTTGTCCCAGATGATGTTGTTGCAGTCGTGCAGGGAGGTATTCTCCGGTGCGGTGACCAGCTTCTCGATGGGAGTCATAAAGGTGGTAACGGAAGCATCATCGGGGGTGTGGTTGACACGGTAATCACGGGAGGCCACAATGCCCATCAGCTTGCCGTGAGGAGTGCCATCGGCAGTGACAGCAATGGTGGAGTGGCCGGTGCGGGCCTTGAGCTCCAGCACATCGTGCAGGGTGGCGGTAGGAGCCAGGTTGGAATCGGAGACCACATAACCGGCCTTATAGCTCTTGACGCGGCGCACCATGGCAGCCTCGTTCTCAATGCTCTGGGAGCCGTAGATGAAGGACACGCCGCCCTCTCGTGCCAGTGCAATGGCCAGCTTATCGCCGGAGACCGACTGCATGATGGCACTAATCATGGGGATGTTCATTTCCAGCGGGCAGGCCTCTTCCCCCTTGCGGTACTTGACCAGCGGGGTCTTCAGGCTGACTGCCGTGGGGACATTCTCTGCAGAGGAATAACCCGGAACCAGCAGGTACTCGCCAAAGGTGCGGGAAGGTTCTTCATAGAAATAAGCCATACTCTAAACTCCTTTTTTCTTAACGCATCAACAACGGGCCAGCATCAAAATAATTCATGTTTGCTGCTTATAAATTGATTGACTATACTTTACCACAAACCCCGTCAGAATACAAACCCCAGTGGCAACAAACTTTAGAACTGTCCTTTGCGGAAAAACAGTAAAATTGACCACCAAAAACGTGCAAGGTCATACTTTTCCGCCTGACAGGCAGGTTTTCTGGCACAAAGTGGAGTGCAAAAAAGTCCGCACCGGAAAACCGGACGGACTTTTTTGCACACGAAGCGAGATACCGCCTGTGCGGTACAGTGGCCGACAGCTGTGAAGGAGAACAGCCGGAGGAGGAGAAGGCCCTGCACCCGATATCTCTTATTCAACAAGAAGAAAAAGATTTCAGTCTCAAAAAGCGCTCATCGCTTTCTGTAACCATATTGTAACTCTTTTGTTTCCGTTTTGCAAGACCTTTTTCGCAGATTTTGTAACATTTTTGTAATTTTCCCGAA
>ULQL01046298.1_pt1 | contig 11029 bp, 12 predicted proteins | sample 1954411 | NCBI WGS metagenome assembly ULQL01 (sample SAMEA4835654, study PRJEB28245) | human gut metagenome | biome: gut microbiome; material: fecal sample | place: Denmark | collected 2008 | reverse complement strand
CCTGCCATAGGCGCTAAAACTATTTGATTTTTAATTTCTACATCTTTTATTTTCCACATAGTAATCACCTTTTGCTTATTATAACATTAATAGAAAAAACACACAAATGTGTGCTTTATTAATCTTCTTTAGTTGCCTCTAACAACTCTTCACGAGTCATTTTAGTATAGCCTTTAACTCCTAGTTCTTTTGCTTTTTCTTTTAAACTAGTAATAGAAGGTTCATCTTTTTCTTCTGGCATTCTTTTATGTTCTACTAAATACTCTATTTGTTCTCTAGTTAAAGTCTCATGTTCTAGTAATGCGTTTGCGATTAAGTCTAATAAATCTCTATTCTCTGCGATTACTTTTTCTGTTCTTTTGTAGCATTTATCAATTATCTTACGCATTTCTATATCGATTTCATGAGCTACTTCGTCAGAGAAGTTCTTAGTTTTATTGTAGTCTCTTCCTAAGAATACTCCGCCTTCTTGTTGTTCTAGTTGAACTGGTCCTAAATCACTCATACCATATTCAGTAACCATAGCTCTTGCTATTTTTGTTGCCTTTTCAAAGTCGTTGTGTGCTCCTGTTGTAACTTCTTTAAATACTTGTTCTTCAGCAACTCTTCCTCCAAGTAAACCACTTATTGTTTCTAATAACTCTTTCTTTGTTTCTAAGAACGTTTCTTCTTTTGGTAACATTAAGTTATATCCACCTGCAGTACCTCTTGGTATAATAGTAATTTTTTGAACTTCGTTTGCTCCATCCAATTTAATTCCTACTACAGCGTGACCTGCTTCATGGTATGCAACAACTTTCTTTTCATGTTCAGTATATTTTTTAGACTTTTTAGCTGGTCCCATTAATACCCTATCATGTGCTTCATCTATTTCAGTCATTGTTATAGCATCTTTATTTCTTCTTACAGCTAGAAGTGCAGCTTCATTTAATAAGTTTTCTAGATCAGCACCACTAAATCCAACTGTACGTTTTGCAATATTGTTTAATTTTACATTTGGCGCAAAAATTTTGTTTTTGGCATGAACGGCAAGTATTTCTTCTCTACCTTTAACATCTGGTAAATTAACGGTTACCTGTCTATCAAATCTTCCTGGTCTTAACAATGCTGGATCTAATACATCCGCTCTATTTGTTGCAGCAATTATTATTATTCCTTCATTTGCTCCAAATCCATCCATTTCTGTTAGTAATTGGTTTAGAGTTTGCTCTCTTTCATCATGTCCTCCGCCAAGACCTGTTCCTCTTTGACGACCTACTGCATCTATTTCATCTATAAATATTAGACATGGTGCATTATGTTTAGCTTGTTTAAACATATCACGTACACGACTTGCTCCAACACCAACAAACAGTTCTACGAAATCAGAACCACTTATATAATAAAATGGTACATTTGCTTCTCCAGCAACTGCTTTAGCAAGTAATGTTTTACCTGTACCGGGAGGTCCAACTAAAAGTACTCCTTTTGGAATCCTTGCTCCTAATTTTTGGAATTTTTTAGGATTTTTCAAAAAGTCAATTAATTCTTGAACTTCTTCTTTTTCTTCTTTTAAACCAGCAACATCTTTGAATGTTGTTTTATTATTATCTGATGATAATTTAGCTCTACTTTTACCAAAATCCATTGATTTGCCTGCGCCATTCATTTGTTTTGTAAATAAGAAGAAGATTCCTCCTATAAGCAATACATATGGTACAACATTTATAAGAATTAATAGGACAGAACTTGATTCTGGATCACTGTTAGTTATTAATTTGTAGCTAAGTGCAGATGAGTCTGTATTTAACATTTGCTTGATTACACTATCAGTTAGTGGAACACTAAGTGTAAATGTTTCATTCTTAGCATATGTTGATAGTTTACCTTCTATTTCATAAATACCAGCTCTACTTCTTGGTGTAATACTTACTTCTGTTACTCTATTATTATTTAATTCATCTAAGAATTTATCATACGTTATTTTATTTACTGTTTGGTTTCCTACTACCGCCATATAATATATACCAATTAATAATAGTACTAAAAAAACATATGGCAAGAAACTTCTTTTAATATCTTTTTTATTCATATTTCCTCCTCTTTATCGATATCTTAGTATTATATCATACTTTTCTGATTTTGACTTTGTAAATTTTGATTTTTTTATTCCAGGAATCCAAATTATCTCATCTTTTGAATCTACTACTATTGGCCACTTATCCCTTTGGTCTATTGGAATCTTTGAATCGATAAAGATATCTTTTACCTTTTTTGAGCCATTTAGTTTCTTTAGTTTCATTTTATCTCCTGCTTTTCTTGTCCTTATATGCAGTGGAAAAGCAACTTCTGTTTTGTCTATTCTACAGATGTTATTGTCATTTGAATCAATACTTTCAATTTTTTCTATCATATGACCATTTGGTAATCCAGCATATTTATCAAACTCAATTTCATATTCATATAAATCATCGGTATTTTTTTTCACGGTTAACTCATTGTATGATTTTATTGCAATTACATCATTTGGTAAATATACATATGAATTTGATTTTTTACAATTAATTAGGGATTCAATTAACGCTACGTGTGAGTCATTAATAAGCATTAAATCATCTTGATAAAAATCTTCTAATATTTTACATATTACTTTATATTTGATAAGGTTTTCTAGTTTTTTATATTCTTCTATATTTAGTTTATTGTTAGCATATACTTTTTTTAGTTTATTTTGTGTTTCTTTTTCAACATAATTGTCATATTCAAATAGTAGTTTACTGAATTTTAAAAAATGCATATGTACATTTTTATCTTCTTCTTTTAGAAATGGTAGAACTACTTTTCTATATCTATTTCTAGTATACTTTCCTTTAAAATTTGATGCATCTATCGCATATTTAATACCTAATTTATCATCATAATCTTTTATTTCTTCTTTTGTCATAAAGATAAGTGGTCTTACTATTTTATATGTATCCTTTTCTACAACAGTTTTAAAGCCAGCATATCCTTTTAATGATGAACCTCTTACAATACGCATAAGTATGGTCTCCATTAAATCATCTCCATGATGAGCGGTCATTAAGTAATTTGCATCATATTTTTTTACTATTTTATCAAAGAAACTATATCTTATTGCGCGTGCCTCATTATGAAAGTTATCATCACCATATTTTTCTATAATCATACTTTCAAATATTATATCATTTTCTTCACAGTATTCTTTTAGAAATATTGCTTCTTCTTTGCTTTCTTTTCTTACATTATGATTTACATGTGCGCATATTATTTTTATATCTATTTTTTCCCTTAGTTTTAAAAGTATATCTGTAAGTGCCATTGAATCTGGCCCTGCGGAATTTCCTATTACAATTATATCCTTATCTTTTAATTTTAAATCATTCATTAGATAGTTAATAACTTTATCCATTTTACCACCTGTTTCTATATTCTATAGCATTTAATCAATATCTTCAAGAGTTAATTATTTTTCAGGAATTCTAATAATATACTCCCCATCTTTTGAATATAGATATTTCTCTCTTAAATATCTTGCAATATACTCTGGATCTTGCATTTTTTCTACATCTACTTTTAATTCTTTTTCTTGACTTTTTAATTCTACTAACTTTTGATCTAGGTCTTTCTTTTCTTTATATTTTTGATATATTTCAGACCATAATTTTGAAATAGATAAAGCAACGGTACCAGATATAATTATGCATGCTACTCCAAATACTAAAAATCTAAGTGTACTTTTTTTTGCTTTTTGTTTTTTAATAGTTTTCTTAGCCATATCATCACCTACTTTATCAAGTTTATTATATCATTCTAATCATTTCTATAATAGTATTTTGTCGTAATTTAACAAAACTTTACAAAAAAAAAGACAAATTTGTCTCTTTTCTAGTTTGTATATGGTAAAAGTGCGATAGCTCTTGCTCTTTTAATTTGTTCAGCAACTATTCTTTGATGTTTAGCACAAGTTCCAGTTACACGTCTTGGTAGGATTTTACCTCTTTCGTTAACATATTTTCTTAGTACATCAACATCTTTATAATCAACTGTTTTACCAGCACACATATAACATACTTTTTTCTTTTTTCTATAAAACTCTGCCATCTTAATCCTCCTTTTTAGAATGGTAATTCATCATCATTAATTTCAATACTTGAACCAAAATCTGCGAAAGGATCAGATTTTACATCTACTGAGTTACTTGGTTGATCAGAAAATGAACTTGGTGACATATCACTTGGAGTATTATTGAATCCAGTGTTATTATTCATGTTTTCACGGCTTGCCTTTGTGTCTAAAAATTGAACATTATCAGCAATTACTTCAGTAACATATCTTTTCTTTCCATCTTCGCCATCATATGATCTAGTTTGAAGTCTACCATCGATAGCTACTTGGCTTCCTTGATTTAAATAATTTTTAACATTTTCTGCTTGTTTTCTCCAAACAACTATATTGATAAAATCAGCTTCTCTTTCTCCTGCTTGGTTAGCAAAATTTCTATTTACTGCAACTGTGAAAGTTGCTACAGGTAAATTGCTACTAGTATATCTTAATTCAGGATCTCTAGTTAATCTTCCTATTAAAAAAACTTTATTCATAGGGTACCTCTTATCTTTCTTCTACTCTAACTATTAAATGACGAATGATGTTTTCATTAATTAAAGCAACACGGTCAAATTCTTTTGCTGCTGAATGATCTTCTGATTCGATTACGAATAGAAAATAGTATCCAGTTTTGTATTTTTTAATTTCATATGCTAATTCTCTTTGACCCATAGCTTTTTCTTCAACGATTGTTGCACCTTCTGATTTTAGAACTTCTTTCATGTTATTAGCAACTTCTTTAATATTTGCCTCTTCTAAATCTGGTCTTACAATGAACATAATTTCATATTTTCTCATTTTTACACCTCCTTTTGGACTTATGGTTTCATACATTATGAAACAAGGAGTACCTAAATACTCGTAAGTACTATATCAAAAAAAAGACACTTTGTAAAGCATCTTCTTTCTATTTTTAAACATTAAATCTAAAATGACAGATATCTCCATCTTGCATTATATAATCTTTTCCTTCTAGTCTTGCACGTCCTGCTTCTCTTACTTTTAATTCACTACCGCATTGTATTAAATCTTCATAAGATATTACTTCTGCCTTAATAAATCCTTTTTCAAAATCTGTATGTATTATTCCTGCACATTCTTTAGCATTCATTCCTTTTTTGAATGTCCATGCTCTTACCTCATCACTACCTACAGTGAAATATGTTGCAAGTCCCAATATGTCATATGTAATTTTAATTAATTTATCAAGACCTGATTCTTCTATTCCAACTACACTTAACATTTCTTTTTTATCATCATCAGTAAGTTCGCTAAGTTCTGACTCTAATTTCGCACATATTTTTACTGTTTGTGCACCCTCTTTTTTAGCATACTCTGTAACCATTTGTACATAGTTATTATCATTAGTTAAATCTTCTTCTGAAACATTTGCTAAATATATGACAGGCTTTAAAGTTATTAAACTAAAGTTTTTAAGTAGTGCTAAATCTTCTTCGGTAAAATCAACTAATCTTAATGGTTTTCCACATTCTAGTGCTTCTTTTGCTTTGTTTAGTGTTTCTAACTCTTTTAGTGCATCTTTATCTCTATTTGTTTGTGCTTTTTTAGCAATACGTGATATTCTTCCATTTATAATTTCTAAGTCTGATATAGATAGTTCTAGATTTATTATTTCAATATCTCTTATTGGATCTATACCATTTTCTACATGAATTATATTTTCATCATCAAAACATCTTACTACATGACATATTGCATCTACTTCTCTTATATGAGATAGAAATTTATTTCCTAATCCTTCCCCTAGGGATGCTCCTTTTACTAAACCAGCTATATCGGTAAATTCAAAGCTTGTTGGAATTGTTCTTTCAGGAATATACATGTCCTCTAATTTTTGCAATCTTTCATCAGGAACTGTTACTGTTCCTACATTAGGATCAATAGTTGCAAATGGATAATTCGCAGCTAATATATTTTTCTTTGTTATTGCGTTAAATAAAGTTGATTTACCTACATTTGGTAAACCAACTATTCCTGCTTTAAGTGCCATTACTTCATTCCCCCTATAATGTTGGTGATACACCTATTCCTATTGGTGCTCCTAATAAATACCAACCAATTATTATTAATAACCAGCATACTGCCATTAATAGACAATATGGCATAATATAGCCAATTGCTTTCTTAACAGTTATTACTTCTTTCTCTGTATTATATATGTTTAAGTATCCAATGTAAATAACAAAATATGCTAAAAGTGGGGTTATTCCTTTTGCCATTGAATCAGATGCTCTTAAAATAAACTGTGCAAATTGTGGGCTTATATTTGATTGCATCATTAATGGTACTACTACTGGTGCCATTATTTCCCATTTTCCTATTGGTGTAGTTACAAACAAATTACAAATTACAATTAATAAGACAACAGTTATTATTAATGGAATACCTGAGAATGATAGTTGTGATAAAAACTTTGTAGATAATCCAACTATTACAGGACCTATATTAGTCTTTCTAAATATTGCTATAAATTGTGACGCAAAGAACATTAATGCAATTAACATTCCTAAATTACTTAAGTATATACAACATCTATTAATTAAATCTTTATTATCCCTAATTGATTTAGTACTTATTCCATATGCAAGTCCTGTTGCTATAAAGAATAGTGATATCATATAAGTAAATCCATCTTGAAAATAAGAATTTTCTCCAAATACTTGACCTAAATAAGTTTTTTCGTTCATATCTAATAATAATCCCGAAAATGGTAAGGATGGAATTAACATATATATGAAACATATTACAAATATTATACCTACTATTAGTGCTTTCTTTAATCCTTTTTTCTCTCTAAAATCCGTTTCAATTTTATTTTGTTCACTTTCTTTTATTTCTTCTAAGTTAATTTCTTTTGTATTGCCATCTACTTCTTTTTCTTTTACTTTAGAAAATTTTGGTACTAATATTTTCTCAAATATTATAGTTCCAACTATTGAAGTAATAATAGTTGCGGCTATTATTATAATTAAATTTGAAGTTAAGCTTACATGGAATGTCTTATCTATTAATCTTGCAGCTACTGTAGTTTCTGGTATTAAATTTACTTCCATTGAACCAACAAATACTGTCGCTCCATATCCAAATGCAACTCCGCAATATGCTGCTATTACACCAAGCATTGGATTTCTCTTGTTTGCGCTAAAGATTAATGCGCTAAGTGGAATTAATACAACGTAACCCACATCATTAACTAAACTTGATATTGTAGCTATTAATATTGTTAAAAATGTTAACTTTTTATTATCAATATTTAAGGTTACTCTTTTTGCAAACGCATCTATTAAACCAGTAGCATATGCAACTGATATTCCTAATAGTGATATTAATAAATTTCCTAGTGGAGCAAATCCGGCAAGATTTTTCACTGAACTACTTATTATATATTTTAGTCCATTATAATTAAATAGATTTTCAATAGTAAGTAATGTAGCTTCTAATTCCAAAGTATTCGGATTTATCTTGTTATATGTAACTTGTACTTGTAAAACTGATAGAATCCAGCTTAATAGAACAGTTATACAACTCAATATTATGAACATAAATATTGGATGTATATTAAATTTCTTAAGTTTAAGTGTTTTCTTTTTCATACTTACTCCTCATTTACTATTTTTTTTAATTTTTTATTAAATTCAATTCTTGGTATCATTATTGATCTATTACATTTAGTACATTGTATTTTTATATCTGCCCCTGTTCTTACAACAGTCCACTCATTATTACCACATGGATGAGGTTTTTTCATTATTACTTTTGTACCTATTGTGTAATTCTTATCATTCATACTTAACCTCTATTATTCGTTAACATCTAATATTTCAAGAATTCTATTTAAATCATTATTGTTAGTAAATGATATTAGTATTTTTTTATTATTAATCTTAACTTTTGTACCAAGTTTTTCTGAAATGCTTTCCTCTATATATTTATATTCGGATTCTTTCTTTACTTTTGTCTTTAATTTATGCTTTTTCTCTACTGTTGGATTTTGAGATGCTTGTTCAATAGCTCTTACATTTAAGTTTTCATCCACTATTTTGTTAGCAAGATTTATTATTTCGTCTTTATCTTTCATTTTACTTAATACTCTTGCATGACTCATTGTAATTTTTTCTTCAGCTATCAAGTTTTTTACTTCTTCAGGAAGTTCAAGTAATCCTAGCATATTTGTTATATGACTACGACTTTTACCTAATTTATTTGCTAGTTCTTCTTGAGTTACTTTTAATGAAGCTAATAACTTTTGATATGCTGTTGCTTCTTCTATTGAGTTTAAATTCTCTCTTTGTAGATTTTCAAGAAGTGCTATCTCCATCATGTTTTCATCAGTAAAATCACGTACTATTGCTGGTATTGTTTCTTTTCCGGCTAATTGCGAAGCTTTGTATCTTCGTTCTCCTGCAATTATTTCATAACCTTTTATACTTTTTTTAACTATTATCGGTTGAAAAACACCATGCTCTTTAATCGAATTTGCTAATTCTTGTAGTTTTTCTGCATCGAATACTTTTCTTGGCTGATAAGGATTTGGTCTTAACTCTGATAATTTTAATTCAATTACCTCTTCTTTAGGAGTAACACTAACTATTTTTTCTTCAAATTTATCTAAGTCTAGTTGTTCGTTATTAAAAAGTTCTTCTAGTCCCATTCCTAGGGCTCTTCTTTTAACTTGCTCCATTTCTTTCAATCACTTCCTTTGCTAAGTTTAAGTAAGCTTCTGTTCCCTTACTTTTTGGATCATATACTACAATTGGTTTTCCATGTGATGGTGCTTCTGTTAATCTTATAAGTCTTGGAATAATTGTATTATATACTCTTTCCTTGAAATATTTTCTAATATCATCTACTACTTCAAATCCTAAATTTGTTCTAGAATCTAACATTGTTAATAAAACGCCTTCTATATCCAGATTTGGATTTAAGTTCTTTTGTGCCATCATAATTGTATTAAGTAATTGCATTATACCTTCCAAGGCAAAGAATTCACATTGTACCGGAATAATTACTGAATTTGATGCCGTTAATGCATTGGTAGTAATTAATCCTAGTGATGGTGGACAATCCATAATTATGTAATCATATCTATCTTTAATTGTGTCTATCTTTGATTTTAATTGATTACCTTTACTGAATGTTGGTTCTTCTCTACTTTTTTCAATTAATTCTATGTCAATACCTGCCAAATTAATTGTTGCTGGCAATACATCTAACCTTTTAAATTTTGTTCTTATAATTGCTTCTTCTATTGGACATTTATCTGTTAAAACATCATATACGCTTTTATCAATGTCACCTTTGCAAATTCCTATACCAGTTGTTGCATTACCCTGCGGATCTAAGTCTACTAAAAGTACGTTTTTACCTAATACTGCTAGGGATGCAGAAAGATTTATACTTGTAGTTGTTTTTCCTACTCCACCCTTTTGATTAACTAATGAAATTATCTTTCCCATCTTATCACCTTTTCTTTAAACATCTATTACTATTCTATCAGAAAAAGAATGTTTTTTAAATGATTTTATGTTAAATATTTAAATTTAATTTTGACTAAAAAAGATAGCCTTATAACTATCTTTCTCAGAAATCTTATTAATCTTTATCAATTCTTATAACTATTTGGTAGAAATCTTCAAAATCAAATTCTTCAGTTTCTATTTTATTACCAGCTTTTTTCATATTTTCTATTGTATTTTTTATATCAGTTACAGTTTTAGTGACATCTTTCTTTGGACTTGGTGTTTGAATACTTTCTATACCACTAAAACTTGGAAATAATTGATCTGGCTCTTTTTCTTGTGCTTTTTCTTCTTTTGCTGGAACATTAAAGTTCTTATATAAGTTATTTTCTAATCCAATTCCATTTGATTGTTGAGTAGAAGGTTTCATTGAACTTTCTAAGTTCATACCTGCTAAAAATCCACTTCCACCTATTGGTTCCTCTTTTGGTTTTGGAGGTTCACTAAAGTTAGTTGTAGGTTCTAGTACTGGTGATTGCGATTGAACCGGTTCTGATGGTGTTGCTGGTTTTAATATGTCCTTAATTCCAGTAAATCCAGTAAATGAATTATTCACTTTTGGATCAGCATTACTTAAATTTGGCATTGTACCAATTGAGTTTTCATTATTTGATGTACTACTTGAACCATTTTTTATTTCTTCATCTAATTCTCTTACAGTCATTCTTGTAGATATAACTTTATTTAATAGTTCTACTTGTCTTTTTGGATCAGTTACATTTAATAATGCTCTTGCATGACGTTCTGAAATTTGTTCATGTAGTAATGCATCTTGTACTTCATCAGTTAATGATAAAAGTCTTAATTTATTTGCAACTGCAGATTGAGATTTACCCATTGTTTTAGCAAGTTCCTCTTGAGTTAATGCATCCAACTCTAGAATTTTTTGATATGTTCTTGCTTCTTCTATTGGAGTTAAGTCTCTTCTTTGTAAATTTTCTATTAGTGCTACTTTTGAACTTTCTTTATCATCTAAATTTTTAATAATTGCTGGTATTTTTGTTAAACCTGCCATTGTTGATGCTTTATATCTTCTCTCTCCTGCGATTATTTCATATTTTTCACCAATTTGTCTTACAACTATTGGTTGAATAACACCATGTTCTTTTATAGATACTGCTAACTCTTTTAATGCTTGTTCATCAAAATTTTCCCTTGGTTGAAATCTATTTGGTATTATGTCATCTAAATATAAGTATTTTACTTCGTTTTCCATTTTACAACCTCCATTATTCTTTTTTACTCTTTATTCTTATATAATTATACATTATTCTTTTTTTTTTTACAACGATTTTTTTATTTTATCAATACTTCTTGGGTATTTTGCTTCTGTTTTTCTTACTTTTTTGATATTTATTAATGCTCTTTGGCTGTTTTCAATTGGT
>ULQL01071868.1_pt1 | contig 11037 bp, 9 predicted proteins | sample 1954411 | NCBI WGS metagenome assembly ULQL01 (sample SAMEA4835654, study PRJEB28245) | human gut metagenome | biome: gut microbiome; material: fecal sample | place: Denmark | collected 2008 | reverse complement strand
GCAAACCTGTCGCCCTGTAAGGGCAAAAGCTTTAAAAATCCAGCAAATATATAAGGCTTTTGCCCTTACAGGGCGCCTTGCTGGTTGCTATTATACCCAGGGCATCGCCCTGGGCTAGGAGCTTTTGGGCCTTCAGCCCGTTCTTGAACCACTTGCGAAACTTCAGTATGTTATATATAATAATGAAAAAACAACTTTCTTTCCCCGTCCTCTTTCTCCTTAAGCGATTCTACTGTCATCGATACAAGTAAAAGCTACCTCCGTCGCTTTCGCAGTATTTGCGCAGGAGCCCCTGGATGAACGTCGCATTGTCGCTCACCCGCTGTTCGTTGCCGTCATAGCCATTGATGAGGACGACCAGGTGGGTGGTATGGAGATCTATTTTTGTGCGCTCGTTGTCGCTTGTAGGCGTACCCACGCCACCCACTTCGTCACGATAGACCGGTAGTCCGTGGATGTTGATGATGCCGCGTCCGATTCCCTCATACGGTTCACCCTCGCGCCCAATGCCCAGTGTGAGCGTGTCGCCCTGGAACTTGTCCGCGTCGAATCCGCCGATGGAATAGCCGTATGCGATAGACGCAAGATTGATCAAATCCACCAGCGTGTCTATCTGATACAGTTGCTTTCCTTGTAGCATGCGCCGGATCAGCGCTTCTGAGGCAGGGCGATAGCGCGATGGGTCCTTGCCACAAAGACGATAGATGTGGCGCGTGGCCTCGATGCTGGGCAGATGCTTCAGGCTCTCTGTGGTCAGATCCTTGCGAAACTGTTCGCCCAAGGCGTTGATTTCGTCCCACAGCGGTTGACAGAAATTTGTGTTCAGGACCTGGGCCTCGACGCAAGCCCCCACAAAGTGAGGACAAACGGATTCTATTTCTTTTGATACCTTGACAGTAATCATGGGTTGTTGATGATGTTTGATGGATGAAGAGTCGATCGGATTCACGGTTCTTCTGGCAGCTGCTGGATGAGCAGGCGGTCGGCCTCGGTCCACTCCAGTGTGGTCAGTTGCTCGCGAGGAAGCCATCGGCAGTCGATATGTGCGAGCAGTTTGAAGTCGAAGTCGCGGACCATGCAGTCGAATGCCGTCAGGGTGATGGTGAAGTCGGGGTACTCCTGTTCCACCTGTCCTATCTGCCGGCCGACATAGATCTCCCAGTCCATCTCCTCGCGGATCTCCCGGAGGAGGGCCTGCTCACGGCTTTCCCCCGTTTTCACCTTGCCCCCAGGAAACTCCCAATGCTCCGACACATAGTCAGGGCCCTTTCTGAGTCGCTGCATACAAAGGTAATCGTTGCCCCTGCGCACTACGGCACAGACCACGTCATAATGCTTCTTTTCCATATCCCGTGATTGATTCATACTGCAAATGTACGACAAAGTCGGCTAAGTACCTAATTTTTTCTGAATAAACTTTGTATAAAATTTGGTAAGTGAGAAATATCTTAGTAAATTTGCACCCATCAATCAATGACCGTGAAGCAGCAGAAAATCAATTATCAAAAATAATCATGTCAACACTAACTATTGCGATTATCATCGTCTTCGTCCTGGGTTATGCGTGCATAGCTCTTGAGAGCGTGACGAAAGTGAACAAGGCCGCTGTGGCTTTGCTGATGTTTGTGGCCTGTTGGACACTGTTTATGTTCGACCCCACCATCTCCCATGAGGTGGCGGAGGTGCTTTCGAACGGCACGGTGAGCCATGAAGGTATCGCCAACTTCATCAGCAGTATCATTGAGCGCCACCTCGGTAGTACCTCTACGACTCTGTTCTTCCTGATGGGAGCCATGACTATCGTCGAGGTGGTCGATCAGAACGGCGGCTTCGACTGGGTGAAGGGCGTCATGAACACGCGCAGCAAGCGTAAGCTCCTGTGGCGTATTGCTTTCCTGACGTTCATCCTCTCTGCGGTTCTTGACAACCTGACCACCAGTATTGTCATGGTCATGATCCTCCGCAAGCTTGTCGCCGACAAGAACGACCGTATCATCTACGCCTCGTTGGTCATCATTGCCGCCAACTCTGGTGGCGCGTTCTCGCCGATTGGCGACGTGACGACCATCATGTTGTGGAACAAGGGTCTTATCACTGCCGCTGGCGTGATCAGCGAGATCCTCCTCCCCAGCCTTGTCTCCATGATTATCCCTGCATTCATCCTTCAGTATCATCTCAAGGGCGAGCTGGTGCCCGTCAAGGACAATGGCGAGGGCGAGGAGAACGAGAGCGACTTCTCTGAGGCTCAGCGCAAGGTCGTGTTCTGGGTTGGTGTAGGCGGTCTGCTTTTCGTTCCCGTCTTCAAGAGCATCACCCACCTTCCGCCGTTTGTCGGCATCCTCTTGGTGCTCGGCACGTTGTGGACGGTGACGGAGGTCTTCTACCGCAATCTCCATCGCGCCAAGAACCGCGAGGGCCTGCAGAAGCGTGTGACGCGCCTGCTCTCCCGTGTCGATATGAGTACGATCCTCTTCTTCCTCGGCATCCTCATGGCCGTGGCTTGCCTGGAGACGATTGGTGTGCTGACCCAGCTCGGCGAGGGACTCAACGTGGCCTTCAATGGCGACCACTTCCTCGTCACGGGTGTCATCGGTGTGCTCTCCTCTATCGTCGATAACGTGCCTCTCGTGGCCGGCTGTATGGGTATGTATCCCGTGGCTGAGGCTGGCGACTTCGCTGTCGATGGCATCTTCTGGCAGTTGCTTGCCTACTGCGCTGGTGTCGGTGGTTCCATGCTCATCATTGGCTCTGCTGCCGGTGTGGTTGTCATGGGACTGGAGAAGATCACCTTCGTGTGGTACATGAAGAAGATCACCTGGATAGCCTTCGTCGGCTACATCGCTGGTATCCTCTGCTACTATGTCCTGCGCGAGTTCATCCTCACTTCGCCGCTATAATCCAAGCGACTTTTTTTAGACAATCAATCATTTAGATCAATAGAATTAGACAGGCAGACTGCTCTCATCGGCGGTCTGCCTGTTGCGTGTATGCTCGGCATGAGCATTGAACAAGCGGGGCTCCGTGAAACCGTTTGGCTGAAGGTCGTGCCACACCTTGTCGCGAAGGTCGCACCCGTTGAGATAGATTATCTTGGTAAAATTCTTGGTTGTTATTAGGAAAATATGTACTTTTGCATATCAGAAAGTTTAGTTCGTCGATGTTGAATGTGTGTTCAGCGTCACTGAATCTGTGTTCAACGTCTTCGAATGTCCGTTCAATGACGTTGAACGAAACTTTTATCGAGGGAGAAATACTTTTATCCTTAGGTATGAGTACTATTATGATGAGGAGCAATCATCATTACTCTTGACCGTAATGGCTGTCTCAATATGGAGTGATAACAATCTTAATAAGAAAGGAATCGGTATGGCAAAGTACAAGTTGCAAGAGTTAACTGACATGCGTAATGAAGGCAAGCGCAGAGTTTATCCCAAGATAGTGACCAATCGGACACTATCCAGGAAAGAGTTCATCAAGAGGATGCAGAGCTACCATCGTGGTATTTCGGAAAGTACCACGGAGGCAGTATTGCTGGATGTGGCTGATATGCTGGTAGAAATGCTCTCCATGGGCTACAATGTGAATATAGAAGGCATCGGCACCTTCTCGCTCTCCCTCGGTTTCGAGGACGATAAGCCTACGGAAATGCAGAGTGAAGATGATAAGATGACGTATCGCAAGGTGGGCGTGAAGGACATCAACTTCAAGGCTTCTCCTGAATTTCTCAAGAATGTGAAGCATAAAACCGATCGCGACCTGGAGCGAGACATGGGTGGCGTGAAGGTGATTCGCAAGCAGCTCTATTCCAGGGAAGAACGCATCGCCCGTGCCCTGGAGGTGATAGAAACCAATGGTCTCATTACCCTCTCTGATTATGCCTGCATCAATAATCTGAGCCGCACCGCCGCCTCTCTGGAGCTGAAGGAAATCACCGCCGACCGAACCTCGCCGATAGATTCGAAGGGCAGCGGCAGCCACAAGGTTTGGGTGAAGAGAAAAGAATAAATGCAAATATCTCTCAGAATATTTGTTGGTTTCAATTCTTTTTCGTATGTTTGTGGTGTAATTAAAATGGTAGTGTTATGGTAACGGTAACAAGGGAACATCTTGAAGACGAGGTACTCAAGTCGATTCAGAAGAAAGCGGAGTCGATTATGCCGAAAGATGCCAAGGTTATCCTTTTCGGGTCAAGGGCCAGAAGGGATGCCAAGGCAGATTCCGACTGGGACATCCTTGTGCTTCTGAACAAGGATAAGATAGACGAGCAGGATCATGACAATTATACCTATCCTCTTTGGAAATTGGGTTGGCAAATAAATCAGATGATTCATCCGATAGTGTATTCGATGAAGGATTGGAACAGCAAAAAAGGCAGTCCTTTTTATAATAATGTTGAAGAGGAAGGGGTGATGCTTCATAAGTAACATGGGTAATTATTTAAAATGATAGTGTTATGACGACAGATAGTCGATATTTTGCGTAAAAAGCGATTGATGCCGCAGATGCATTGTGGGATGAGGGCTTGATAGATGAAAAGACTATTGAGCAATGGAAGCATGAACATATGAGAACGCCTTATTCTGAATTAGACAAAGCCATCCTTGATGTAAAGGAGGGAAATGTCAAGAACTTCGATACATTGGAGGATATGATGAACTATCTGGAGGCTTAGGTATGAGTATGAGATGCCTGCTTTAGAAGTAAATCATCAACTATTTTATTGGGATTTGTAAGATCTTTCTGACTTTCTTGCAAATCCCAATTCTTTTTCGTACTTTTGCATTCGTCTTGCCGTGGATGGCTGGCGATGAGTCGCTGGCTAGGTAAAAGTCTATGGCTTGGCCTATCATAATTAAGAAAGACGTTCTCTACGTTTTCTTCTGTTCAATTGAAACCTCGGAAATTTCAAATGGGAAGCAGATGAAGACAGCAGTGGGCGTCTACCCACTGTGTATATACACATGGCATAGGTGTGCCCCTTTGTTAGGAGGGGTACGCTCTGTGCTATCATATATATACCTGCTAGGCGTAGGCTCTATTGCTTCTTATCTTTGTTCCCATAGGTCGTCCGAGGACCTCAATTGGCAAGGATAATGCGAGTGATAGATTCCCTACGCCTTTCTTTTTGATAGCTAATCAGTTATCCTATCCCTTATGTGCGATGAGGCTGGACTAGAATCAGAATAATCTTTTAAAATCAGATGGTTTCTGCTTTCGGGAATCGGTGGAGTAATAGGATGGCAAGGCTTTGCTATGCTTCCATCGGCAACGGAAGCTATGGCAAAGAAACTGCAACTCAGCTATAAGGAAATCGAATCCCGATTGGAATCGTTCAAAACTAAAGTGGTTCCTGCCTCTGAGGTTGGCTACGAGATACTGAAGGCTTTTGGTAAAAGCGAAAAGGATGTGTCGAGATACAAGGAAGGAAAGGGTATCTTGAAGACCTTTGATGGCTTGCTTATCAAAGGTCTGTTCTGCTATCAGGCTATAGATACGTTGCATCTTACCACCAGGTTGGAGGCTTTGAAGTCTGATGTTCAGGTAAGGAAGGCTGCACCAAAGATTATTGCGGTGAGCGATGGTGAAACCCTCCTTGCTTATGATACTCGTGAGAATGATACTTACGAGCAGAAACTCGTCAAGATGCACAGCGACTTTGGCTTTTTCTATCCTTTGATGAATGTGGAGCGAGTACACACTACGGCAGAAAACCCTGCCGATGTGAAGGCGGCCGAGAAACTTGCCAAACTGCATGATGAGATTCGTGCTTATAACGAATATAATAGTGATGACGACTTGCACGACCTTAACATCTTCATCACCCGTTTGCTCTTCTGCTTCTTTGCCGAAGATACAGGTATCTTTGCCGAAAATCTCTTTACCAACTTTATCAAGCAATTTACCAAGAAAGATGGTTCCGACCTTGGCGAGATGCTGGGTCAGGCATTCCAGGTGATGAATGTGCCAAACAAGGAGCGTTCGGAAGAACTTACCAAGGAAATCAATCAGTTTCCTTACGTGAATGGCGGTCTGTTTGCCTCAGACATTCCTATCCCAAAGATGGGTTATAAGGCTAGAAAGATTATCATCGAAAGCGGCGAGTTGGATTGGAAGGATATCAATCCGGATATTTTCGGTAGTATGATTCAGGCGGTGGTGAATCCTGACGTGCGTGCCAAGGAAGGTATGCACTACACCAGTGTGCCTAATATCATGAAGGTAATCAATCCACTCTTTATGGATGATTTGAGAGGGGTATATAAGAAACTGGAAGAGTTTTACGAGCAGAAGAAGAATCTGCTTGATATGAGTGCTTTGTCTCAAAATCGGTTTATTAAAGAGTGCCGACCAATCATTAATGGTTGCAATAAGTTGATGGTAAGAATGAGCAAGATGAAGTTCTTCGACCCAGCTTGTGGTAGTGGTAATTTCTTGATTATCACTTATAAGCAGTTGCGCTTGCTCGAAATGGATATTCTGCATCTTCGCAAGAAATGTACGCCAGAGCAGATGCTCGATTTTATCGATGGTTCGTGCATCCGTTTGGAGCAGTTCTATGGAATAGAGCTTCTCGACTTCCCTCACGAGGTAGCCATGCTTTCCCTTTGGCTTGCCGAGCATCAGATGAACAACAAGTTTCACGCCGATTTCGGTGTGAATGTTGCCGCCTTGCCTTTGCATAATATCGATCAGATAAAATGTGGCAATGCTTGTAGAATGGATTGGGAGGTAGTATGCCCACATACCAAGGATGAAGAAGTGTTTGTATTTGGTAATCCGCCGTATTTGGGAGGTAAATTGCAAGATAAAGAGCAAAAGGCAGATTTAGCTTATCTTTTCGGACATACAAAATCTTATAAGAATTTGGATTATATTTCTTGTTGGTTTTACAAGGTAGCTTTATATATTGAGGGAACAAAAGCTAAGAGTGGCTTTGTTTCTACGAATTCTATTTGCCAAGGTGAACAGGTTTCTATGTTGTGGACAGAAATCTTTTCAAAGAAAGTTACCATTGCTTATGCTTACTTGTCTTTTAAATGGAGCAATAACGCTAAGTACAATGCAGGTGTTACTTGTGTTATCATTGGACTCGCCTCAACAGAATTCGTCATAGAAAAAAGAATTTATAATGCTACTAAAACAACTTTAGTAACAAACATTACTCCTTATTTAACGGAGGGTAACAATATAATAGTGTCACCTAGAACGGAAGTTTTGTCTAAAAATTTAAATAAGATGGAACTGGGAAATTGTCCTTTGGATGGTGGTTTCTTAAAGTTATCAGCGGAAGAAAAGAAATCGTTGGAAGCTAAATATTCTACCATTTCTAAGTTTATTCGCCCATTAATAGGGGGCGATGAATTCCTAAATGGTATAACAAAGTATTGTTTTTGGATATATGATGAAAATCTGGAAGAAGCGATGAAAATACCTGAGCTCAGAGACCGAATAGAGCGTGTAAGAATATTTAGGCAGAATGGAGGTGATGTGGCGAGAACATTGGTGGAAAGGTCTCATCAGTTTAGATATATGAAAGAAGCTACAAGTCAAATGATAGTTGTTCCTTGTACTTCTTCTGAGCGTAGGAAATATATTCCATGTGCGGTTTATGATGCAAGTTATATAGCAATTCATTCATTAGAATGTATCTATGATCAAGCGTTATGGGGATTTGGTATAGTTTCTTCAACTTTGCATATGTTGTGGACAAAAGCTGTAGGTGGTTATTTAGGAACAAGTATAAGATATTCTGTACAGTTAGTTTACAACACCTTCCCCCTCCCATCCATCACCGACACCAAGAAGTCCGAGATAGAAGAGGCGGCAACGAATGTGCTTCTAGCTCGTGAAAACTATCCCGAGAAGACGCTTGCTGATCTTTACGACCCGGAAAAGATGCCGGAGGATTTGCGTGTTGCACATGAGGAACTGGATGCCATCGTAGAAAGTTGCTATCCTGGCGCTCCGTTTCCAAATGATGAGGCTCGATTGGAATGTCTCTTCAAACTCTACGAGAAAATGACAGCTAACAAGTAATAATTTGAATGGCTTATGAACAAGATAAATGATAATATCGTTGATATCAAATATCAGCAAACGGGTACTTCGAGCAATACCAATGAACTCGGTATGCGAGAGATGCAAGCCAAGGCTTACGAAGCCCGTAACCATCGCTTTCTGCTTATCAAGGCGCCACCTGCATCTGGCAAGAGTCGCGCCTTGATGTTCATCGCCCTGGATAAGCTGAAGAATCAGGGCATCAAGAAGGTGGTGGTGGCTGTGCCGGAAAAGAGTATCGGCCGCTCCTTCCAAAACACCGACCTGATGAAGTACGGCTTCTTTGCCGACTGGAAGGTGGCGCAACGGTATAATCTTTGCGATACGACCGACGAGAAAGAGAAGGCAGTACGCTTTAAGAAATTCTTCCATCAAGATAAAAGCAATATCCTGGTTTGCGCCCATGCTACTCTCCGAAATGGCATGAAGGAAATAAGTGACGAGGAGTTTAATGATTGTCTCTTGGCGATAGATGAGTTTCATCATACAAGTGCTGATGTAAACAGCGGACTTGGCGATATTGTGCGCCGGGTGATGAATAATTCCACTGGTCATATCGTTGCCATGACGGGCAGTTACTTCCGTGGCGATGGTGTTCCGGTGTTGAGGGCTGAGGATGAGGCCCGTTTCTTCCCAGTTACTTACAACTATTATCAGCAGCTCAATGGTTATCGCTATCTCAAGAACCTCGTCTTGGGCTATCACTTCTATCACGGCAGTTATCTCGACCATATTGCCGAGGTGCTGGATACTACCAAGAAGACCATCATTCATATTCCGAGTGTCAACTCCCGTGCATCCAGCGGTTTGGGTAAATACACGGAGGTGGATGAAATCGTCAAGATTATCGGTAAGGTAGAGGAACGTGATTACAACAATGGCGGCATCTATTATGTCAGAACCAAGGACGGCAGACTGCTGAAGGTTGCCGATCTAGTGGAAGACCATGCCGAGACCCGCAACCTGGTGCAGGGATATTTACAACGAATAAAGAAACGTGATGATGTAGACATTATCATCGCCCTGGGTACAGCCAAGGAAGGTTTCGACTGGCAATGGTGTGAGGAATGTCTGACCATCGGTGTGCGTGGTTCGCTGACCGAAGTGGTGCAGATTATCGGAAGATGCACCCGTGATTGCGAAGGCAAGGAAACCGCCAAGTTTGTGAACATGATAGGAATGCCTGATGCCAATCAGCCCGATGTGAAGGTGGCGGTGAACGACTTTCTGAAAGCCATTACGGCTTCGCTTCTGATGGAGCAGGTGATGGCGCCAAGTTGGCATTTCAAGACGGTGAAGGATGTGGATAACGATGCGGGCAGTCCGCTGGATGCCCGTACCCTGGTGATAGAGGGCTTGAAACCTTTGTCGAGCGAGAAGACGAAGATGATTGTAGAGGAGCAGTTGGATGATCTGAAGGCTTCTATTCTGCAAGACGACTTGGTGGTGAAAGCCATCAGTGGAAGAACTACGGCTGAAACCATCACCAAGACGCTGATTCCGAAGGTGATTCGTGAAAAGTACCCGGATTTGAGCGAGAACGAAGTGGAAGAAGTTCGCCAGCGCCTGCTGCTTGATACCCTACTCAAAGGTGGTGAAGTGGTGGATGATAAGGGAAATCCTATCGACTTCGATGCTTCGAAGAACGATGAGGAGAAGGAGTCGGAAGGCAATCGCCTCATCAAACTGGCAAACCGAATGATTAATATCAATCAGTTGAGTATCAATTTGATTGATTCCATCAATCCTTTCCAGCGTGCTTACGAGGTGTTGTCGAAGAATGTGGATAAGCAGACCCTGAAGATTATCCAGGACACGATGGCTGAACAGAAGTTCGATATGACTATCGAGCAGGTGATGATGCTGTTTAAGGGACCTTATAAGCAATGGGTGGCTGAACATGACGGTCAACGACCAGATATCAACGCCCCAGATCCGAAGATAAGAGAACTGGCTGCTGCATTCCAGAAGCTCAAGAACCTGAAGATTCGAAAAATGATGGGAATGGAGTATGAGCCGGAAAAGTAATTCAATACTTAACATTCAATACAGATAATGATGGATTGGCCAGAAGAATTATTGGAAATATTTGATGACCCCTTGTTGGCGGATGTACGTCCGAAACCGAAGGTACCAACGCCAAATGACAGGCTGGTACAGAAATTGCTCGAAGTCAACAAGTGGGTGGCGGAGCATGGTAGTGAACCCAAAGCTGACGGTGGCTTGAAGGAAAAATTGCTTGCCACATCGCTCAAGGCGCTGCGAACCAAGGCAACGGATAGCCTCAGACAGTATGATGAGTATCATCTGTTGGGATAGGCTATGTTTTTTCATCTTATTATATATAGTGATATGGATATTGATAAAGAATTAGAAGATATATTCAACGACCCTTTGATGGATGTTTCCTATCAGGAGGCAAAGCTCTTCGATGTGCCTGCTGACATGAAAGGCGTGATGGCTCAGAAGAAGGATGCGCCCGACCATGTAGCGCAAAGAAAACTGTGTGAGGATTTTGCACGGTTTAAGCCTCTCTTCGAACAGGTGCATCAGAATTTGAAGACCGGGAAGCGACAGTTGCAGAGAATCTCGAAGACGACTAATATGCAGGAAGGACATTTCTATATAGTAGATGGTCAGATGGTTTATCTGCAGAAAGTGGGCGAGAAGGCAATAGGTACAAGTAGGGCTTTGGATGCGCGAACTCGTTGTATCTATGAAAATGGTACGGAGTCGGATATTTTTCTCCAAACACTTCGCAAGAACGTGGTGGCAAGTGGTTATGCCATCACCGAAACTCATGAGGAGTCGGATAGCCATTTCTTCAATCCAGAGGATGTGAAGCAGGAAGACCAGGTGACGGGTTATATCTACGTGCTTCGTTCGAAATCTGAGAATCCGGAAATTCGGAACATCAAGAATCTCTATAAAATAGGTTTCTCCCTTAATTCCGCAACTCTTTAGTTTAACGTTATTTGT
>ULQL01041980.1_pt1 | contig 11042 bp, 7 predicted proteins | sample 1954411 | NCBI WGS metagenome assembly ULQL01 (sample SAMEA4835654, study PRJEB28245) | human gut metagenome | biome: gut microbiome; material: fecal sample | place: Denmark | collected 2008 | reverse complement strand
GTGGCAGAATACTCTTCGTCTATTCCCTCACCTATCCCGACAGCTACAAGCCAGCCATGCCCCGACTGTTCAAACTCATAGATGACTGGAAGGTTTTAGGTGCATATTAATCAGCCTTGAAGATATCCTCACGAGCCTCTTGGAATTGTATAAAAACTGCTTTCTAAGAAGATAAAAGCACTTGATTATTTGCATATATCAAATAATAATTGTACATTTGCGGTGTAAATATAAACATCGAAGATTATGTCAATATTCAGTCGCCTCTTTGAAAGGAAGAACCATCTCACCGTAAGCTCTGACATCAAGAAGGAAGATGCCAGAAGCAGAAATATTGCCTTCGTGGATACCGAAGTGGGACTGAAAGACCATAAAATACACGACATCGGAGCATTGCGTTATGACGGAGCCACCTTTCACCAAGCATCGCAGACGGCACTGAACAAGTTCCTGCAAGAAGGAAAGGTTGACTATATCTGCGGACATAATCTCATTCATCACGATGCCCGCTATCTCAAACTCAACGGCATACTGATAGATACCCTCTATCTCTCCCCACTCCTCTTTCCCAAACGCCCTTACCATCATCTGGTAAAGGACGACAAACTGATGAGCGAGCAGATGAACAATCCTGTCAACGACTGTGAGAAAGCCAAGGAGCTTTTGATGGATGAAATCGCTGCATGGAATCAATTATCAGAAAGGAAGAGGAAAATCTTCACCTTGCTGCTCCAGAATGAAGAGGAATTCAGAGGATTCCTGATGTATGTGGGAGCCATCGAAAAGGATGACGCAATGATAGGCGTTTCAGAATTCATTCTTTCTGAATACAAAAATCATATTTGCGCCCATGCCGACATTCCGGCTCTTGCAGCCCAGTCGCCTTGCGGCTTGGCATACGCCTTGGCCCTCATAGGCACAGACGATTACCAATCTGTAACCCCAGGTTGGGTACTCTTCCATTATCCCGAAGTAGAACATATCATCTATATGCTCTGCCATACTCAATGCACCGATGGCTGCGAGTATTGCAACCGCATGCTCGACATTCATCACAACCTGAAACAACTCTTCGGCTATGATGCCTTCCGTACCTATGACGGCGAACCGCTGCAGGAACAGGCATCGCAGGCAGCAGTGGATGGCAAGTCATTATTGGCTATATTTCCTACGGGTGGCGGCAAGTCGCTCACCTTCCAGTTACCAGCCCTGATGGATGGCAGAACCATACATGGACTCACCGTGGTTATCTCGCCTCTGCAATCATTGATGAAAGACCAGGTAGATAACCTCGCAGACCGCGGCTTCACCGATGCCGTAACCATCAACGGTCTCCTCGACCCTATCTCCCGCTCCCTAGCCATCGAACGAGTGCAGAGCGGAGATGCCACCTTATTATATATAGCACCAGAGATGTTGCGCTCCAAAACCATCGAGCGCATCCTGATGGCACGGCATGTGGTGAGATTCGTCATTGATGAAGCTCACTGCTTCTCTGCATGGGGACAAGACTTCCGGGTGGATTACCTATACATCGGCAAATTTATCAAGGAATATCAGGAACGTAAGTTTGGCAAAGATGCTATGGCCCGCAATCATGGTCAAACCCTGATACCCGTATCTTGCTTCACCGCCACTGCAAAACAGAAGGTGGTGCAAGACATCTGCGACTATTTCAAGCATTGGCTGGGCACCGACCTCCAGCTCTTCGCCTCATCAGCCTCACGTACCAATCTGCACTATTCCGTTATCCACGTAGATAGTGACGGCAACAAATACAATCTACTGCGCTCGTTGGTAGAGCAGGCTGATTGCCCTACCATCATCTACGTATCCCGCACCAAGCGAACCTGGGAACTCGCCCAAAAACTGACACGTGACGGCATAACCGCCCTGCCCTATAATGGCAAGATGGATGCCGATGAGAAGATACACAATCAGGATGCCTTCATGAGCGATAAGGTTAGAATTATCGTTGCCACCTCCGCCTTCGGCATGGGAGTAGATAAGAGCGATGTGGGGCTGGTTATCCACTACGACATCTCCGACTCTCTGGAGAACTATGTACAGGAGGCAGGACGTGCAGGAAGAGATCCACACCTCAATGCCAAATGCTATGTACTCTATAGCGACGAGGACTTGGACAAGCACTTCATCCTGCTCAACCAAACCAAACTGAGTATCAGCGAGATACAACAGGTATGGAAAGCCATTAAAGATTTTACCAAACAGCGCCCACATGTAAGTTGTTCGGCACTGGAGATAGCCCGTCAAGCCGGTTGGGATGACTCAGTATCCGACATAGAAACCCGTGTCCGCACCGCCCTATCTGCTCTAGAACAGAGCGGATACATAGAGCGTGGCAACAATATTCCGCACGTCTACGCCACAGGTATCACCGTCAAGAACATGGACGAGGCAAGACTGCGCCTCACCGAATCCCCCCTGTTCTCTGAAGATGAGATGCAGAATGCCATCCGCATCATCAAGTCGCTCATCACCCAGAAGCATATAGCCAAGGCACAGGATAGCGAGGCTGAATCCCGCATCGATTACCTCGCCGACATCCTAGGACTCAGTAAGCGAGACGTCATCTCCTCCGTTGACAGAATGCGCCAGGAAGGCATCCTTGCCGATACCCGTGACATCTCTGCCTATCTGCAAGACATCAGCGACAAGCAACGCAAGCCTCAGCAGATGCTGGAAAACTTCGCCAAACTGGAAAGATACATCCTGGAACATATCCCGGATGAATCGCTGCACATCACATACAAGCAACTCAATGACAATGCCGTACACGACGGCATCAACACTTCAACCGAAAAGAAAATCCGCACACTGCTATACTTCCTGGCAGTAAAGGGATATACGCACAAGAAGGAAGACGGCGTCCGCAATCTCATCGTAACAAGAGACAAGGATATAGAGACCATCATCAAACGATTCGAAAGACGAATTGAAGTTTGCCGATTCATTATCGAAAGACTATACAGCCTGGCTGAGGAAATAAATAAAACTATAACAGAAGAGAGCAACAATAGCTCTTCTGAAGAAAAGAATTCTTCTGAAGAAAAAGGTTTAGGAAAAGCCTCTGGCGCAACAGACAATAAAAAAGAGAAGCCTCTTCAATTCTCGGTAGTTGAACTTCTGAACGATCTGAAATCCAGCAACCAGTCACTCTTCTCCGACTTCTCTTCCCTGCAGTTGGAAGACGTGGAGGAAGCCTTGCTCTATCTCTCCAAGATAGGAGCCATGAAGCTGGAAGGAGGATTCCTGGTGCTTTACAATGCGATGGCTATTAAACGCATCAAGGAACCTCGCCTCCACTATAAGCAGGAGGATTACCGCATGCTCAATGAATTCTACAAGCAGAAGATTCAGCAGATTCACATCGTGGGCGAATATGCCAACCTGATGGTAAGGGATTACGATGCCGCCCTGCAATATGTGCAGGATTACTTCCAGATGGACTACCACCGCTTCATCTCAAAGTACTTCAAGGGCAACCGGGAGACTGAGATAGAGCGCAACGTAACACCTTCGAAGTATAAGCAACTCTTCGGAATGCTCTCCAAGCGACAGAAGGAAATCATCGACGACCACGAGTCCCGCTGCATCGTAGTCGCTGCCGGTCCTGGCAGCGGCAAGACACGTGTACTCGTACATAAGCTTGCCTCTCTCCTGCTGTTGGAAGATGTAAAGCACGAACAACTTCTGATGCTTACTTTCTCACGTGCAGCCGCTACCGAGTTCAAGCAGCGCCTGATGCAACTCATCGGCAATGCCGCCCATTTCGTAGAAATCAAGACCTTCCATTCCTACTGCTTCGACCTGCTGGGCAGAGTTGGCAATCTGGATGAGGCTGGAGATGTGGTTAAGCAAGCCGCCGAAATGATCAACAATGGAGAAGTGGAGCCCAATCGCATCAGCAAGACCGTGCTCGTTATTGACGAGGCACAAGACATGAGCAAGGATGACTATGCCCTTGTCTCTGCTCTGATGAAAGCCAACGAAGAGATGAGGGTGATAGCCGTAGGCGATGATGACCAGAACATCTATGAGTTTAGGGGTTCCAACTCGCAGTATCTCTATGAATTGACCCAGACAGAACACAGCCGTTTCATCGAGATGACCGAGAATTACCGCAGCCTTCGCCACATCGTGAATGCAGCCAACGACTTCGCCCGCAACATCCGTCAGCGAATCAAATCTACCCCTATCATCTCCATGAGTCAAGAAGATGGAGAGGTAAGAATCGTGAAGCATCCTTACGAGATTCAGGAGAAAAAGGTTTATATGTATCAGCCTATCCTAGAAGATGTTACGCGATTACTAGGAAGTAACGTTTCAAAAGAAGCCGATGCATCTTCCCGCAAGAAGAACGAAACCATCAGTATCCTCACGCAGACCAATGAAGAGGCAGTCATCATGCTGGCTCTTCTTCACAGCCATAACATCAAGGCCAAGCTGGTACAATCAATGGACGGCTTGCGCTTCTGGAATCTGGCAGAGGTAAGATACTTCTTGAAGAAGATAGATCAAGGTATCAAGGAGACGAAATCCCCTATCATCCCTGATGATATTTGGGAAGCAGCCAAGCAGCAAACATTCCAAAAGTATGCCAGCAGCCAGGCTTTGCCATATCTGCGCCGCAGCCTTCAGATATTTGAACAGACCAATCGTGCCAAATACTACAGCGACCTGAGGGAGTTCGTGTTCGAATCTTCAGTAGAAGATTTCTGTGACATCTCGAAATCAGACATTGTGGTCAGCACCATCCACAAGGCAAAAGGTCATGAGTTCGATCATGTACTGATGCTCATTACCCATCCCGAGCATCCTACCGATGACATACTGCGCCGATACTATGTGGGCATGACCCGTGCCAAGCGTACACTAACCATCCACACCAACGGCAATCTCTTCGACAGCCTGAACAGTGCCCAGCATCTCTATGATGCCCAAGCCTACGATGAGCCCAACGAAATAGTGCTTCAGCTCTCACACAAGGATGTAAACCTGGGCTTCTCCAAGCCTCACAAGGACGCTATTCTTTCCTTGAGAAGCGGTATGCCGCTAACCTACCACGACCATTGCCTCTGTCTCCCATCAACAGGCAGAGACATAGCCCAGCTCTCCATCAAGATGAAAGAGAAACTAGGCAAATGGGAGTTGAAAGGCTACAAGGTAACTGCTGCCCGAATCCGCTTCATCGTGGCATGGAAGTCAAAGGATGCACCGAGGGATGAGAAGGAATCCGCCATCGTGCTCGCAGATTTGGTGATGAAAAGAATAAGATAAGCTTCTGGAACCTTATCTACAAGCACAACCTATTTATCGGGCGAAGCTATTGACACAATGGAGATTAGAAATCTCACCAAACGCATATTTTAAGATATTAGACAGAATTTTATGTTAAAAATTTGGTGATTAGAAAGAAAACTCGTATTTTTGCAACACATATATTAATATTGATAGATATGGAGAAGAAACAAATCATAGAAGCAATGCACAATAGATTGCATGAGATTGATCCTCATGCAAAAGCTATCTTGTTCGGTTCCCGCGCTAGAGGTACAGAACATGAAGGAAGTGATTGGGATGTATTGATTCTTCTAGACAAACCAAAAGTTACGCTTCAAGATTACGATAAGTATTCTTATCCACTAAGAGAATTAGGCTGGGATATTGATGAAATCATCAACCCTGTACTCTTCTCCCAAAAAGAATGGGAGGAAAACCATTATACCTTATTCAATCATAACGTAAATAAGGAAGGAATTGCAATATGATAAAGGGACAACTTACAGACACTGACAGAACCGAAATTGTAAAATATAGACTAGAAAAAGCATATCGAACATATAATGAAGCTATTGGCTCCATAGAAAATGGTTATGTCGAAACTGCAGCCAATCGTTTATACTATGCTGCTTACTATGCTGTTTCTGCTTTACTCATTTCTTACAAGTATGAAGCTAGCACTCATAATGGCGTAATCCAAATGTTTGGAAAAGTCTTTTTGAGGAACAACATCATTGACAAAAAGTATGGCAAGACTTTCAATCAGCTTTTCTCCTTACGATTAACTGGCGACTATGAAGACCGTCATATTCTTGATATGGAAACAGAGGTACTTCCATTGGTCGAGCCAGCTAAGGAACTCATAGATTTAGTGTCAGAAATGGCTAAAAAGCAATTAATATGATTGCAAAAACACCCTTCAGTTGTTCGATGAGCAACTCGTATTACAGATACAACTACTGAAGGGTGCTTAGGTTCTTTTATCGTTTCCGACGTATTGGTCTTTCCATCAAACCTTTTTCATAAAAATAGCTTAAGTCTATTCCAAATGGCACATAACTTGGAAAGCCATTCTTATCAAATACTACTTTTTCATTTACTTCACCTTTACTATCAGACGTACCATGTTTGAAAATATTGCATGCAAAAAAGTACAACAAAGGTTTAAACGCTGCTATAAATTTCTCTGCACTAAGCTTATCACAAAAAGAAAAAAGATAGACCATAGATTGGTCCGTTCCAAATTCTTTTATCTCCCATCCACAGCCTCCACTGATGCCGGGAACACCATTATAATATCCTGTCAATTCCAGATAATATTTTCTTTTCTCTGATTGTTTAGGACATGCTATCTCATTAAAGTATTTTTCTGCAGAATGAAGAAAACCGCTAATTTTTAGCAAAGAACCTTCGAGAGGCAAATACTTCTTTAACTTTTCATTTCTTGAACATGTCTCTTCTACACTCTTGGGATATTTACTTTGTACTTCTTTCCATGCTTCCACATAACATTTATTTTTTGAAGGAAACAACATGCAGTCTGCATTGTCTGCTAAACTACCGTCTAATCGAAACTTTACCCTATCTTTATTATATACTCTCACAAAATACAGAAAACGCCCATCTTTTCCATCGTAGCACAATTCACCAAAGACAGGACTATAAACAATAGCCCCCTTGCATAAATCAACCTCTAATATTTCATCTATCAAAGGATTTTTATATGTCTCTTTATGTCCATTGTTATAAAAACTCAATTCCATCATTTATTTTCCTCCTTTTATTCTATTACAAGTACGACAAAGCATTTGGCAATTCTCGGCTACAGTCGTTCCACCTTCACACCATGGAGTAATGTGGTCAGCTTCCATTTCTTCTAACTTAAAAGGTTTACCACAATGGGCACAGATTCCTTTTTGTCGCTCATAAGCCTCACGTTTCTGTTTCTTATCAAAAGTACGGAAACTTAAATCACGCAAATCACCACTCAGCACATAATGATAGATGCCTGCTTTCTTCATTATTTCATCATCTTCCATCAGGCGATGTATTTCTGATTCTAATTGTTGCGTATCATAGATGTTGCTTCCAAACTCATCAAACATAGCCCCCCAGTCTAAGCCTTTCATCTCCTTTCGATATTTAGGGAAAGTAGATTTAACCCAAGTGATTATTTGCATATAATAAGCCCAAAGCTGATTGGCGTTCGGATCATTTTGATGGATAGCCATATACTTATCTATCGGAGCTGGATCCGAAATACCATCGTGACGTGCAGCCCACTTCAAAATGGTCTGCAAATATGCTTGTTCCTCAAGTTTGCCAATCATATAATCACCACCTACCTTATAAGCCACACACCCATATTTACTGAAATAACGACGAGCGTCAGTAATGAAGGGACCAACATATACAGCATTACGCAACTCCTGATCGAGCAAACGCTCACCTGCAATGTTTATCACACGGAACCAATCAAGCTTTTCCATATCTGTACCTGTACAGAAATAGACTGTCAACTCATAGTCAAGAAAGTCCTTCTTTTCTTTTTCTGTAAGATTGTCAAAGAAAAGCACCGGGCGGTCTTTATCAACAATATTGAAAGCATGTTGATAATACTCGCAGATAGACAGTGTTCGTTGTTGCCCATCTATCATTTCATATTTACCTTCATCGCCAACACTCCAGTACATAATGTTTAGAGGGTATCCTTTCAATATGGTTTCTATCACAGCCTGCTGTTGTTTTAGCTCATAACGAAACTCACGTTGATAAGGAGGACGAATATTCAACTTACCATGATAGCCATAGACGCCATTATTTGGATCATTACTATAATCTGCTATCAAGTCACGAATTGCTATTTTTTCTGGTTTTATATCCATATTAATTATTTTTTCTTGATAAATATTCTTGCATAAGTATTCTTGCCGTTAATCAAAGGGCGCGCATCTTTATCTCCTTTAAAAGGAATACCAACTATATCTGCATTATAACCAGCCGAAGCACTCATACCCAAGATTTCAAATTGGTCTGGATTATATTTATCAATAAAAGTTATCGGTACTCCCATCACCCCATCATAATCACACGGAATATCTGCGGTCTTACCAACATTGATAGCATCGTAATTATCATAAGTAGGATATTCTTCTGGAGAATAAGATTTATAAAGAATAATATCTTCATGGCGTTCCTTATAATCAAGATTGGTAAACCATGTCACGCCAGATACCCTGATCATTCCTTTCCTATGGTCTCCAGCAGTAGCAACATCCTCATAAGCGGAAATAAAATGACCAGCATTTCCTTTAAAACCAAATCCCAACCACATTTTGTTATCTCTAATCAAAGGAAATATCTCTTTATAGGACAAAGCGTTTTGATGCCCAATTATCAAGAACTTTTTATCATATTCCAGCAATTGAGCCACATACTCACGAAACAAAGAAAAAGGGGGATTCGTTACTACAACATCTGCTTCTTTCAGAAGTTCAATACACTCGTTACTACGGAAATCACCATCACCCTTTAATGGCTTCACTCCTATTTCTTCCGCATCAGGAATATGATTTCCATTTTTGTCACCTTCATAAACAAGAAATACAGCTTGCTCACTTTTATTCATACTGAACAAATCCATATCTTGATTTTTATAGCAAGTGGTGATAAGTTTCTTCAAACCAAGAAACTCAAAGTTGTATGCGAAATAAGTAAAAAAGTTACTTACACGAGGGTCGTCACAATTGCATAACACAGTCTTACCACGAAAATGTTCACGATAATGACGGAGTTCATTATTGATGTCTTCTAGCTGCGTGTAGAATTCATCTTTTTTAGCTGCCTTAGCCTTATCTATGGTTCTTTTTGCCATAATATTTTAATTGATAATTAATGAGTTACAAGCACTAACTATCAATCACGCCAAGACGCAAAAAGGGCGTGATGCTCTTATTGCGTTCAGCTATGAGGCAGCCTCGGAATGGAAACCTCAATCAACCCATAAGAATGCACCACGCCTATGGCGTAGATGCATTGCTAAATATACGGTTGATTAAGGCACCCCATACCGAATGCCTTATCACAATTATTCCTTGTTACGTTATTTCCAATAAGTTTCCGAGGCTTTTGGCTGAACGCGAAATAATAGCGAATGCTTTTGTTTACCAACGATGTCTTGGAAATGGCAGTAGCCAAATCCATTTGCAAAGATACAACAAATTATTGAAACGAGCGCACTTTTCATCGAAAAACTTCTATTAAACCTTACCTTTTTTCTTCTTTAGATGCCAGCAAACAGCTCTCACAACGCCTAAATACACCTTATTATATCATCACGAAATAAGGAAGAAATTGCAATATGATGAAGGGAGTTACAAATTTTACTGCACAACAACTGTTTTACGCTCGCACAACACGTGTTGTGCGAGCGCATAACAGCTGATATGCAAGCGCACAACAGCTGTTGTGCGACTGACGGAGGTGACTTTCCCGGCAACATATACTTACTGTTCCAACAACTTATCCTACTTCTTCCGACAACTTATAAAGGCTTCTTACGATGCTTAATCCTATTGATAAGCAGTTCTTACCCACATCAATAACACCACTCATTCGTATCAATCAAACCGCTCATCCATATTAGTGCCATTTTTATTTGGTAGTTTAAGAATAAAAGATTACCTTTGTATCGCTAAACAGAAAGAAGAATACGATGGCTATAAAATATGAAATCCATTATCTTCCCAATGCAGGAGGAAATGAAGAGACTCGCCGATTCGCCCATATCTTTGAGCAAACAGCAATGACAGACAAACAGATGATCAGCCGAATCGCCAGACATAGCAGCCTGAGTGAAGGAGATGTAGCAGCCGTACTCATGCAACTGCGTGATATCATCGAAGAAGACCTGCAGGAGGGAAGACGAATCAACATTCCGGAAATAGGTTATCTCTCGCTCTCGGTAGATCTGGATATGGATGACCTGAAACCCGACAATAAAGTGAGAGCTGAATATGTAAGCGTAAGAGGCATCAAGTTTCGCCCCAATGCAGACCTTCTGAAACAGGTGAAATATCATACTCATTTCGAGAAATCACAATATACTTCCCGCTCCTACCCTTTCTCTGAAGATGCATTGAAGGAGAAAATAAGAGAGTATCTGAAGCATAACCGTTCCATTAACAGAAAAGTACTGGAAGCGGAATTTCATATCCGTAAACAGACAGCACTCAACTGGCTGAAGAAACTGGAAAAATCCGGTTTTCTGATTAAAGAAGGTTCACGCAATGCGCCGGTTTATTTCCTGGCTGAAGAACAGGAGACCATCGGATGATAGGTCTCATCATGATAGAACTCCCTAGATGACTGCAAGCCATAGCCTCCGCGACCATCCAGGCTTCATTACATTAAATCTACACCCTAAAGATAAGGTAATATGCCAAATAAAGAAGAAAAGAGAATAACAGAGCAGAGCTCGCTCTACGAACATCTGGAAAAGATGAGCGTAGATGAACTCACCGCTCATATCAATGCAGAAAACAAGAAGGTGGCTGTGGCAATAGAAGAAGCATTGCCTGCCATTAACCAACTGATTTCCGCCATCGAAGGGCAGCTGAAGAAGGGCGGAAGACTCTTCTATGCCGGTTGCGGAACGGGCGGAAGACTGGCTACGCTCGATACCATCGAAGTGCAAAACACCTATGGCATCGACGGTTCGCAGATACAAGCCATCTTCC
>ULQL01068893.1_pt1 | contig 11065 bp, 8 predicted proteins | sample 1954411 | NCBI WGS metagenome assembly ULQL01 (sample SAMEA4835654, study PRJEB28245) | human gut metagenome | biome: gut microbiome; material: fecal sample | place: Denmark | collected 2008 | reverse complement strand
CCCGCCGCGGTATCGAAAAAGAGAAGATAAAAAGCGCCGTGCTTTTTCTTGTGCCGTACTATGTTGACGACGGCGTTGAAAGAGGTATTTCGGTATATGCGAGAGCCAAGGATTATCATATATTTTTCGATGAATTCTATAAAAAAAACATACCGCTTCTCGAAGAGCACTACGGCGCGCGTTTTTACGGATTTGCGGATAAATCCGCGATAAGCGAGGTGGGCGCCGCGGCAAAGGCGGGGCTTGGGATAATAGGTGACAATTTCCTTATAATAAATGAAAAATACGGCTCTTTTGTGTTTATCGGGGAGCTTCTTACGGAATGTTCCGTGGAGGAGCTCGGTTTTCAAAAGAAAGAAGAATATAAGGTCGAAGGGTGCCTTCACTGCGGTGCGTGCAAAAAAAGTTGTCCCATGTCGGAGGGCTTTGGCTGTCTTTCCGCTCTGACGCAGAGAAAAGGGGAGTTTACGAAGGAAGAAGAGGATTTTATTCTCCGCCACGGCTATTCGTGGGGGTGCGATATATGCTCTCTTGTCTGTCCGTATACGAAAAAAGCCGTCGAAAGAAAAATATCGACGCCGATAAAATTTTTCAGAGAGGACAGAATGATTTCTCCGTCCTCGAAAGAAATAGAGGAAATGGAAAAGTCGGAATTTAATCTTCGCGCGTTTTCATGGCGCGGAAGAAAGACAATAGTGAGAAATTTAAAACTTTTCGAAGAAAAAAGTATACAAGAAGCAAAAGACGCGGATAAATAAACATATATTGCCGTATATTCGGCATGATATACTCGGTAAACACGGAGGACCGCGCAAAATGACGAAAAGAGAAAGCTCGGAATATGCAAAAGAAGAGCAGATAAAGACGCTGAAAAAAGAGCTTTCATACGCAAAACGCGAGGTTGGAAAACTAAGGCGCGAGAACGAATATCTTTCGCACAGGATATCTTTGCTTTCTCCATCGGAGAGAAAGGATATAAAACGCGATGAAGAGCTTTTTCTTACCTCCGACGATATAGATTCTTCGCGCGGCTATTTCGGATATATCATACGTAAATTCAAGCTTACTTTTATATATAAATTATACGACAGGACGTTTTTTGCGATACGGAAATACCTTTTTGCTTCGCGTCTGTGGAAGAATTTTCTTATAATCCTCGCTATTTTCGGGACGTCGTTCCAGGCGATAATAACATTCGGCTCTGTCCTTGTGATACTTCCGTCGGCTCTGCTTCTTTCCGCCGTATTCGGGATATTTTCTTTTTTCTCTTACAGAAACGCGAGAAAAAAGCTCCTTGCGGAATCGGACGGGCAGAGAATGTATTTTCTTTATGCGAGAAAAAAGAAAAGGGGAGATTTTTTTCACGGTACGGCAAATGAGCTTTCCGCGCGCGGAAAGGTGTTTATAGTCACGCCTTATTTTTCGTCCTGTGGATTTTCGATGATGAAAAAAACAGATGAGAATATCTGTTTTATTCATACAAGCTTTTATTTCGGATTTATTTCGCACGCGGCAAAAAGAAATCATAAAGACATTGTAAAGATATATTGATATTTGCGGAAAGGAGATAGGGATGGTCCATTTTATATACGGAAGAACGGGCAGCGGCAAAAGCTCTTTTATATATGAAAAAGCGTCGGCAACACCGCGCGGCAAGCATATATATGTTATAGTCCCGGACAGAGAGGCGGTAACAGCCGAGAACCTCTTTGCGAAAGCCGATAATGCCGGGGATATCGATGTCGTCACGTTTTCGCGTTTATGCAACTTCGTTTTCAGAAAATACGGCGGAATATGCGAAAACTATATTTCGCGCGGCGCAAAGACCGTCATGATGTACAATACTTTCCGCGCGGTTTCGGATATGCTTCTTTCATATAAAGGCGTGCCCGGCGGAGATGTTTCCACGGCAAAAAAGCTTGTCGCCATGCGCTCCGAGCTACATAAAAACGCGGTGAGCCCGCACGCGCTTTCCTCGGCGGTTAAAGATGTTCCCGACGAGACGGGCAAAAAGATTTCCGACTTTTCGTTTATATTTTCCGCGTTTGACGCGGAGCTTTCGTCGAGATTCGAGGACCCCGACGGAATGATAGAGAAAATGAACAAAAAGCTTTCCGAAAACGATTTTTTCAAAGGGGCGGACGTTTATATAGATTCTTTTACGTCTTTTTCGAAAGAGCAGATAAAGGCGCTTAAAATGGTAATGCGCGGCGCTGAAAATGTGTACATAGCTCTTCCGTATATACCGTATGAAGACGAAAATATACCGTGCTTTTCAAGTGTTTCCAATACGGATAAAAAGCTCCGCGCAGCGGCAAGTGATGTAAAGACGGAAATCGGGGAAGACGTTTTTCTTGCGGCGGGAAAAAGAGCGGAAAATACGGAGCTTTCTTTTCTGTCTTCGAACCTTTATTCCGAACCCGACGGCGTTCTTGCCGTTTACAACGATGAAACAGAGCATATAAGAATAATCGGCGCGTCGGACGCGTTTGCGGAATCGGAAGCTATATGCCTTGATATATGCAAAAAAATAAGGGGCGGCGCTAGATACCGCGATTTCGGAATTATCGTAAGGAATATTTCCGAATACACGGGCATTATCGACGCGATGATGCGGAAATATTCCATTCCGTACTTCATATCGTCAAGGACGGATATAAAAGAGCGCGCGTTTATAAAGTATATCATGTCCGCTCTGTATATCGCGGAGCGCGGATTTTTGCGCGATCTTGTAATATCCTATATAAAAACGGATTTTGCGGGGATCGATGCCGATGATATAAATCTTTTTGAAAATTATGTAAGAAAATGGAGTATAAACGGCTCCCGCTTTTCGGACGAATACGATTGGAATATGAATCCCGACGGATACAGGGAAATTCTTACGGAGGAGGGCGAGAGGAAGCTCATAAAACTTTCCGAGATAAGAAAAAAAGTTATCCGCCCGCTTGTTTTGTTAAAAGAAGAGCTTTCGGGGCTTCATTCCGTCAGATATTATTGCGAAAAGATATATTCTTTTGCGGTAGATTCGGGAGCTCCCGAAAAAATAAAAAAGGACGGCATGGAGGCGGAAAAAAGAGGGGAGCGTATGCTCTCCGAGGAAATGGGGCAGCTCTTTTCCGTTTTCTGCGATTCGCTCGACGCTCTTGTCTCCGCTTCGGGGGATACCGAGGTCGGAATAGGGGAATTCATCGCTTTGTTCTCTCTTGTCATATCCGAAACGGATATAGGAAAAATACCGACGTCTCTTGACGAGGTGACTGTTTTCGAAGTATCGGCAGGCGGAATGCATGATATAAAGACGGCGTATATAATGGGTGCTTACGACGGCGGATTTCCCGCGGGAGTTTCGGACGACGGACTCTTTTCCGAAAAGGAGATAGAGCTTTTATCGTCCTGCGGGATAGAGATCTTCTCCGATATGCAGACAAGGCTTTGCGACGAGATGTACTTTTTCTACTCGGCTGTGTGTTCCGCGTCGAAGGACGTTATAATAAGTTATCCGTATTTTACTCTTTCGGGGGAAAAAACGGCGCTTTCCACAGGTGCACTCGAAATAAAACGAATATTTCCGCATATAAAAGAAGAGCGGTTTGAAGATACGAAAAAAACAGATCTTCTGGAACGCCCGGGCGCTTCTTTTGAATATGTCACCGAAAAGGAAGGTCCTGTGAGCCGCGCCCTTAAAGATTATTACTCTTCAAAAGAGGAGTATTCGGATAAGCTACTGTATATAACGCTTCCTCTTTCGGCGGAGAAATGCCGTCTTTCGAAAGAATCGGCAGAAGAGCTTTTCCCGAAGGATATAAAGACGAGCTATTCAAAGCTTGAAAGATACACGCTTTGCGGTTTCTCTTATTTTTGCGAATACGAGCTTCGCCTCAAAGACAGCGCCCCCGCAAAATTCGAGAGCTTAAATAAGGGAAATCTGATACATAAAATACTTGAAATCACGGCGAAGTACGCCGTAGATTTTCCCGACGCTACGGACGAAGAACTTTCTTTGAAAATAAAAAGCGTCTGCCGCGAATACACGGAAAGCCTTTTCCGCGAAAATTACGACGATATTTCTATAAGAATTTCGCGCCTTACAGACTATATAAGCCGCGCCTGCGAAAAATTTGTTTTCGGAATACGCGATGAATTTCGCGAAAGCCGCTTTACTCCGAAGGATTTTGAGCTTATAATAGGTAAAACGGGCGATGTTTCCCCTCTTTCTCTCGAAAACGAAAACGGGGGAGTGGCGCTCTCCGGCAAAATAGACAGAGTGGACGCATACGACGACGGCAGCGGAAAAATATATATCCGCGTCGCCGATTACAAAACCGGAAACAAACGTTTTGAACTGAAAAATATAGAAGCGGGGCTGGACCTTCAAATGCTTCTTTATCTTTTTTCCGTTTGCGAAAACGGGAAGAAGAGATACGGCGGGGAAGTTATTCCCGCGGGCGTCATGTATGTTTCGATAAATACTTCTCCCGAAAACGTGAACATGGGAGAGGCATCCGAAAAGAAAGAATCATGTAAAAACTCGGGGCTATTCCTTGACGACGACAATGTGTTGCGCGCCATGGAGCCGTCTCTTTCCGGAAGATTCATTCCCGTAAAAGAGAGCAAAAACGGCAAGAAGAGCGGAAATCTTTTTGCCGCGGAACAGTTTGAAGAGCTTAAAAATGCGGTCGTTTCCTCTGTTATGGCAGCGTCGGATTCGCTTCGCAACGGAGTCGCTGACGCAAGACCCAACAAAGAAGAAGATCCCTGCCGCTACTGCAAAATGCACGCGGTATGCAGAATAAAAAATACCACCTTGAAAGGACGTTAAAAATTTGAAAATTCCCGAAAGTATACTTAAAAGTGTCGAAAAGCCGGGCAGATATATCGGCGGAGAATGGGGCGAGGTCGTAAAGGACCCCGCAAAAGTGGATATAAGATTCGCTTTCTGCTTTCCCGATACATATGAGATAGGCATGTCCAATCTCGGAATACGCATACTCTATTCCATACTTAACGACAGGGAGGACACGTGGTGTGAGCGCGCATATGCGCCGTGGGCGGATATGGAAGAAAAAATGCGCGAGCACTCTCTTCCCGTATGCACTCTTGAAAGCGGGACGCCGCTTGCCGAATTTGATTTTGTGGGCTTTTCTCTTCAATATGAGCTTTGCTACACAAATATGCTGAATATGCTGTCGATGTCGGGAATTCCGCTTGAATCAAAGGACAGAAAAAACGACGATCCGATAGTCGTTTTCGGCGGTCCCTGCACGTACAACAGCGAACCTGTCGCCGACTTTGCCGATATATGCCTTATAGGAGAGGGAGAAGAAGAAATGCCCGATCTTATGGAGGTCTACAAAAAACACAAGGCTATGGGATTTTCGCGCGAAGCTTTCCTTCGCGAAGTCTCCCATATAGAGAGCATGTATGTGCCGTCCCTTTACGATGTGGAATACAAAGAGGACGGGACGATAAAAAGCTTTACCCCTAAATATCCCGACGTTCCCGCAAAAGTGAAAAAGAGAATTGTTAAGGACATGAACAAAGCGCCGTTTCCGAAAAATCTTGTAATGCCGTTTATTCAGACGGTACAGGACAGGATAGTGCTTGAAGTATACCGCGGATGTATACGCGGGTGCCGTTTTTGCCAGGCGGGAATGGTTTTCCGCCCCGTAAGAGAAAAATCTCCGGAAGTATTAAACGAACAGGCAAAAACTCTCGCGGACGCTACGGGATACAACGAGATAACGCTTTCGTCTCTTTCCATAAGTGATTATTCCTGTATTGACGGACTTACCGACATGATGTTAAAATGGACAGATAAAAGAAAGATATCTCTTTCTCTTCCGTCTCTTCGTGTGGACAGCTTTACAAAAGAGCTTATGGACAAGATATCTACCGTCAGAACGGGCGGGCTTACGTTTGCGCCTGAGGCGGGAACGCAGAGACTTCGCGATGTTATAAACAAGAATGTGGAAAAAGCGGATCTTCTCCGTGCGTGCCGCGTCGCTTTCGAAGCGGGAAAATCTCAGGTAAAGCTCTATTTTATGCAGGGACTTCCCACCGAGACAAACGAGGACCTGGAAGGCATAAACGAGCTTGCGCAGAGTGTAATAGACGAATTTTACGCAACTCCGAACAGACCGAAAAAGGCGCCGCAGGTCACAATTTCCGCGGCGTGCTTCATTCCGAAACCGTTTACTCCTTTCCAGTGGGAGGCGCAGTGCGATATGGACACGCTCTGCGAAAAGCAGAAATATCTTCTTGACCATATAACAAACAGAAAGATAAGATATAATTATCACGACGCAAAGGTGAGCAGGATAGAGGCGGTGTTTGCCCGCGGAGACAGAAAGCTCTCCCGCGCTCTCATAGAGGCAAACAAACGCGGAATGCGCCTTGACGGCTGGGAAGAATTTTTCGATTACGACAAATGGATGGACGTTTTCAAATCCTGCGGAATAGACCCTTCGTTCTATGCGAACAGGGAATTCGGAGAGGAAGAGATACTTCCGTGGGACAGTATAGATATAGGCGTTACAAAAGAATTCCTTCTCCGCGAACGCCACAGAGCATATGAAGGAAAGACAACACCGAACTGCCGTATGCAGTGCAGCGGCTGCGGCGCAAATAAACTTGGAGGAGATACAAGATGGTGCCCGAAAGCATGAATAAAGGACCGAAGCCGCAGAAGAGCGTGCGCGTCAAATTTACAAAGACGGGAAGTCTGAAATTTATTTCTCATCTTGATCTGAATCGCACGATGCAGGAGGTCATAGTCCGTTCGAAGCTCCCGGTCTGGTATTCGGAGGGCTTCAATCCGCATCCGAGGATAGTTTTTTCGCCCCCTCTTTCCGTAGGCGTTTCCAGCCTTACGGAATTTATGGATTTCAAGCTTGTTGAAGAAGTGCCGGAAAACGAAATAGTCGAAAGACTGAATTCCGCGTTTCCGAAAGGGCTCGCGGCGCTTTCGTGCTATGTTCCCGAAACGCGTTTTTCCGATATAAAATGGGGACTTTACGAGATAAAATATTATGTGGAAAATATTACGGACGATATTTTAGCGCGAGTTAAAAGCGTGCTTACTGCGGACTCCATAATCGTAGAGAAGAAAACAAAGAGCGGTGACGCGAAAAGCGTGGATATTTCTTCCGGTATACGCGATGTCGGCGCAGAGCTCTGCGGGGACGGTACTTTAAAAGTCAGCGTGAAGCTTTCCTGCGGAGAAAATTCTTTTGTGAATCCGCGCTTTATAAGCGAAACACTTATAAAGAAAATACCGGAGGTCTTTGACGGTGTGGAAGAGACGGTCTGCCGTGTCGCGGTTTACACGGAAAACGGAGAAACGCTGTTTTCTTAAATGATCGGCGGAAAAGCGAATATATTTTACGCTTTTTGCGATTGATAAAAATATTCTTTCATTGCGCTTATATGCGCCGCCTTTTGCGGGAAAATGATTGGATATATATCCTCTTGTTAATTTAAAAATAAAACAGAAACGGAGACAGATATGGCAAAGAATTTAAACGACGAAAATACGGAAAAGCTTTTTCGCGCGATACTTTCTCTTGAAAATATAGATGATTGCAAGAACTTTTTCGGAGATCTCTGTACGAAAACAGAACTCCGCGAAATGACCAGACGCTTTCAGGCGGCTTGTCTTATACGCGAGGGCGAAAAGTATGCTTCTATCGTAGAAAAAACGGGACTGAGCACGACGACGATAACGAGAGTCAACAGCGCGCTCCGCGACGGAGAGGGCGGGTATGCCCGCGCGCTAGATATATTGGGGGTCGGCAAAGAATGAACACTCAGTATTCGTCTCTGTCTCTTTTTTACGATGCTTTTATGTCGGAGACGGACTATTCAAAGTGGTGTGATTTTTACGAGGAATGTTTCCGCCGCTTTTCTGCTTCCGAAGTAAAAAAAATAGTCGATGTTGGTTGCGGAACGGGAAACATAACTATTCCTCTTTCCGCACGCGGATATGACATGACAGGGATAGATTCGAGCGAAGAAATGCTTTCTCTCGCGGCGAAAAAAGCGGAAGAAAGCGGCGCGTCCGTTCGTTTTATGGGAACGGACATGCGTTATTTCGACCTCGGATTTTCCGCGGACGCTGCGATATGCTCTTTCGATTGTATAAATTATCTTTTGACGGTATCGGATATGGAAGCGGCGTTTTACCGCATAAGATCAAATATAAAAGAAGGCTCTGTTTTTGTTTTTGACGTTGCAACGCCGTATAAATATAAAAATGTGCTCGCCGGCAACGCTTTCGTTTATGAAAACGACGATGTCTTTATGACATGGGAAAATTATCTGAACGAAAAGAGTGGCATATGCGATTTTTATCTTACTTTTTTTATAAGAGACGGAAAAAAGTACCGCAGGGAAGACGAAGAGCAAAGACAGAGAATGTATTCTCTCAAAACTGTCAGAAAAGCCGCGGAAAAAGCGGGATTTTCCATACTTTGCGAATGTGCCGATCTTGATTTTTCTCCTTTAAAAGAGGAAAGCGAAAGAGCTTTCTTTATCTGCCGCTTACCTTTCTTGAAAGAAAGGTAAGCCAAAGAACTTCCCTCAAACACACCACTTTATTTTGGTGAAGCTTTTGAAGTTCCAAGAAACTTTTCTCGAAAAGTTTCTTGTGTCCGGGTTTGGGGCAGACGCCCCAACTGATAATACACACAAAAAGCACGGCGTTGCCGTGCTTTTTATATTGGAAGAATATGTTGGAACTGCGTTCCAAACCTTGCTTCAAGAGGCTTTTTGAAAAAAGCCCCTTAAAAATCCGCAAAAACTTCCCTCAAACACATTACTATATTTTGGCGAAAGATTTTGCATTTTTCAAGCTTTTATTCTTCCTTTTTCCCTCAGCCACGATACCGTGTCACGCAGGGTGTCCATTATATTTCTGGTTGAGAAGCCGAGTTCTCTTTTTGCTTTTTCATTCGAAAAATTGGCATTTGCCGTTAGCGTATAGAGCGAATATTTCGTATAGAGCGGCGGCTGTTTTAGAATTTTATAGTACATCTCCGAAAGAGGAGCCGTTACTTTTGCAAACCACATGGGAAGAACGGTCTTTATTTTTTTTACATTTGCCGCAACGGAAATGTCGTCAAGCAATTCCTTTACGGAAATATATTTGTTTGAAAGTATATAACATTCTCCGCTCTTTCCTTTTTCGCACGCGCTTATAACTCCGTCTGCCACATCTCTTACGTCTACGAAATCGTATCCTCCGCGCACGCATGCGGAGAGTCTTCCGTTTGCATAGTCTGTTATCATCTGTGTCAGATGACTTCTTCCGAAATCTCCCGGTCCGATTATTCCCGACGGATGCAAAACCACCGCGTCAAGTCCTTTTTCTTTTACCGCGTTCAAAACATATTCCGCGGCTTCCGCTTTACTTTTTGCGTATTCGCCTGTCACATCGTCTTTGTTGAAATGTTTTATCTCGGTTATAATTTCGTTGTTCGGCTTTTCGGGAATGGAATGCACGCTGTTTACATATACAAGCCTTGCGTTTTTCTCCAAACATTTTTCTGCGATATTGACAGTGCCCCCGATGTTTACGTCTTCAACGGCTTTGGAATATTTTGATTTTATATATACGATCGCGGCGCAGTGTATTACAATGAGGTGAGCGTCATTTTCGGCTTCGAAGATTTCTTTAAGAGTTTCTTTTTTTGTTACGTCTGCTCTGTATATTTTGCAGTCGAGATCTTTCAGCGCGCGCGGTTCTTCGTTCGGAAGTACAAGAGCACGCACTTCCGCGTGTTTTTCGATCAGTTTTCTTACTATGTTATTACCTAAAAATCCGTTTGCTCCCGTTACTATATAAATATTTTTCATTACGTACTCCTTCCGATATCTGTTTTCATTTTTATTTTATTATTGGAATTTATACTTCCTGTTATGCGACGGTTAATTTATTTTTAAATGGATTTTAAATTTTTGTGTTTTATAAAAACAGACGGTGCGTGTCTTCTTTTGTCCGTTTTAAAGGTTTGCGATGTTCGCAGTGGTTATATTGTTTAATATAATGAGCACCGTTTTGCTCAATTTTATGAAAATACATAATTGAAAAGAGGAATTTATTATGATAAAATAAAAAAGGCAGGTACAATACGGTAAAGCCGCTTAAAATTTCAAAAAAGACGCAATGGGGCGGCATTCCTTGTAGAATGTCGCTTTTTTACATATATATCAGTATTTTAAGGCATTAACGGAGGTAATAAATGTTTGAAAACGAATACGTAGAGTGTACTCTTTCGGCGCAAAAGAATATCGCGCTTATAGCGCATGACAACAAGAAAAAGGATATGATAGATTGGTGCATAAAAAACAAAAGCATACTTGAACATCATTTTCTCTGCGGAACCGGCACTACGGCAAAGCTCGTGGCGGACAAAACGGGACTTCCTGTACGCGGATTCAACAGCGGTCCGCTCGGAGGAGACCAGCAGATAGGCGCAAGGATAGTCGACGGAAAGATAGACCTTGTTATATTCTTTTCCGATCCGCTCGAAGCGCAGCCGCACGACCCTGATGTAAAGGCTCTTCTCCGCATAGCACAGGTCTATGATATTCCGATAGCTAACAACCGCTCGACCGCCGATTTTATAATAACGAGCCAATATATGGACGAGGAATATACAAGAAAACTCGTGAATTTCAAAAAAAATGTGGATCTTCGCGTGAGCGAGATAGATTCGAGAGAAAAATAAACGGACATATTGGGGCGCTTGTTGCCCGAAATTTCAATTTTGCAAAATTTCCATCTTCTTCATAAAAAAGAAAAACGTCTTGTTTCAAGACGTTTTTCTTTTTGGATGCGTTGTCGGTTGGAGCTGTCCTTTGGAATCTCAAAAGTTTTTGCCAAAATGAATCGGGGTGTTTGATGGAAAGTTTTTGCGGATTTTCAAGGGGCTTTTTGAAAAAAGCCCCTTGAAGCACGGTTTGGAACGGCAGTTCCAACATATTACGAAAAAATAAAAAACGCGGCATTGCCGCGTTTTTTGCGTGCATTATCAGTTGGGGCTATCCGCCCCAAACCCTGACC
>ULQL01064812.1_pt1 | contig 11083 bp, 10 predicted proteins | sample 1954411 | NCBI WGS metagenome assembly ULQL01 (sample SAMEA4835654, study PRJEB28245) | human gut metagenome | biome: gut microbiome; material: fecal sample | place: Denmark | collected 2008 | reverse complement strand
TTGATAAACGGAGAAGTGTTGCCGATTAGTGAAGACCGGCAGAAAGAATTTAGTAAAGAATATGGCAGACTGTTAAGAGGTGATATCTATGTGTGACGTGGGAAATATAATCTTAAATTCAGTTTTGACATTCGCAAGTGTCTGGATAGTAAGAAAATTTTTAGATACATTTTATGAAAAGAAGCGTTGGAATGTATTATCTGTGAGTGTATGGCTCATATATATTATTTTTCAAGGATATGTCCAGTTTCACAGTGGTGATGCGTCAGTTGTAACTACGATTGTAAATGTATTGCTGTGTATCATGATTTCAGCAATTTCCTATTATGGTTTTGGAAAAAATAATATATTTTTAATTACGTTCTTTTGGGCAGTATGGGCATTGGTAGAAATGATTATTTTTTTCTTTTTAAATTTATTTTGTCTCGAACAAAGAGATTTTAATATGATAGGAAGTATTATATCAAAAATAATCATGCTGATAGGAACATACATTTTGTCTTTTGTATGGAAGAAAAGGGAAAACAGCCTGATTCCGGTAAAATATTATATTGTCTTTTTCTTTGTATCAATCGGCAGTATTTACATTGCAACAGCGGTGTTCTTTTCAGAAAATAATACAGTGACTGCTATGATAGTTTTCAGCATATTATTACTGTTCAATATGATTATCCTTGAGGCTTATTCAAAAATTACGGAAAAAATTATGCTCGAAAAGGAAAAAACGGTATATGAGCAGCAAATTCATATGATGACTAATAATACAAAAGAACAAAAAAAGTTAATGGAAGATTTTCACAGAGAACGCCATGATCTGATAAATAAATTAATTGTATTAAAAAACGAAATAGAGCATGGAGAGAAAGAAAATGTTATTCGTGAAATCGACAAAATAATCGAGAATAATCATACAGAAAATTATATTTCTGACAGTGGAAATCAGGTGATAGATGCACTGCTCAACACCAAATATTCGATTGCCAAAGAGAATGGAATACAGTTTCTTTTAAAAATTTTTATACCGGAAGAACTGCCGGTAAATCAGTGTGATCTGGGGGTAGTATTAGGAAATGCGCTCGATAATGCGATAGAAGCCACAGAAAAATGCACTGGAAATAACAAGGATATTGAAATAGCAATGGGAATCAAAAAGCAGTCATTGGTTCTTGTCATAAAAAATCCGTATGAAGGATATTTGAAACAGGACAAATCAGGAAAATTAATTTCAACCAAAAATGATTTCCGCAGACACGGATATGGTATAAGCTCCATTCAAAAAGTTGCGGACAAATATGGTGGAGATGTAATAATCGAGACGCAGGATGGAAAATTTGTTCTGACAGTTATGATGAATATAGGGGATTTTTAACAGTTAGATACGTAAATTTGACAGATGATAAAATGAAAGAAAAAAAGTTTTATAATCATTAGAGTATTATGAAGTAGACGAAGGAGAAATACATAATGAAAAAAACAGAAAAAAGAATAGTATTGGCAAATGCCATGTCAAGTATAGCAAAATTTTCAATAAGAGAAGCAGCTAATAGCAGATGTGCATTTGTTTTTCATCAACCTAAACAACCATGTGACTTAAAAAAATATAGAAAATTTTAGATATGTACACTATTGCTGAAAAGTTAACAGATTATGTTATTCAGAACGGTAACATAAAGGACGAGGAACGAAGTATATATGTATATGGTTTTCAAGTTGCTTTGGAGCAGACTGTATGTTATGTAATTTGTTTTTTGGGAGCAATATTTTTAAAGGCAATACCAGAAGGTATTATATTTTTTATTGTATTTGTACCATTACGGTCATATGCTGGTGGATTGCATTTAAATAGATATTGGTCATGCCTTTTACTATCGTGTATAACATTTTTTAGTATCATAACATTAAGTAAATATTTATGGTTTCCAGCTTATTTGGAAATGATATGCTTAATTTTTTTGGAAATAGTAATCTTAAAATTATATCCAGTTGAAAATATAAATAGAAATGTGGATATATATGAAAATGCACAATTTAAAAAAAGGTTAAAAATTTTCCTGATGATAAATATTATTATAGGAATAGTTTTTGCTATCACAAAACAATATATATACTTGAATACGATATTTTATACAATATGGTTGATCACTATTACTATGGTAATTGGAAAGTATAAAATTATATAAAAATTATTATGTAAAGCCAAACTCATGTGAGATGAGTTTGGCTTTTTTGTTGTTAGGGCAAGACCCTGTTTTCAGGATGGAGTTTTTCGTGTTCCGAAAAACGGAATGCTGGAAACAAATAAACCACTTGCTATGCGAGTGGTTGGAAATGCTTTAGCTTACAGAAAAAACCTCCAATGCCATAATAATGCAGGTTCGCCAACCGCATTACAAGCAGAGGAGGTATCCATATGGATATAAATAGTTTAGCACACACGAAATGGAATTGTAAGTATCACATTGTTTTTGCACCAAAGTATCGCAGAAAAATAATATATGGACAGTTAAAACGTGATATAGCTAATATCTTAAGCATGTTGTGTAAAAGAAAAGGTGTAAAAATTGTCGAAGCAGAAGTATGCCCGGATCACATACATATGTTAGAAGAGATTCCACCAAGCATAAGTGTGTCAAGTTTCGTAGGGTATTTAAAAGGAAAAAGTACGCTAATGATATTTGAAAGACAAGCGAATTTAAAATATAAGTATGGAAACAGGCATTTCTGGTGCAGAGGATATTACGTAGATACAGTAGGCAAAAATGCAAAGAAAATACAGGAATATATTCAAAATCAGTTAAAAGAAGATTTGGAATATGATCAAATGACTCTGAAAGAGTATATTGACCCGTTCACGGGTGAGCCAGTAAAAACAAACAGATAGAATAAGCCCAAGGGGGTTAGTAGGTAAATGACGTTGCGGCTGGCGAACCATTCGATGAGTCTTTAGACTCCAGAGCCGGTAATAAGCCCTTATAGGGCGTGAGCAAACCACCGGCTAAGCCGGTGGTTATGATTGGACTGAAAGTTCTTTTTACAGTTAATTAAGGAATTATGACATAGTTAAAGAATTAGGGATTGTTTGTGACACAATTGAAAAATATAAGGTTTTTTAATTTTTTTGTTTACATTTTGTAAAAATCTCCCTTTTTACCTCATACGGAGGAAAAAAATTATGGGAGAAATTACAAGTTTGATTGAAGATGTCCAAAAAGATAAAGATCAATTTGCAAAGTTGGAGCAAGCAATGGAACCATTAATTAACAAGTATATGAGAAAGTTATATAAGGATGATAAAGATGATGTATATGCTGAATTAATACTTGCATTATGGGAAGCTGTTACTAAATTAAAATATGTAGAGAATGATGGACAGTGTTTAAGGTTTTTGGAAAAGGCTTTACAAAATAAATTTTATGAATTATATCGAAGTAGTAGGAAAAAGCATGATAATCAATTTGCATCTGAAATGGAAATGATAGACATTACAGTTTATGAAGAAAACAAGTTTATCGACATTATTATTGAAGAAGATTTAAAACAAATATTAAAAAAATATAAAGGAATGAAATATAAAATTTATAAAGATATATTAGGGGGAGAGTTGTCGGATTATAAAATTGCTAAGAAATATAATATTACAAGACAATATGTACATCGGTTAAGAAAGCAATTATATTTGGAACTTAGAGAAAGATATTTTGATATAAAAAAATAGAGGTAGAATTATGAATAATAAAGAAATGTTTGAAAAAGGTATTTTAACTGTAATGGGAGCAGGGATTGGTAACAAATTTGGAATGTTATTACCAGCACTTAGTTTTTTGGGAGTTTTAATGGTGATTGATTATGTATCAGGAATGTTAGCTGCCAAAAAAGAATCATTCGAAAATCCAAATGATAGTAGATTTGGTTGGAGTAGTAAAAGAAGTATATTGGGAATTTATAAAAAGCTAGGATATATTTTAACAATATTCGTTGCCGTATCTATTGATTATTTAATATTCAAATTCGCAAAAGAAATTGGATTAACATTTGGTACAAATACAATCTTTGGTTTGCTTGTGTGCGTGTGGTTTATAATTAATGAGTTGATCTCAATATTGGAAAATATTGGAAGGATGGGAACTGAATTCCCGGAATTTTTAAAAAATATTTTAGCAGATTTAAAAGATAACTTAGATGATAAAAAATCAAATAAAAGATGAGAGAGTTTTATACATGCTCCAATAATACCCCTAATAACGGTAGATTTCCAATTGGTAAATCTACCGTATTATTATGGACTTTAGCTTGTTGAATGCATTAAAACATTCCCAGTCTGTCGGACTATAGAAGTCCGACAGACGGTTTAGCATCCTTTCTTGGACGCCCTCTTGGACGTTTGGTTTTTGACGCTTCGGGCTGTTGGTTCCACTGTCATCAACAATCGTATTGACAGGTCTTGGAACTGTTCTGATTTCTGCCGGAACTGCCATAAAAATACCTCCTATATATAGTCCTATTATAAAATATTCGGACTATATAGTACATATTTTTATGATAAATTTTGCAAAGAAGTATGCCTGCAGAAACGATGTAACTCGCCAGGAATAGCTTAAAATGGGGATTTTTCTCCTAATGAAAAGCAAAAATCTGGCATAAATCAAAGGAAACCGTATTTTCGGACTATCTTGCTATAGTCCGAAATGTTGGGAATGTTTTAGTTAATTTAGAGTTTTTTACTATACAGTGACAAAGAAGTTATGTAATAACGTATGAAATATAATTTATTTGGTAAATTTGTATTTTGGTTAAAAATAAGTTAAAGATAACTATATTTTTTTTGACATCTAAAACAGGAATTTTGACATCTGAAAAATAATGATTATAATATAGTGTAATATATATAGCAATAGAATAAAACAAGGATGCAAGCAGTGTTTCTGAGCAAAGACTGTCACCGTGTCATAATGACAAAGTGGCAGCTTTATGTTTGTTTTAAGCCATTTTTAATAAAAGGCTTAAAACATTGATCCAGCAATTCCCATAGGTTAAGTCAATGAAACCATTTTCTTTAAATAATACCGAGATACAGAAAACGTATGGTTCACATTGGGTATGTAGTGAGAATGCATGTACAGAGGAAAAGATAGTGTATGATATAGAAGATAATTATTCTATAATTTGCGCAGATGAGCTTTATCCGTATGAGTAGATTGACCTTTGAAAGAAATAGAAAAAGAACGTCTACATATGTTATTTAGATGTTCAAAAGTGTGGTAATTTTACAAAAAGTTTTTATTCATAATGATAGACTATATACAAAAGGAATTTATTGATAATGGAAAAATTAAAGATAGTAATTATATTATTGGGATTGATATGGTTTTCAGGTTGCGGATATATAAAGCAAACAAATATTGAAAGTAAAGATATAGCATTCTCAGAGGAAGAAACGACAAGTATACAAAGTGATTATGAAAATTATATAGGTACATGGTCAGAGGAAGGAAAATCTCATGAAAGTATTATATATGAGGGAGGTACAGAATTTTCGGTAGAAATCACATCAGATAATGAACTAAACGGATATTTGTATTCGCAACAGGAAATTAGCGGTCGGTTTGCAGAGATAGATATTATATGCCGCATTGAAGATGGGGAGTGTTATTATCCTTTTTCAGATGATGGATGGGGAAATAGTGGAATATTATATATTCAGTTTGAAACAAATGTGATTAAAATCAGTGTACAAGATTTTGTGATGGGGGAATCTAACACAAGTGGATTTGGAATAGATAGAACATATATATTATCAAAAGAAGAAGCGAATCAAAATAGTACAGAATATGATGGCGAACAAAAGGAACAATTATTACAATACAGTGTTGATTGGTCAGAAGATCAGATTTTAGATGAAATTGAAAAAAGAGCTGTTTATTTAAATAGGTGTTCTTATTATGAAGAAGTGTTAGATTTTTTAGAAAATGATAGAGAAGTACGAGATATATCTATGTACATAAATCCATTGTACTATACTGACACAGAATACTATAATGAGGACAGTTTTTCAGGCGTTCCTTCTCTGATAATACATCTTGCTAAAAATGAGATATATGCGCGTCATGGATATATTTTTAAAGATGAAAATTTGAAAAACTATTTTATGGGACAATTATGGTATATTCCATCTGTAAAAGCAGAGGAATTTGATGATAGTGTATTTAGTGATATTGAAAAAAGAAATCTTGAACTGCTTAATAGACTGGATACTTATAAAAAATAAACATCACATATTTAAGAGAACGAGGAAAAATTTTTCTGTAAAGTAATATAAAAAAGTTCTTCGGTGATAAAATAAAGATTATTTCGTGTATGTAAAAAAATGAAAACATACCAGATTTTTGAAACAATTGAAGATATATATGGTTTTGAAGCAGCATAAAGTTTCATTTCCCATGTAAACGATAAGATACTGCCATCAGATTGTAGATCGGCAGAACCAACCATTCGAATCTTAGCATTTCCTAGCAAGCATTATAGAGAATATATGTTGTGTTGAAAATCTTTTTCGAAGTTAAGTGCTTATGAGGAGATGATGGCTCACATGGAGTATCATCTCCTTATATGCTATTCTTTCAAGGCACTTTTAGACGGTGTGTTGATGCCAAAACCGGTTAGACCAGCATCATTTATAGGACGTGTTAACTGCTGGACAGTATCATTAGAAGTATTTCCTTCTATGGTAGTGTATTCCTTTGTTTCAGGATTATAGCCTGTGACTATTCCGACATGGGAACAACCATTTGATTTCTTTATGAATATATCACCTCTTTTAGGCTGATAGCTATTTTTAGGACGAAAGCGATTTTGACTATCATAAAATGATAAATATTCGGCAACTGAAACACTTCGTGGAACTAGACCAAGCTGTTCAGGAACGTTTAAGAGACCTGCTTTATTGGCACACCAAGAAACAAAACATGCACACCAAGGATTTCCTTGTGTGCTAGGAAACCATTTGTTATATTTATTGTAGTTTTCTTTATTGCGATCTGATTCAGGTAGTCCTTCATAGCGATCTGCGTGTTCTTCATTTAAAGCGTATAAGACCATGTTTTCAACGAAGGCAGATAATGAAGCATTTGATCCTCCAGTATATTGGGCAGCCTTACTGTAAACAGAATTCCTGCGAGTTACATATAATCCTAAACCATGTTTCTTTCCATTTTTTTCATAGATATCATTCAAAGCATAATTATGTAAGCTGTCGAGAGTCATTGAACTCCACTGATTTCCTGCCTTTTCTCCGATTCTGGAAATTCCGCTAGGAGACTGGTTATAGCAATCACTAAAGTAAATTAGTGCTTTTTCATCAGTAATTCCAAGTTCTTTTCCATGCTCGATATACCCATTAACATCTGAACGTTTTAAGTTGTCTTGTGCTTGATGAGATTCTTCTGTATCCAATAACTGCTTTAGTTTTTCTAACTCATCTGAGGAAAGAGCGGTAGGTCTTAATGTATCAAATGGAACCGGATTTGCGTCAATGATATACTGACCAATTGTGGTACTGCTCATGATGGCATCAAAACTTTTGGTATTTCGATTTCTGATATCAATTAGAAGATTATAAGCCCTGGATGCTCGCCACTGGAGTAGACCAATAGAAAGAACATCAGTTGGATTAATGGCATTATAGGATCCTTCCTGAGCACTAATTACCTCTATAGTATAATCAAGTAATGTTCCAAATGTAGGAATTGTTGGATAAATAGGGGTGTCTGCTGAACCGTCATTTTTCTTTGCTGAATCCGAGTAAAGCTTCTGTAATGTTGCTGGACCGGCAATTCCATCTGTCTTCAAACCATTAATTCTCTGAAATTTAATAACAGCTGAGCTGGTGTTTTTTCCATAATTACCATCAGCACCAGAAGCACCACAGTTGTAACCAAGAGAAATGAGTCTTTGCTGTAATTTTACAACAGCAGCCCCCTTACTTCCTTCGCGTAAAATATCATTGTTCGTTCCAGAACCTTTTACTGGATTTACCGAGTTTAGCTTGGCCCATGTTGCAGGTCCAACTTTTCCATCTACGGTTAAACCATTATTTTTTTGAAAATTAATGACGGCTTTTTGGGTTGAAGTGCCAAACTTACCATCAGCACCGGTGACACCACAATCATAATCTAGTTCTAAAAGGCGAGTTTGTAGACGGACTACAGCATCACCAGAACTACCCAATACAAGCAATGGGGTAGAGGAAGGTGGGATAGAAGAAGCTGTTTCTAATTTGGCCCATGTTGCGGGTCCAACTTTTCCGTCCACACTCAAATTATTATTTTGCTGGAACATTCTTACTGCACGATAAGTATCATCACCAAAAACTCCATCTGCACCTGTGTCACCACAAGAATATCCAAGTTTAATTAGTTTAGTTTGAAGTTCAATTACGTATTTTCCAGTACTGCCAAGCTGAAGGATTGGTTTGTTTGTGTCTGTGGTATGCAGTTTGTCAAGAGTGCTCTGCCCGGCCATACCATCTGCAGTAAGACCATTATCTGATTGGAATTTTACTAAAGCATTATAGGTAGCATCCCCTGCAACACCGTCAATGGTTCCACTGTAATATCCTTTGTTCTTTAGTGACGTTTGGAGTGGAATAATATCGCTTTTTAACTTATTCCATGTGCCGTCGCCAACTTTTCCATCAGAAGTTAATCCTCTAGAAGTTTGATAGCGCTTTACAGCCAAAGTAGTATTGGTGTCAAAAACACCATCAAGGCGCTTGGGATTAAAGCATAGCATGCGGAGTCCATGCTGTAAGTATTTAACTTGTGTACTTGTGTTTCCTTCTACTAATAACATATTTTTTCCTCACTTTCATTTATTGATTTGCAAATCTATTAATGAAAAAGATTATCTAAATGAAAATGTAAACTAAAATTTTTGAAATCTATTAAACAGAAATTTATCCAATATACTATAAATGAGCAAGTTCGTGATTTTGCATAAAAGAAAGCCAACTTAAATCATTTGTGTTGTACAATGAAAGGAATCAAAGTATATAAAAGAGTAAGCAGAAGAATCGAGAAAAGAAGATTCAAGAAGTGCCGTTTTATAATGAATCAGTAAAAGCAATTGTGATACCGCCCGTTGGAGCTAGCAGTAAGAAAACTCTTTTGAGAGATGATATCAAACCAACAGTTGAACTGGTAGTTAATGACTAGATGATATAGAATTATCGGATCACGGAGGAGAGCCTATGAACTTGGTGATGTATATCCTTACTATTTAAATAATACCGTGATACAGAAAACGGATGGTTCACGTTGGGTATGCGGTGAGAATGTAGGTACAGAGGAAAAGATAGTGCATGGCGCAGAAGGTGATTATTCTATAATTTGTACAGATGAGTTTTACCCATGTGAGTAGATTGACCTTTGAGAGATATAGATTTATTGCCGTACAACTTTACGGAGTAAATGACATAGTTCATGCTAAAATGATTGACGGAACCACACAAAGAAGGTAATATTTTACCGAAAGAAAACTTGATAATTGTAAGAAAATCATAGAGAAAGGTCATGGCATGGGCATTACAATAGAAGAATTAAAAAAACTAGATAAAAACACTTATCAGATCATTGATATCCGGGACGAGAACGAGGTCGCCCACGGAGCGATTCCGGGAGCGGTAGCGACACCGGCAGATTCTATCGAAGGAAATGAGAACATTGATTTTTCAAAAAAATTAGTGATCTGCTGCAGCCGTGGACGTTTCAGCGTGGAAGTTGCCGAAGGACTGGAAGAGAAAGGAATGGATGCGGTAAGTCTGCAAGGCGGATATATTGCATGGCTTCTGGATGCGATGAAGCAGGAGGAAGAGGTAGACATCTGCAAGGATGTGGAGCTTTCCATCCGTAAAAAGTTCCGTAAGAGCATCTGGTGCAAATTTACAAAAGCAATAAATCAGTATGAGCTTGTCAAACCGGGTGACCGCATTGCGGTCTGTATTTCCGGTGGAAAAGATTCCATGCTTATGGCAAAGCTTTTTCAGGAATTAAAAATTCACAACAAATTCGATTTTGAAGTGAAGTTTTTGGTCATGGATCCGGGATACAGTCCGGCAAACCGAAAAGTGATCGAGGAAAACGCCAGAAAACTCAATATTCCAATCACAATTTTTGAATCGGATATTTTTGATTCTGTATACAATATTGAAAAATCACCGTGCTACCTGTGTGCGCGGATGAGACGCGGACATTTATATCATTTTGCACAGGAGCTTGGATGCAATAAAATCGCACTCGGACATCATTATGATGATGTGATCGAGACGATCCTCATGGGTATGCTTTACGGAGCACAGATCCAGACGATGATGCCAAAACTTCACAGTACCAATTTTGAGGGAATGGAACTGATCCGTCCGCTTTATCTTGTGCGTGAGGACGATATCAAGGCGTGGCGTGACTATAATGGACTTCATTTTATCCAGTGTGCATGCAAGTTTACAGACACCTGTACCACCTGCAATAACGAGGAAAATCGTTCGAAACGTGTGGAGATCAAGGAACTGATCAAAAAATTAAAAGAAGTCAACCAGTATGTGGAAGGCAATATTTTCAAGAGTGTGGAAAATGTGAATCTGGAAACGGTTGTCGCCTATAAAAAGGATGGTGTAAAACATCATTTTCTAGATGATTATGATACAAAAAAGTAAGCAGAAGAAATCTATTAGCAAAAAATGAAAAAATATTGATTTTGGCTAATAGAGAAAAGATGATTTGAAAAGAAATGAAGAGGCTGTGATAGTCTCTTCATTTTTTTGGTACAAATTCGATTTTTAAAGTCATATCCATTGCATCTGCCAGACGTTTTAAGGTCAAAATGGATGGATTGGCGTTACCACGTTCCAGTTTGCTGATATCGCTCTGATAGATTCCCGTTTTTTCGGAGAGTTGTTTTTGTGTCAGCATGGCATATTCTCTTGCTCTTGCAAGGCTGGAAGCAAGTGCGAGGGATGTGTCAACAGATTCAATACGAATAAATACACCATCTTCCCAGATCGTTTCAGAATCTAAGTCCAGATCATCACTCC
>ULQL01012237.1_pt1 | contig 11103 bp, 19 predicted proteins | sample 1954411 | NCBI WGS metagenome assembly ULQL01 (sample SAMEA4835654, study PRJEB28245) | human gut metagenome | biome: gut microbiome; material: fecal sample | place: Denmark | collected 2008 | reverse complement strand
AGCGTATTTTTAAAGCGTTTGAGCAGATAAACGAAACCGTCGAAAATGCCGGCATATCAATTACAGATGCTTATTTCAGGTTAAAACTGGACGAGTTACGTCTGACTTATGAAGAAGCTAAGAAGAAACAAGATGAAAAAGAAGAACAACGCCGGATTCGCGAATTGCAAAAGGAAGAGGAAAGGCGGCAAAAAGAAATAGAAAAAGCTCAGCAAGAAGCTGAAAAAGAAATATCTTCAACACAAAAAGCCCTTAAAAAGAAAGAAGAGGAAGCTTCCGGTTTTTCCGGAGCGGAGGCAGAAAAATATAAAGCGGAGATCGAAGCGTTAAAACGACAGCTTGAAGAAGCAACCGCTAAAAAAGAACGCGCTTTAGCACAAGCACAGTTGACACGTGCCGGACATATTTATGTTATTTCAAACATTGGTTCTTTCGGCGAAAGCGTATATAAAATCGGCATGACACGGCGACTTGATCCTTTGGAGCGCGTAAATGAATTGGGCGACGCATCGGTTCCGTTTAAATTTGATGTGCATGCCTTGATTTATTCGGAAGATGCGCCGGCTTTGGAAACCTCATTGCATAAAGCGTTTGCCGATAAAAAAGTAAATATGGTTAATGACCGCCGTGAATTTTTCCGAGTTTCTCTTGATGAAATCGAAAAAGAAGTACATAAAAATTTTGCACAAATTGAATTTATAAAAGAGCCTGAAGCCGAAGAGTACAGGGAAACATTGGCGATAAAAAATAAAACAAAAGCCGTGGAGTCCTTACAAGGAAACAAACACTTACCATCTGAAATTTAAAACAATTCGCCTTGTTTTTTGTCTTCTTTCAATTCGGCTTTGACTTTCAGAACGTAACGTTCCGTTACGCCCAAAATGCGGCAGAGTTGACGGTTGGAGATATTGCCGTCCGCTTCGATTATCAGCGATTTCTTTAAACGCCGGTACGCCCCGCGCGGAATAAACAAACGCTGACCGCCGAAATTCTTGCACAATTTTTTATAATTTTCAAAGCCGATCAGCCGCGCTATTTTATGGCGTTCCAACGCAACGCGCGGAATATAAAACGATCCGATGCCGCCGAAATTGTCCATAAGGACAACGGCAGCGTCAAATCCTACCGTTTCGGCGATTTCAAACATTGACGTCGGCAACGTTATTCCGTTTTTTTTCATTATTAACCCCCGATACGTTTAATCCACTGTTTCAGGATTTCGATGATTTTCCGTTGCTGGTCGGGCAAGAGCCACTGAACGCTGTCGATGCCCGTGTATTTTTTCACAAACGCATCAAGTGCGGTTTTGTCGGTTGATTGAACCGCTCCCAAAGCCTGCAATTCGCCCCAAAGGACATAGATTTTTTTAATCGGGTCAAAAGGCGTGCGACGAAACGCCTTTTTCTTCGGTGTTTTCCAGCCTAATGCTTTAAATTCGTTGATCAAATCGACCAGTTGGGAATACCGGCATTTTGACGCGCTGTCCTTTCCTGTTATGCGGCGAACGATGTCGCGGTATTGGTCGTCGTCAAGGTTCAGCTGTGCTTTGGCGATGTGGATTTTGGCTAAAAGAGGGCGTTTATCCGCGGTCATGACAACCTCCGTATTCAATATCAGAACGAAAATAATCCCAAGCATCGCCCAGCTTTTCAGGCATATCTTTGCATTTTTCGGGTGTTAATGCGCCGTTGACATAACCGTCTTTGTAAAGAAGAGAAATTGTTTCTTCAATGACGGTGCAAAGTTCAATGTAATTGATTTCCGCCTGTACACTCATCGTGATCACCCTAATCTTTTACCCAGTTTGATGTCGAACACTTCCGCATCAACGGCTAAATCCGTATTTTTACCGTTGATTTTTGTGATGCAGGCAATCTCAAAAGCCATGATTTTATCCGTATCGGTATTAGCCGGATACCCCAAGCGGAACTCGGCGACATCAGCAAAGCGCAGGCGGCTTTCCCAGTAAGGCGTTGCCAGTCTGTATTCGTGTTTTTTTTCTCCGGATCTGATTTTTCCGAACCATTTTCCTTCTACGTTAAAAACAACGACTTTCATAATTGCTTCCTTTCTGTGGCGTAATCGGAAGCGGTTTTATACCGACCGAACAAAGGCTTTTCTTTTTCTTCGCCGGAAATGCCGAAAAATTCGATCAATGCTTTTAAAAAGGCTTCTAATTTCGGGGCGCGAAAAGCTGTATCAACAAACGTGTGGGCTTTCGGGCTGTAGTGGTAATAATTCTTTTGCAGGTGTTCTTCGGCATCGCTTTCGGTCAAGAAGACTCCGCGTTGATAACTGCGTTCTTCCGTATACCCGTAAACGACGTCGGGCAGATCCATAAAATCTTCTTCTGTTATGGATATGTTATGTTTGTCGCTGTAACGCTCATAGTTCAGAAATTCTCCGTCTTCGTACAGGTGCGGTTCGCCGCAACGATCTTGAACGAAACAAGTGTAGTAGTCCATTATTGTAAAGTAGATCGGCATTGCATTGCCTCGCCGGTACTGCGTTTTGTATTCTTTAAGAAAACTCTTGATTGTTTCCAGATTTTTTATATCGTCCATGATTTCCCCCCTTAAGCAATTCGCTTTATTTTTTCGCTTTTGCATAATTCTTGATTGATGCGGAATTTTTGTCCCTCTGAACGTCCGGCTAAACTTGCTTTACTGACCGTTATATTTATTTTTAAATCATGTTTCTGAAGGTGAATGTTATGTTCTTCTTCATAATTTCGGCGCAAGTCAGCCTGTATATTCAGAACAAGATTACGTCCTGTCGTAGAAAAAATACTTTTGGAACGCGCTTCATTTTCAAAGCAAAGTTTTTCAAGAACAGCATTATAAAATCCCTTTTTATAGGCATTTGATACTGCCAAGGGGGCTTTATAATATCTTTGTTTCTTGTATTCTTCCGATTCTCGATAATACGTTAAGGACATTTCGCATTCAAACTCAGCACGTTCGGCCATCTCTTTGGCAAGTTCGCAAAATTCGCGTTTTCCATAAAAGGAATATGTATCTCGTCCTTTTAAAATGACGAATACTCCAAAGAACAAAGAAATTTGATGAATAACAGGTTTGAATTGTTCTGGCTGCCTTTTATGAGTATTGAAAGAAACCTCGTTATAAGAAGAGCCTTCATCAAGCTGATCAGAATAAATTTGATATTCTTCAATCAGCTTATTTGCCTTTCGCAAGGCAATTTCTGCTTCGTTCTCTGAAGCTCCGTTTGCGACTGTGATTTTCAAAAGTTTGCGTATTCTTTCTATGATCGTATTGCTTTCTGACATTTTCTTTCCTTTCACGCTTGTCCGACAGCTTCACAAAAGGCTTTTAGCTGTTCCGCCGTTTCAAAGTGCCATCTCCACCCGCCATAGACGGTGGAAAATCGGTCGTCGAAACTGCCGTTGTCGCGGTCGTACCAGCTGTCTTCCGTTTCAAAGTCGTCGAACGGATAAAAGCATGTCCGGAAGCACCCGATTTTCGCGCAGTCCGGCGCGGTCAGTCCTTTTTTCAGCATTTTGTCCGCCAGTTTTTTAATCTCTTCTTTTTTCATTTTTCTGTTTTCTTTCGTTTTCCTATCGAAAGCGGGAGCGGGACTCGAACCCGCAACCTTTGACGTCACCTTGCTCTACCGATTGAGCTATCCCGCTATTGTTTGTTAGTATTTCAGGACTGATTTTCCTTGTGTCCGGGGCGGCAGAAAACCGCCCCACCCATAAAGAAAATTCAGTCCAGTCCCGCTTTGGCGCGCAGTTCCTCGGTGGTCTGAACGACCTTGTCCACCGCCGCTTTGTGGGCATGATCAACATAAACCGAATACCCCATCACGCCGAACCACCCGCAAATCGCAAGAAGCGTCAATGCATCAATCGCTTTTTTCATTTCTTTCCTTTCTTGATTTTATGGACATTCATTTCCTTAATGGCTTGCTGATATGTCACAATTCCACCGTTGCTAACCGCGACCAGATAACGGCCACGGGCGGCTTCCACATCCCGACACAGTTCTTTGAAATCAATATCAACGTTTCCAGTGCACGGGTGGTCGGAAACACCCAAAACCGCATCAATATTCCATGTGTTTTTTAAAGCTTTACCTTTTTCATCAAGCATTATCGGATACGGCATCCGACCGTTAATCGTGCTGAATTGGACTTTAAACGCGACCATTTTTTCCTCCTTACGCTTTGGCCAGATCGACTGTGACTGCCCGCCACGGGGATTCCGCCGTGTCACGTTCGTAAAAGCGGTAATACAGCTTTGACCCGTCGATTCTGATGCTGTCGGTGATTGCTTGCATCGCGCGTTGCCACGTTTCGTCTTTGATGTCCAAGCGGCGGAGCGACAACAGGGCGTTGCGGTTGATTTTGCCTTCTTTGTCAACCTGGAACGCGTGGTCGATCAGCGTGACGATTTCAGGGCGGCTGTCAGTACCCCATTCGTTGATGCATTCGTCGATTAAGGTTTTTGCGGTTTGCAGTTCTGCGCCGAAAACGATGTTTTCGGAAATGGCAACCTGAACCTTTTTCAAGCCGTCATACGTCTGAAACGTCATGTTTCCCTTGCGTCCGCCTTTTTTCACGCCGTACTTTTCGTCGATTAACGACAGATAAGCCGCGATGTCGTCGCCTGTGTGGCCTTTAAAGCGTGAAATCTGGTCGGACAACGCACGGGCGTAATCCATGATTTTATGCACCAGCTGGTCTTCCAGCTTTTCCGTCGGTTTGACAATGCTTTCGGGGACAAGCCGTCCCGCCGCATCTTTCATGTATCCCGCGGGGATTGTGGTATTTGCAGTTTCAGTCATTTTCGTTTTTTCCTTTCTTTTTGTTCTGTTTAAAGTCCAGTGAAAGAACCTCTGCCAATTCGTGCAGCATTTCAGGTATCTTTTCTTGAACGCGTATTTTGAAGACGCATTTTTCAATGCTTTGCTCGTCTTTCAACGCCATTGCCAAAGGAACGGCCAAATCGCCAGTTTTTCCTTCAATGATGCGTTGTGTCTCATAAGTTCCGTCTTCGTTTCGCGTTCCTGCGATTAAAAACAAAAAATCATGTTTATTGACGGCTTCTATAGCAGCCTGTCTTGTCGTTTCTTTCATTTTCAGTGTTTCCTTTCTCGTTCAGGTGGTTTGTGGGTGAATTTAAAAAGTAAAAAGCGGATCATTTGCCGAAGCGTCTTTAATACCCCGTCGGGCAGACGTTCAGCCCGGGGCGGTTCGCCCCTAAGCAGCTGCCGGAGGCGGATCATCGTCATTGTTTCCCTTGCTGTATGCCGTCCCCGGTACAACGCCCAGATGACGCAGGCGAACGGCGACCGCGACGGTTTCTTCGGATACTCCCGCTTTGTCGGCCAGTTCCTTTTCCAACGTAGCGACTTCGTTTTTGATTCGAATCAGCTTTTTGATTTCCCGATCCATGATTGACGGCGGAATAAAACCTTGCGGTTCTTTACCGTATTCACGGGTCAGCGTGGAAATCACGCCGAAAATTTGTTGGGATAAGGTGGAATTTAAAGGCATTTCAATCTCCTTTTTTAAAGTGGGGACAGCCGTTGCGGCAGGCTTTATAAAGAGCCACGCGCTGCGGATTAACGGCGGAAAATTTTTGTTTTTGGTAACGAATGCATCGGTCGACGGACAGTTCGCCCAAGACGGGGCAAATCAGCAAAGCGTTTTTAAAGCATCCGTTAAACGTGCGTTCAACGGCACTTAAATCACCCGCATAGCGTCCTTTTAAAACAAGGCTGATCGTCGCAGCGGAATAGCCCATTTCTTTGGCGACTTTAGCTTGGGAAGTCTTGGCGCATTCGGCTTTTAACTCTGAGATCCAATCAGTCATCGCTTGCCTCCTGTTGCCAGACGATCTTTTGCAAATTCGGATCGAATACGGTTTTTAATCGCTGGATCATCGGCGCGCGCGGCCCCGTATAACGTGAGGCGATAAAACAATAAAGACCGTCTTTTTCCCGGCGGAGGTATCCTGCCTTGCACAAAGTTTTCACATAGGCTTTTGCTGTTAATATCGAAACCGGCGTTTCTTCGGTTGACGCCGTAACGGATAAATCCGTATAGCTGAACTTTTTTAAAATGCGCATGGCGTGCCACATCTGTTGTGTTCCGTTCCCCAATGTTGAAAGTTCTCCTTTGGAATTCACGTTCGGGGCATTCACTCCGACGTCTTTTGCCAATTTGAAAATCGTCGGTGTTTTTACATCGCCTTCCGTCGCTTTAATAACATACCCGCCAGCGACAAGAGCGCGGAGATACGTTCTTAAAGTTTCCCGCTTTAAATCGCTGAAACTGTTTGTCAAACCGGTTAAAGTAAATCCGTCTTTATTTGCCCTGATTGCTTCCCACATTGCCTGACGGCCGCAGGGGTTTTTGGCTTTCATGCGCAGGTGTATCGGTTTATTTGCCATCACAGCCCCGCTTTCCGCGCCATTGGAGGCACGCCCGTAAAGAAATCGCGCTGATAATCAGCCGAACCGACTGTTTTCAACCCTTTTGTCGTTGCAAATTCGCGCACGCGGTCAAGGTTGACGCAGACACGGCGCACAGACCCCGCGCTTTCTTTTAAGATTTTTTCGCACAAGTCCTGTTCTACCGTAACGCCGTTCGCATACAATTTAGCCAGATGTTTAACGTCGTCGATTGACGCCGGCTGTGCCGCCACCCAGTCAAGCATACGCCCGTGGACGCGTTCCCATTTTTGAAGCTTGACCGGCATGGCTTCTTCGCCGATCAAAATGATTGTGGCTTGCGAACTTTCGTAAATATCCCGAACGACTTCAATCATGCGTTTTTGAACCAAGAAATCCGCTTCATCTATGATTAAAGGACGCTGGGAAAGCGAGAGTTCTTCGCCGATCTGATCCATCATGTCGGGGATTGTGTAAGCGGGCTGAATGCCCATTTCTCCCAAAATCGAAGCGCAGAGCTTTTTCGGCGTCCAAACGCTTTTGACTTGGACGTGATAGGCTTTGTGCTTGTTCGCCGCGTAAATCGCCGCGAACGTTTTGCCGTATCCGGAAAAACCGTAAAAGGTCGCCATGCCGGGCAGACCGTAATCGCGGTTTTTAACGCGGTATACCAGTTCGTTCAAAAGTGCCACGTTGCGCAGCGGGGCGATTGTATTCTTGACAGTTTCATTCATTTTTGTCATTCTTCCTTTGTTTTGTGGTTGGCGGTTGTCCGAAAAGACGCCGCCTTTTTTATGCCGTCAGAGCCGCTTCCATGCCGAAATCCTGCGCAAAGTCCATGCGCTGAATGTACTCGGGCGATTTGGAATATTCGGTGAACCAACGGCGGTCTTCGGCGGAAATGCTTTCCCCGTTTTCGATTTGTTGACCGATAGCGACGGCTTTGCGGAACCGAGCCGCAGGCGTGTCAATATCGGCAACGGGCTGAGCTTTCTGTTCAGCCTCAAATTCTTTTAAAAATTCTTCGTTTTTGGCGGCTTCCTCCGCCGTCACGGGCGCAGCTTCGGGGGCGGGTAAATATCTTTGTCCCAATTCCTCCAAAATTTCCGTTCTCTTTTCGTCATGACGCGCAAGCCGCCCTTGAGCCCGTTCAAGTTTTTTCTTGTCGTCATAAGATACGGGCATAAAGGCACGTTTGTTTTCTTCAAAACGGGCGACGCAAATCAAACGTCCCGGAAGCTTTCCGTCCCATTCACGCACCCAAACCTTTGACGCATCATGAATGTCAAAACCGACGGCAACCTGTTCGTCGTGATAATGCGTCAGCAGATGCGAACCGTACACGTTGTTAAACAGGCTGACCAAACAGCGCGAACATTTGCGGACAACGTAAGGACGCGATAAATCATCTGTTTCCGCCGGCGTTAGCACGTCGGGACGGTAATCGGGAAATTCAGGATTGCCGGCTTCCCATGCTTCGTTCGGCGTCATGTGCCGCTTCTTTCCCGTTTCGGCATCGACAATGACGGGCAGAAAAGAATGCGGGTGGTCGTTATAGGCGGCAAAGCATCGTTCGCAATACGCGACAAAGCCTTGCCAATCGGGCAACAAGCGGCTTCTCCCGTCCTGTTTGACCTCGCGCCGATTGATGTGGAAAACTTTTTGCTTGGCTTCCGGATCCATCGGCTTGCCCATATAGGTCGGCAGCATTTTCGCCGCTTTGACCCAAATCGTCTGGTGCAGACGTTCAATCACACCGCGCGCTTGGGAATTGTAGGCAATGCTGTTCTTTTTCGTGATGCCCAAACGGGCGCAAAACATATCGACCGTCGTATTGTTAAAGCCGTTCCCGTTGTCAACGTAAAACACATCGGGAACGCCGTTGGTCGTCACCGCGTGTATCAAGCTGTCCATAACGGACGCGGTCGATTCGACGATGTTCAGACTGAACCCGACGGCTTTGCGGGTATACACGTCAATAATTGTCGTAACTTCTGGGCGGAAAGGCTTGCCGTGGATCGGGTGGGCGATTTCAGCATCGAACGTATGACCGTCAGCGCAATAAATCGCTCCCGGCCACAAATGCGATACGTCACGGGAAACGTAAGCCCGAAAAGCCTTTCCTTCCCGCGCCCCGACGCGTCCCTTGTTCGCCAGCAGTTTGCCGATTTTTTCAAGATAAAACTTTGCCTGTCTGTAACTGGGGGCAAGTGCGGGCATATTTTCCTGCAGAATTTCAATGCAGGAATTTAATGACGGTTTTTGCGGTCTGAAATACAAACGGGCAAACGCTTCAAACCATTCGGGAGCAACGATCTGTTCATCTTTCGCAGGGGTGGGCATCAACCCTTTTAAGCCCGCCGTTTCACGCAGTTTGTACCAGTTAAACAAGCTGGCGCGGGAAAGTTTGACCGTTTCGCCGGCCTTTGCGTTTGCTTTTCGGATCAGTTCGATGAAAGACGGTTCCAACGTTCCGTTTTTCAGTCCATTTAAAACGGCTTTAATCGCGTTGTTTTTCCCGCACGTTACCGCCAGATTGTCAATCGCGTCCAAAACCGCCGCTCGCGCTTCAGCCGTTTCACGCTGCCAGGCTTTGGCTTCGGATAAATCGGCATCGTCGGGACGTTCGATCACAGCCTTTGACCGACGTTCCGGAACGCTTGACAATGAACGGCGCGCCAATTCTTCTTTGGCTTTAGCTGGCAAACTCGATACGTTGTATTCTTTGCCGCCGCCGCGACCGCAACGGGGACGCGATTGCCAATATTCGCGGGCGGCTTTTTCAATAATGTTTTTCTTGGCGGACGGAATATCCGGTAATTTCAGATCGGCCAGTTCCTGAGCAGAAAACCATTCTTTCATAACCGCCTCCGAATTTTAACGGGCGCAACCGAGTTCAATTCTTTCTGATATTTTTTCAGTTCTTCTATCTGTTGCGCGACGCGTCCGCGTTCGGCAAGCAAAGCCTCTTCTCCGAACAAAACTGTGTATCCGTCGTCTTTCAACAGTTCGTCCCATGCCCAAATTTGTCCGGATACCCGAACCAAAACGATGAAACGATAAAGCGTGATTTGATGATCTTCGTTGCTTTCGCTAGAATAGTTGTCAAGCATCGCCTTGCTGAAAGAGGCACAATTCATCACGTCAGCCATTTCTTTTGCTATTTCGGAACGGTCTTTTGAAGAGCGTTTCAGGATCAAAGACACCAAACGCTTAATCTTGCCGCTCAAATCAACGGTGTGGGAGATCACCGGCGGTCTGCGGACAGGATAAACCTGTTCGAATAAATCAAGCGTCTGTGTGTCCTTGAATTTCTTTGACATGGACTAATCTCCATAGATGTCCAAGCAAATTTCGTTCACGTTTATGCCCAAAAATTCACATATATCCATTAACTTGTAAATTTCTTGGTCAATCTGATAACGCCGGATATCAATCAAATTTTGGTCAAAACCTTTCTTTATCAGATCGGATAATTGCTCATTTTCTTCACTGATTTGATCACTTATTGACTTCAATTTTTCGCAAAGGCTTTTTTGGGTAATATTCGCTTTCTTTACTGCATTCAGAATTCTCTTCATTTTATTCTCCCTTGTTTAAGCGGCTTTGTCGTTTTGACATTGCCGAAAAATACGAATCCCTTTATATTGGTTAAGTCTTGAACGTTTACGGCTTCCGTCTGCATTAAAGCGGCTAGGCCAAAGTTGGCAGGCAGGAATGCCTAAAAACTCGGCGATGGCTTCTTCTGCAGCGGGAAACGGAGCTGTCAGGGCTTTTGAACAAGCACGGCTCGATAAACCGGCTTTTAATGAAAGGCTTTTTAAGGTCATTCCTTTGCGAAGGATCATGCACTTAATTCTGACGGCTCTGATGTCCATAACTTCTTGACCTCTCTGGTGAACCGACTCTGCCAAGTCGGTTTTTTCTGGGGGGTTAAATTCAACTTGTAGAATTAACATATCCAGTTTTATGGACAATGTCAACCATAAAACTGGCGTAACTGTTCTTTATTATCAATTATAATGTCAACATATTGATTTTAATTGATAAAATTAAAGCGTTACGGATTTTGGGAAAACAATGAAAAACGTAACAGAACAAACTGACAACTATAACGATTTCGCAGATCGTCTATCTTCTGAAATCTTAAAAAATTATCGGTCTGTTAGAGCTTTTGCTTTAGAAAACGGAATAAATCCGTCCACAATGGCTTTGTACGCAACGGGGCAAAGCGAACCCACGCGTCCAGTATTATGTATAATCGCAAAAGCATTAAATGTTTCTTTAGACTGGTTGGCTACGGGCGAAGGCATGCCGGAGAAAGATAATCTTGATGAAATGGTAAAAGATATCAAAGTTGATGCGGATTTAATGGCTGAAATCGTTAAAGTCGTTAATGAATACCTTGATTCGCTTGATCGTGAACTGCCGCCTGAAAAACTCGGAAAAATTTACGCTTATCTTTATAATTACTGCCACAAAGACGAGCCGGTACGCCGCGACAACATTATCAGCTTAATCGACATTGCAGGATAAAACTTTAGTATAGTTTCTCCGTCGTTTTAATAACAACGGAGAAAAAATTATGAATAAAAACCTTGAACACATTAAAGAAATGCTTAGATCTGCGCCGAAAAAGAAGCGGAAGATTCTATATATCGGGTTAACTTTTCTTGTTGTTTCA
>ULQL01082055.1_pt1 | contig 11121 bp, 13 predicted proteins | sample 1954411 | NCBI WGS metagenome assembly ULQL01 (sample SAMEA4835654, study PRJEB28245) | human gut metagenome | biome: gut microbiome; material: fecal sample | place: Denmark | collected 2008 | reverse complement strand
TTGAAGAACTTCAGCAGCAGATACTCTCAAAAAGCGACGAAATAGCAACTCTCACGTCAGAGAAAGACGAACTTACAAAATCGCTAAATGAAGCTAATGAGAGAATCAAAAAACTCCAGCAGACGAACCAGGAACTCTTTATCCGTTGTACGTCACCTGCCGGAGAAGACCCCAAACCTAAGACGTACAAAACCATAGAAGAAATATCAAAAGAAATGAGGAAAAAATAACTTATGGCAAACGCAATTGACATTCTTAACACAGCACGTGTAGAGGCAGGATATGAGGACAGAATACCTGAAATAAATCAGGAAAATCTTCATAATCTTTCACTTCTTGCTCCTACAGAATTGAACGATTTTCTTAATGTTCTTGCAAAGATTGTAAGGCAGTATGTGTATGACACTACATACGATTCAACAGAAAATCCGTTCGCAGAATTTTTCTCTGAAAAGCTCCCTGTTGGCTCAACTGTAGAGGATTTGTATGTAGACCTTATAACCGGTGCAACACCCGCATGGGACGATGACGGAAGCTATGCTCTTAGCAAGAAAGCACCGAACGTTAAAGCTATTTATCATAGCGAAAACTATGAAATGCAGTATAAGGTATCAACGTCTTATGCACAGATGAAGAGCGCATTCCTTACAATGGGTGGATTCGATTCTCTTGTAAACAGAATCAAGGGAACACTCAATTCTTCAGCACAGTATGACCTGTATCTGCAGTGCCTTGAACTTATATCCACAGCATTTAATAAAGGAGTATTTCAGAAGAAATTTGGGTACTCTCTTGATACAGAGGACGGCATAAAGAACTATCTTAAAGACCTCAAAACTACATACAAAGATATGCAGTTTATGACGAATAAATATAACTACTTCCATATGTTAACCAAGTCAAGCAGAGACAACATTGTAATAATCACAAAACCGAAATATCTTGAAAAGATTAATGTTGATTATCTTGCAGGCGTTTTCAACCTGTCGCAGGCAGAACTCAATGCGAGAATAATTGAAGTTCCTGACGATTATGGATTTGGCTCTTATGACAATGATACCAATCCGATAATCGCACTCATGTTTGACAAGAGAATGCTCCGTATATTCCCTACTCTTTATGAAGGTTCGGCAATTTATAACCCCGCGTCTCTTGTTGATAACACCTTCCTTACTCTTGCATATATATTCTCTTACGGTCTGTTCTTCAACGCTGTTGCATTCGTTGGTGGAACTGACGCAACTACACAGAGCATAACCGGAGAAGCCCCCTCAACCGTGACTGCATTCACAGCAGGTGGACAGGATATTAAGGGAAAGAAAGCAACAAACGCAGCATTTAATCAGGGCAAAGAGGTCGCATTTACATGGAGCGGTACGGAAAATTATAAAGCAACTGTTACTTACACAGGCGCGTCTGGTGGTACAGAAACAGAGGTTTATACAGAGCCGTTTAATCTCATAATGCCTCTCACAAATGATTTCAAAGTAGTACTTACAAAAGTATAATAAATAGGGTTGGTGGGCGGGATATTGGAGGAAATTATGGCGCAATCTCCACAAACCATTTTAACGTTGTTTTCCTTAAAATCTTGCGACATGAATTACAATAATGTAATGTGGTATGGCACGAAAAATAAATTTTCTGTATTGTCGGCAAATTCACAATATGGTACAAAATCATACGCTAACTTGCAATATATACGAAAAAACGGATATATTGATATAGATGATATTTATGATAATGTAATAAAATACAATTATTGTGGATATGATAATGGAGAGGGAAGCGGAATTGAATACGCATTCATAACAGAGTATGAATTTTTGAACTTTAATTGTACTCGCATATATTTAAAGTATGATGTATGGACAAATAACATAACGTCACAATTGTCATATAAAGCATACGTTGAAAGAATGCACGGAGAAAATAATAATGAATATATATTGTCTGATAATAACACTATTCCATCTTTATCAACGGGAATAAGACCTATTAATATGACGACATATATAGCAATATACGTTGTATTTAAGCAGCAAATTAATGTGGAATCAATTCCGTTAAATTCAAACTATTTTACAACGTCAAGAACAGCATTTTTCATTTATGATAATCAAGGTAATGCAATAGGTGATTCAACACAGTTAAAAGAATTAATTTCAAAAATAAATAGCGCATATGTTTATTCTATTCATACTTTGTTATGCCCCTCACTAATGTATTCGTTAATGAATAAAGTCATATTTACAATAAATTCAGAGACTCTTATTGGATATAACTTTTCTGATTCAACGTTTAGAACTCCAAAATCGTTTGTTATCTCATTTTCAAAACCATTAATACCGGTAACGTATTCGTCAAAGAAACTCGAACAAGAACCTTATACAATATGGACAATTAAAACATCGTCAAAAGAAATACGTTTACCATATAATAGGTTTTCTTCTACTATTAGAGCCAACGCATTTATAACCAATGATGATACAGGTGTCAGTATAACATATATTTTTACCGACCTTGACACAAATACTTATGATATAACAGACACGTCTGTATCTCTTGCAGTTCACACAGAACAATGGGAGGAATTTCAATCTGAGAACAAAACGTATATTTTTAGAAGTATATTAAACGTACTCGGAACAGCTATTAATGCAGGAGGTAATGTTTTAAGTAAAGGTAATAATCCATCATACGGCAGACAAATATCTGATGTTACAAATGTTAGTAACTCAATAATATCTCCAGTTTTAAATTATTTTGACTATAAAAATAAGCCAGATAATATAAGAATTGGTGACTCATTTGCAGAAAAAAGATACTTGCAATATCCTTGCTCATTATCTTCTGTAATTGAATATTGTGACCCTTCTCAAATTGCCTCAATAGAGTCAATTTATGACAAAACAGGATATCCTATTAAAGCTATAACTACATTAAATCCTACAGTTAGAAAGTATTATACATATATTAAAACTGTAGATTTTATGGCAAATTGGATATCTGATGGGGACGATAGAAAACAGTTTGAAGAGATATTAAATAATGGTACACTTATATGGAATTTTTCAACAAATGATGTAAAAAATTATGGGGATTTTCAAGGAGATGATGGAAACACATGATAGAACAAATCTTTCTTGTATGCGGTTTATTTGCAATCGTATTAATCACAATATCCTATATCATAGGAAATTTAATAGAAATATTATTCATGAGGATAAAATATGGAATTGATAAGAAACATAACAACAATATCAGTACTAATATCAAGCCTTCTATTTCAATTTCTTATAACGGCGACAATATTGTCGATGGTAAAAGAATCGAAACAGAGAAACGCAGAAAAGGACTTGTCAGACTGATACGAAAAATCTTCTTTAGGAGGAAAAAATGATACCGTTTTATACACAGTACGGCAACAAAATTGCCAACACAAAAGCACAGAAAAAGAACTTTATAGAAAACAATTTAATGTACCGTAGATTTACTCTTGTTGCACTTAATAACTTTGAATGGATAAATCTACCCGATGAGATAAAACCGCGTTACATTGAACGTTCTCTTTTCTATACAGGTTCGGCGGTTTTTGGCTATGATGATAACATCGGTTACTTTGTTCTTCCGGCAGCACTTCAAGGTAATCTTGACGTATATTTTGAACCAACTAATTGGTCTGTAATAGGAAACGGATTAACCAAACAGTACAATAATACAAACAGTGTTCTCATGAGGAACAATATGTTTTGTATACCATCTGAATATGACGTAAGGTGGTATGCACAGAAAATTTCTGATGTTTACAGAACTGTTGATACCAATGTTTGCGCACATAAAATGCCGTGGATAATGAAGGCACGTTCAAACAGAACCGTCCTATCTCTCAAGAATCTTTGGAAACAGATTAACGAAAATGAGCCTGCTGTATTCATGGACGATGATATGAGAAATGACGGTGTTGAAGTTTTCACGACAAATACGCCATATGTTATTGACAAACTCTATGATTATGCCCGTAAACTTACGTCAGACTTCTATGAACTTTACGGTTATCCTACAACACAGACAGAGAAAAACGAACGTCTCACTATGACAGAATCAGAGGTTAAAGTAGAATTTTCTGATTCCGGTTATGTTGGAACAATGTTTGAATATCGCAAACGTGCTTGTGAGGAGATAAACAAAATGTTCGGTCTTAATATAGACGTAAAGATTCAGAGATATCGTCAGAAATCAGAGGAATTTTATGAACTTGAAAGAATGAAACTGCAACAGCAGGGAATAAACACGTCAGCGATGGAAGGCGGGGAATAAGATGATAACACGGGTAACTGATGATAACGAAAACAGCATAGCATTATACACAGAAACTCTTTATGATTTTGTCTATAATTTTTATGCTGACGATTACACAAAACTCTTTCCGGAATATACTCTTTATGAACAGACACATAAGACAGAACTTGAAAAGAAGGTTTACAACCACTTCTATTTCTATGAAATCGGCTTTGAAACAGAGGAACGTTTCGCAAAAGAATTTAAAACCTTATGGGAAGAAATCATTCCTATGGCGAACAACTATTTCAAGGCTATGGCAACGCCGGAACTCATAAGTTTTGTTAATGATACGAGAAAAAGAGAATATACTCTTGATAGAGATACAACGTCAAAAGCAGGTAAATTAAATGGCACAAATTCAAACAAAATTCAATTTAAAGACACACCTTATTCAAGTTATCCAACTGATACGAAGTATAACACCACTGTTACTGATAATAGTGGCACTACTACGTCTGAGCAGACTACTCCGTCAACAGGTTCACAAGATGATACTTTTAAAGAATCAGTCACAGGTCTTAACGGTCTTACACCCGCGGAAGCAATAAAGAAATATATGGATATTGTAACGGATGTTGACCTTTGGATAATCAAACAAATGAGACAGGTATTTATGGAGGTATATTAATGAAAACGGCATTGGAAAAAATTCTTGAATATAAGGTAAAAGACGGAAGAATAACTTCACAGTCTGATAAAGAACAGTGGACTTGTTTGCAGAAAATAATTGCTATAAATAAGCTGATTGTTGATTATCATAACGCGTTTGTAGAACTCAGAGAATCGTATCAGGATTTGCTTGATAGATATAATGTCATAAACGCCAAATGGGACGTTCTTAAGACTGATATGGAAGCCATTGCAAGCGAATGGACTCAGTTTAAACCTCTTGTTAATCAGATAATTAATTTGTGGGAAAACACAATAACTCCAACGTTTGAAGAATGGACAACTCTGATGAACAATTGGGGCAATACCATGAACGGATATGCATCAACAATGGCAGACTATCAACAGACAATGATGGAGATATCGCAGAGTTTTCAGAACATAGAAAATGAATGGTCTGCAATAACTCTTGCCGTCAGAGGAAATTATGAAATTGAGAATGTAACAATTTCCGGTTTGACTGTTAAGGATTATGACTTTGAAGCATATAATGACTTTATAGTTGTTCCTATAAATGGCGAGGTCAAATGTCTAATAAGTGTTGGTAGCACGGATGTTTCAACATTTGAAAGTGCGACTTTTAATGAATATAAGGGTTGGGGATTTCACTACAAGGGTAACGCAGGAGATAATAATTCTGTATATGAATATTATACTCCATCAAAGGTCGGTTCATTTTGGACAGACCCAACAGATACCTTTATAGCATTCGTATTCAAGTCTTCGTCGTCAGCCGAAGCTATGATATTTAAACGTCATATTCCATACTTCTCTGCTGACCAATCGTCTGAAGTACAGGAAGCATTAACAAAATCTAATGGAGCAGAGACAAAAGCTAATGAAGCTATAACAAAAGCTAATGAAGCTATAACAAAAGCTAATGAAGCAGATACAAAAGCGACAAATGCACAGTCTTCTGCAACGTCAGCAATGCAGTCAGCACAGAGCGCATTAACAAAATGTGGACAGCTTGAGTCAGGGAAAATGTCTAATAAAATTGTCAATTGCATTACTTCTGATATGTCGACACTTTCGGAAACAAGGTCGTATGCGTTAAAAGTAGATGACCCGAATATGTTCGTTTATGTCGAGGGAATTCCAAACACAGACAGCGGATATCTTTGTTGTACAATACCAATGAGTTCTATTCCAAAAACCACAGGAACAGGAACATCCGGCGGAAGACGTTATCAGCTTACTGATGAAGCTAATTATTTTTCGTTTATACTTGCCTTTAACGACATAACAGCAACACTGTATATTACATTTTCAACAAGAGCAAAAGCGGGGGCAAAAATAACAAAGGTCGCACTGTATGGATAATAGCTGTTACTACAATAACAGCGAACTCTTAAGTCACAATGCACTGTTCAATTGGTTGAATGGTATGCGTTCACATGGTAAAACATTTAGCTTTAAAGAATGGTGCATTCGTGACTTCCTTAAAAGAGGAAATGAGTTCGTATGGTTAAGACGATATAAGGAAGAAACAAAGAATGTTATAACCTCTTTTGACACAGATATAATTAAAGAAAATAAATTCCCTGACGTAAAGTTTTCGACAGACGGAAAAACATTCTTTATCAACAAAAAGAAGGCGGGATATTTTCTTACGCTGTCAATGTCTCAGTATTATAAGAGTATGGCGTTTCCGAATGTAAATAAGATAATCTTTGATGAATATCTTATTACAGACAGCAAAATATCATATCTTCCGAATGAGGCATATACATTTCTTGAACTCTATTCTACAATATCCCGAACTCGCGACTGCCGTGCATTCTTTATCGCTAATAATGCGTCTGTTCGTAATCCTTATTTTACATATTTTAATTTCTATCCACAGAAAGGTAAACGATTCACAAAGAAGGGTGATATGCTGATAGAAATGGATAGTGCAACAGACTTTAAAAATAAGGTATATGAGACGCGTTTCGGTAAAATGATTGAAGGTACAACGTATGGAAATTATGCTGTTGAAAACGAATTTCTTCTTGACAATGATGAGTATGTAGAAAAGAAGCCTAATACAGCAATTTATCAGCTTACACTTGCATATAATGGTAAGTATTATGGACTGTATTATGACCTTGTTCGTCAGCTTATGTATTGTACAGAACGAAATACACTTAACGGAGGACTTGCCATTGCTGTTAATAAATCTGATATGACAGATAACGCTGTTCTGTCAAGGTCACAGGCAATACGTGCTACAATAAATACTCTAAAAGAATTGTTCTCTTTGGGACGTTGTAGATATGAAAATATTAAAGTAAAAGCTGCATTCAATGACATAATGAAAGAACTTTGTATAAAATAAGAAAAACCCTACTCACTTTAAGAGTAGGGTTATTTTTGTTTTGAAGAGATTCAAGGTATATAAGCCCGTTAGTCAGACGTTGCATTCCGGCACTGTTCCCAGCGCGACTTCCGGAAATGCGGTTTATATTGCAACCTTTGTCCCTTCATATATATTATACCACAGCTGTTCGGATTTGTCAATAGTTATTTAATCGTGAATGTCGTTTCCTCAAGTACAACACCTCCAGGTATGACCTTTGGCAACAGTTTACCATAATATTCAGCACCCATGCGGAAGTTCTCAAATGTTACCTTACCCTGTTTTATTAAATTTTTGGGTAATCCGCAACACTTTACCTCATTTTGATAAAACACGGCTTTTACATTAATTTCTTTTCCTTTGTAATTCATTTTATACTTTTTCGTTTCTCTTGTTATTTCACTATATGTTTTAGGCTTTATAAATATTGCATTCTTGAAAACAGATTCTCTTTTATAATATCCTAACTCACTTTTATGTATAGGTATATCCGGATTTTCTCTGCCTAAAACATGAAGTGAATCCGTATCACAATAAATAAATCTGTCTCCACAGGCTTGTGCGTTTCTTATAATGTTGTCGTGCGCATATGCTGTTACAAATGTTGCCACAGGTATATAGATAGGGTCACATTCTTTAGGTTCTGTTCGGTGAAATTTTACAGTGTTTGTTTCTTTATCAAGGTATGGTATTTTGCTTATCTTCTCTATTGTAGAGCCGAATTTACCGTACAATCCATTGAGAAACAATTTTGCGATTGAACGTTCTCCTCCCGTTGTGTTCTTTTTTATCTCCATGTATTTATTGATATAAGGACGGAATAAATCGTTTCTACTATCGAACCAATAACCATCACATTCAGTTAATCCGTCTACATTGTAGAAATCAAGAAAAAGTTTATAATCAACGGAAGTAAAGTATGTCTCTATATCCTCACCTTCTGTTAAATATTCTGTTCCTGCAAATCGAAATGAATGTTTCATTTGTATCGTTGGCAAATGATTCTTTTTTACCTTAAAATGTTCAATATGAACACGAATGATAAATAGCTTGTTCCATGGCGGTGAACCCACAAAATATCTTCCCTCACCTATTGGCATAGGCTTATAGTATAATGCCCATGGGTACATACTGTTAACGTCAAATACACTACCCATTCCAACAATTTTGTTTTGGTGCTTTGGATTAACATATGTATAACCACCTCTATAAGACTTTCGGCAGAAATGGTCTACTTCTTTAGGAAGTTTAGGAAAACAATATTTCCATTCCTTATTGTTTAATGTTAACTTGAACTGTTGCAATGCGTTACTTGCAATCGTCATTTTGGTATAACCTTGCGAACGGAACAACTTTATTGCTTGTGCAATAATCAATACATCATTCTTTACATATGCCAATTCAGTTTCGTCAGCTACATAACCTTCCGGTCGATATTTTGTATAATCTATTTCACCTTTTAGTGTATCTAACTTAAAGGTTTTGGCTATTTCTTCCGCGGAAAAATTAAATATTTTTAAGGAATCCCATAACGAAATTGTTCCTGTCTCTCCGGTGAAAGATATCGAATAAAATTGTCCTTGTTCTCCGACAAGACATTTAAATTGATTATATGCAGGTATCCGCTTTTCGGTATATTCATATCCATGTCGCAACAGATAATCAATTATGTACATACCATCGAATTTAAGATTATGGAAAAAGCAAGTTTTTGGAGATAATTTATAAATTACATTGAAAAAATCGTCAATTGAATTACCGTGATAATACTCTGTATAATCGTCTACATTTACTATCGCATATAGCCATACACATGCATATTCTTCACGGACTGTTGTTTCAAAATCAGCGACATATATACCACTCATTCATTTGTGGAATCTTTCTCTGTATCACTCTCCGTTACTTTATCTAATATTTCCATAAACGCTTCATAATACGCTGTTTCGTCTTTAACAATATATGTCTGTTGAATTATTTGTCCGCCGTTTCTAATAAAGTCCATTTTCTGTTTATTTGTTAGTCCTTCAAACTTATCAATATACCACTGTGCAGTGTTTTCGTGTGATTCTTTCAATGCTTGTTTGTAGTTTTCAATATATTGTTTTGTTCGTATATCAAGGTAATCGTCCATGCCCATACGCATTCTTGTTTCAAGTATATTTTCTTTAGATAAACCCTCTGAAACCCAGTCTCCAATTATGATAGATTTATCTTGCAGGGCAATAACGGGAGATAATTGGTCGTCCAAAAATCTGCCGTACATTTCTTTTCCCTCTTTAGTTAATCCACCTTTATCGCCAAATGCTCTCCGTTTCCAAGCATTAGTTTGTTCGTCGACATACTTTTCCCATGCAGGATTTACATAGTCTTTAACATATTTATCGTATGTTTTCTGACGATTTCTATTATATCTCTCTGTCGCTCTTATAAACGTCAATGATTCTGAAGCGGTAAACCCAACTTTTTCAGCCTGTGCAAGAAATTCGCGTTGTGTTGAAACACTGTATTTTGATAATTTTTTCATTAGATTTTCATTCGTTTTTAGTGTATTAGCACCCTCTTTCTTGTAACCTTTTGTATATAGTTTATCGATACTTTCATTTAATGTTTTTCTTGTTTTGTACTTTGCCATATATTTTCTCCCATGTCTCAAGATATTTATAAAATTCTTCAAACGGTATTGTAATATAACAATAGCTTTCGTCAAATGTAAATGTCCCTTTTAAAAGCCTTACTAACTTTATAAGAGGATTATTATACATTCGTGAAGTTGTCTCTTTTCTCCCTGTTCCTACGCGTCCGAAATCTAATTTTATGCTACGTTCTTTCATTGGTTCTCCTTTCTAAAAGAAAAGAGGGAATGCAATACACATTCCCTCAGTTAGTTATTTGTTAGACGTTTACAACATTAATCTTTGTAAACTGCTGTCCATTCTTGTTCTTTGCAAGTATGTACTGTACTTTAACACCGTTCTGTTCAAATTCAGCTTTAGCCTCATTGTCTTTGTCAATAAGTTCAAGCAGTTTTGTTTCCATGCTACCGCTAAAGTGGAAGTGGTTCGGGAACTCTTTAAGTACCACAATTGCACTTTCGTTGTCGAACTTATTTGACTTTACAAATTCGTATGCAACGATTGTAAATGCAAAACCATAAAGTTCACTGACGTTCATTTTCTCTCTGTTATCTGAAAGAGAATTACGGGTGTTAAGTGCCTTGTTAATTTCGTTAAGTTTCATATTCGTTATATATCTCCTATTCTTTTATCTATGACATAGTTCAATTGAAGATAAATTCTATCTTCTGCTTTTATTGTGTACTTTTCGCGTACATAGTCGGCTAACACTTCCGAAATGTAATCAAAAGTGAATTGGTCGTGCTTAAAAGCGTCAACACAAAAAACATATACATTATGAAAATTTTCGTCCCTGTGAACGGCTTCTGAAATCACTTGAAATGTTGCGTCTGTAAGTTTTCCGTCAATCTTTACCATATTATTTTTCCTTTCTGTTATAGCCTGATTTTTGTTTCCATAGACATTTATCAATTCTTTCAAACAAGTCAGTAGCTTTACGTTCACGGTCTTTCGTTACTATATCTACTTCCAAATCACCTGATAAATTTGATATATTCATTAACTCGTCTAATAATAGATACTGTAATAATATACCTTCTTCTTTACTCAAATACAATCTCATATTATTTCCTCTTTCATTGCTTTAATTAATACAATTATAAATACTATTCCGATTATCGCACCCGCAAT
>ULQL01004236.1_pt1 | contig 11156 bp, 10 predicted proteins | sample 1954411 | NCBI WGS metagenome assembly ULQL01 (sample SAMEA4835654, study PRJEB28245) | human gut metagenome | biome: gut microbiome; material: fecal sample | place: Denmark | collected 2008 | reverse complement strand
TCGGCTGCAATTCCGTGCTGAATCCGGGAACCGTCATCGGAAGCCACACCAATGTTTATCCGCTTTCGAGCGTGCGTGGCGTGGTTCCGGCAAATTCGATTTACAAGAACCGCAGCGAGGTAGTGGAAAAGCGGTAGGACAACAGAAGAGGGACAGAGACAATGAAGAGAAGATGGGTGCAGGGAATGCTTCTTGCAGGAATGCTGATTTTGACAGGATGCGGCGCAAAGAACAGTTCACCTGTGGAGAACGGTAAAGATTATACATGGAACGACATTACAGTGATGCTTCCGGAAGACTGGGCGGACCGCTGTACGATCAAAGAGGATGAGAATGGATTTACCATCTATCAGACGGCTTCCTATGAGAAGATGGAAGGACTTGGCTACCTGTGTTCCTTTGAAAAAAGCGACGCATGGATGAATTACGGTGCGGGAGAGAACCTGATCGCCTACACGGAGGACGGAACGCTGTATTACCTGATGCAGCCGACGGATGTTGCGTGCGATACGGAGGATCAGACAATCGTGGAAGAGTACGGATCCATGATGGAGGAGGTCACGGCCATCGCATCAAGTGTGAAGATCGATGCGGATGACGTTCATTACGATGCCGATCAGTATGTCGTTCCGGTTGGCGCAATACTGCCGGTGACGGAGGAGAATCTGTCGGATCTGTCAGAGCAGGAACTCTATCTGGCGGCAAACGAGATTTATGCCAGACATGGAAAAACCTTTGATGACACCTACCTGCAGGCGCATTTTGATGCGTGCAGCTGGTATACGCCCGCCGGGGGAGCGACTGCAGGCGATGCGGGATTAAGTGAGATTGAGCAGGCGAATCTGAAACTGATCAAGGCAATGCAGACGGCATATGAAGCGGAACATATATATCCGAAATCCTATTCGGCAGGCGAGACCGCAGAGATCGCTCTTTTGGACAATGGAGTTCTTAACGAAGTCAGCTACACGGTAACCGGTAAGGGGGAGCAGGTGGTCTGCACGCTCACGATCGACGGGACAGCGTACGACCTTGCCGAGTACATTCAGATGCACGCGCCGGTTGAGGATGCGTTTTATGTGACAGACCTTGTGGAGAACATCGGAACACCGGAAGAGGATGATGGTCTGGAGATTGCCGTACTTGATGAAGGAACAGATGGCATCGGGGCGACCCATTTTTTCAAATATGATGGAGATCTTTACTATCTGGGAGAGGTCGGAGGATTCCCGTTCCGGGACCGGAATGCCGGATTCAGCGGTTTTAACGGCCAGGGCGGTGTGATGGATCTGATCCGTTACGACAAGCCGGCAGACTGCATCCTGCAGGGGTATGCCTGGTACAACAGTTCGGAGAAGAAGATCGAGCATGCGGACGGCGGGCTTTATTCCTATTACGAGCCGTGTAAGCTGGAGCATAAGGGAGCACTGACCGTGTATTTTTCGATGGATGAGACATCAGCAGAACAGACGATTGCGGCAGGGGAGGACATCTACTGTATCCGGTCGGACGGAGACGGTTGGATGTATGTGCGTGCAAAAGACGGAACGGAAGGGTTTTTACCTGTGACGCAAATGTAAGAAAAGCAGCTGTTTTGACAAAAGTGCATAAAATTTGCAGTACCCACTTGTGAAAATCAAGAAAATGTGAGAGAATAAATGCAGTATGTTAAATGTGTAACAATGTTTAACAACTCAGTTCTATTTATGCGAAAGGAGTCTTAAAATGATTTACACTAAGGAAGTTGAAAACATGTGCCCAGTCGCAAAGGGCGCAAAACATGAACCAGCTCCGATTCCGGAAGAAGGCAAGTGGGTTCATTCCAAAAAAATTGAAGATATTTCAGGCTTTACACACGGTGTAGGCTGGTGTGCACCTCAGCAGGGTGCCTGCAAGCTTTCCCTGAATGTGAAGAATGGTGTGATCGAAGAGGCATTAGTTGAGACCATCGGATGCTCCGGTATGACACATTCTGCAGCTATGGCAGCAGAGGTATTACAGGGTAAGACCATCCTTGAGGCACTCAATACAGACCTTGTCTGTGATGCCATCAATACAGCAATGAGAGAGTTATTCTTACAGATCGTTTACGGTCGTACACAGAGTGCTTTCTCTGATGATGGACTTGCAATCGGTGCCGGTCTTGAGGATTTAGGAAAAGGACTTCGTTCCCAGGTTGGTACCATGTACGCAACCAAGGAGAAGGGCGTTCGTTATCTGGAGATGGCTGAGGGCTATGTAACAGGTATCGCTCTTGACGAGAACAACGAGGTTATCGGATACCAGTTCGTTTCTCTTGGAAAAATGACTGACTTCATCAAAAAAGGCGATGATCCGAACACTGCTTGGGAGAAAGCAAAGGGACAGTACGGCCGTGTAGCAGATGCTGTTAAAATCATCGACCCGAGAGAAGAGTAGGAAAGGAGACGGACGAAAATGGCATTATTTGAAGGATATGAAAGAAGAATTGACCAGATCAACGCTGTATTAAACAGCTATGGTATCAGCTCCATCGAAGAGGCAGAGAAGATTACCAAAGATGCTGGTTTGAATGTATATGATCAGGTAAAGAAGATTCAGCCGATCTGTTTCGAGAACGCTTGCTGGGCTTACACAGTAGGTGCTGCAATCGCAATCAAGAAAGGATGCACAAAGGCTGCTGATGCTGCTGCAGCAATCGGTGAGGGTCTTCAGGCATTCTGTATCCCGGGTTCTGTTGCTGACCACAGAAAAGTAGGTCTTGGACATGGTAACCTTGGTAAGATGTTATTAGAGGAAGAGACCGAGTGCTTCTGCTTCCTGGCAGGTCACGAGTCTTTTGCAGCTGCTGAGGGTGCAATCGGTATCGCTGAGAAGGCAAACAAAGTACGTCAGAAACCTCTGCGCGTTATCTTAAACGGTCTTGGAAAAGACGCTGCACAGATCATCTCTCGTATCAATGGATTTACATTCGTTGAGACACAGTATGACTACAAGGCAGCAAAATTAAACGTTGTATACGAGAAGGCATACTCCAACGGACTTCGCGCTACTGTAAAGTGCTACGGTGCAGATGACGTTCAGGAAGGTGTTGCAATCATGCATCACGAGAACGTAGGTGTTTCCATCACCGGTAACTCTACGAACCCGACACGTTTCCAGCATCCGGTTGCAGGTACATACAAGAAAGAATGTATCGAGCAGGGTAAGAAATACTTTTCCGTTGCATCCGGCGGTGGTACAGGCCGTACCCTTCACCCGGACAACATGGCAGCAGGTCCTGCTTCCTACGGTATGACAGATACCATGGGACGTATGCACTCTGACGCACAGTTCGCAGGTTCCTCTTCCGTACCGGCTCACGTTGAGATGATGGGTCTGATCGGAATGGGTAACAACCCGATGGTTGGTGCTACAGTTGCTGTTGCAGTAAGTGTTGAAGAAGCTCACAAAGCTGGTAAGTTCTAAGTAGTATCGTATTTAATTGAAAAGCAGGGAATATACTTTAAGCGGTATGTTCCTTGCTTTTTATTCTATAAATTTCTTGATTTTCCAGTGAAGATCTTTCTCAAAGCTTTGAAAAAATCCCTTGCCAAACCGCGCACATTCGTGCTATGCTACTTTGCAACAGTGCAGTATTACATGGAGAGGAATGGAACGGTTATGCTAAAGATCATTGATGATTTTGTCTGGGGAGTTCCCCTGATCGTGCTGATCCTTGCGGTTGGCATATTTCTGACGATCCGTCTGCGGGGACTTCAGATCACGAAGCTGCCGCTTGCGGTCAGACACATTATTGCAAACGAAAAAGACGGCAAGGACGGAGAGGTGTCGAGTTTCGGCGCACTCTGCACGGCGCTGTCGGCAACGATCGGTACCGGTAATATCGTGGGAGTGGCGACGGCGGTCGTGGCAGGCGGGCCGGGCGCCTTGTTCTGGATGTGGATTGCGGCGCTGTTTGGCACGGCGACCAAGTATACGGAATGTCTTTTGGCGATCAAGTACCGCGTGGTGGAAGCGGATGGACATGTGGTCGGCGGACCGTTTTACTATATTGAGAACGGTATGGGCAGAAAATTCCGCTGGCTGGGACAGATCTTCGCATTCTTCGGCGTGGGAGTCGGTCTGCTCGGCATCGGAACCTTTACGCAGATCAACGGAATTACCGGTGCGGTAAAGGGCTTTTTTGATCCGGAGACGGCATGTTCGGTGCATCTGTTTAGCAACACCTATTCGTGGAGCGTTGTGATATCCGGGCTGATACTGACCGTGTGCGTGGCACTCGTTATTATCGGAGGGATTAAGCGGATTTCCTCCGTGGCACAGGTGGTTGTGCCGTTTATGGCGCTTGTGTATGTGGTGACTGTGCTGATCATTCTGCTGACGCATTTGGGAGAGATTCCGGCAGCACTTGCCACCATCGTACAAAGCGCGTTTGGACTCCGTGCAGCGGCAGGAGGAACACTTGGCGCAATCCTTGTTGCGATGCAGAAGGGAATCGCGAGAGGTATTTTCTCCAACGAAGCGGGGCTTGGAAGTGCGCCGATCGCTGCAGCTACCGCGAAGACCGATGAGCCGGTGGCGCAGGGACTGGTATCCATGATGGGAACGGTGATCGATACGCTGATTATCTGTACGATGACCGGATTGTCCATCATCATCACGGATACGTGGAACATCGGTCTGGACGGGGTGGATGTCACGACAAGAGCGTTTCAGATCGGGCTTCCGTTCCCGGAACGCGTCTCCTCGTTTTTACTGATGCTGTGTCTGGTGTTTTTTGCATTTACAACGATCCTTGGCTGGAATTATTACAGCGAGAAATGTCTGGAATATCTGGTGGGCAACCGTCCCGGGGTGTTAAAATGCTATCGCTGGCTGTATATTCTGGCGGTATTGATCGGACCGTTTATGACCGTGTCGGCAGTCTGGACGATTGCGGATATTTTTAACGGACTGATGGCGCTACCGAATCTGATTGCACTGGTGGCGCTAAGCGGTGTGGTGGCAGCCGAGACGAAGCAGTATTTTGCAAAACAGAAGAATTTTTGATGGTTTTGCCAAAGGACAGAGTAAGTTGTTGGATACTCTGTCCTTTTTTCTGCTATAATAGAGAAAAAAGGAGGGCGCAGATGGACGAAGCACACGTGTATATTGCAATTGATTTAAAGTCTTTCTATGCATCGGTAGAGTGCGTGGAACGTGGGCTGGATCCGCTTACGACCAACCTTGTGGTGGCAGACCCCGAGCGCACGGAAAAGACAATCTGTCTGGCGGTATCGCCTTCCCTGAAAGCCTATGGCATTCCGGGAAGAGCGAGGCTCTTTGAGGTCGTACAGAAAGTAAAAGAAGTGAATGCGGGGCATCCGAAAGAGCGGCTGACCTATCAGATCGCACCGCCGCGCATGGCGCTCTACATGGATTACAGCACCAGAATTTACAATATCTATCTGCGCTATGCGGCGCCGGAGGATATTCATGTCTATTCTATCGACGAGGTGTTTATGGATGTCACGCATTATCTGGGGACATACCACATGACAGCGAGAGAACTTGCGGCGAAAATGATACAGGATGTCTTTGCTGAGACGGGCATCACGGCAACCGCCGGGATCGGAACCAATCTCTATCTGTGCAAAGTGGCGCTTGATATTGTGGCAAAACATGTAAAGCCGGATCGGAATGGTGTGCGCATTGCAAAACTGGATGAGATGAGTTACCGCAGACTGCTCTGGAATTATCGTCCGCTGACGGATTTCTGGCGGGTAGGACGGGGCTACCAGAAGAAGCTGGAGGAGAACGGTCTGTATACGATGGGAGACATTGCGCGCTGCTCGCTGGGAGGAGCCAGAGAGTTCCACAACGAGGAATTGTTATACCGGCTGTTCGGCATCAATGCGGAGCTGCTCATCGACCATGCATGGGGCTGGGAGCCGGTGACGATGGAACAGATTAAGGCGTACAGACCGCAGGTGAACAGCATAAGTTCGGGGCAGGTACTGCATTGCCCCTACGACGCAAAGGGTGCGCGGCTGGTGGTGCAGGAGATGGCGGATGCGCTGGCGCTGGATCTGGTGGAACGGCGTCTTGTGACGGATCAGCTTGTGCTTACCGTCGGCTATGACATTGAAAATATTACAAACCCGGCACTTTATGCAGACTATCGCGGAGAGATTGTGGCGGACCGCTACGGGAGAAAGATTCCCAAGCATGCGCACGGTACGGTCAACCTGAAAACCAGAACCTCCTCTTCACGTAAGATTATGGAGGCGGTGATGGGGCTGTATGACGACATTGTGAATCCAAAGCTTCTCGTGCGGAGAATCACGCTTGTGGGCAACCGGCTGGTGGAAGAAGCCCGCGCCGAGGCGGAAGAACAATACGAACAACTGGAGCTTTTTACAGATACAGGCGGACAGGAAGAGGAGAAAAAGCAGGAAGAACTGCGGCTGAAAAAGGAGCGCAGCCTGCAGGAGGCAATGCTTTCCGTGAAGAAAAAGTACGGGAAAAACGCGATGCTTAAGGGCATGAATCTGCAGGAGGGCGCGACCGCGATGGAGCGGAACAGCCAGATTGGAGGGCATAAGGCATAATGGACTGGGATCATGCGGCAGAGGAACACAAATATGACGATATCCGGATGCTTGTGCATCACAGATCGCGCGTGCATCCGCCGATGTCCCTGTGGGACCGGGCGGCGCAGTTCTCTCCGTTTGCCGCGTTGAGCGGACACGAGGACGCGATCCGCGAGACGGCACGCCTCACGACGGAGCGCATAGAACTTTCCGAGAGCCGCAAGGAGGAGCTAAATGAGCAGCTCGTCTGGCTGCGGGAACACCCGGATGCGAGAGAGCGGGTGACGGTGACCTATTTTCGCCCGGACGCGAAAAAAGCGGGCGGTGTCTATGTGACAGTCACCGGAGCGGTAAAAAAGATAGACGAATACGAAAAGACGCTTTGGATGGAAGATGGAACCGTCATAGCGATTGAGGAACTGTCTGCGGTTGAGATACCGGGGAAGGACCGATATGAGGAAGAATAGAAGGAGCAGCATGAAGATGGAGACACAAAGATACCTGTATGAGACACATATGCATACATCGGAGGCAAGCGCATGCGCCGGCAGCACGGGTGCCCAGATGGCGCGCGCCTACAAAGAGGCAGGGTACACCGGCATTATTGTAACGGATCACTTTTTTTACGGAAATACTTCGGTGGACCGTTCCCTGCCGTGGGAGGAGTGGGTACGGCGCTTCTGTCTCGGATATGAGCATGCAAAGGCAGAGGGGGAACGCATCGGGCTCTCGGTGTTTTTTGGATGGGAAGCATGTTATGAGGGGACGGAGTTTTTGGTATACGGACTGGATCAGGCATGGCTGCTTGCACACCCGCAGATTAAGGATGCATCGATCAGGGAACAGTACGCATTGGTGCATGAGGGCGGCGGCATCATAAGCCATGCGCACCCGTTCCGGGAGGAGGACTATATTCCCGAGATCCGGCTGTTTCCGGAATATGTGGATGCGGTGGAGGGCGTAAACGCCATGCATTCCAGCAGGGCGAGCGACTGCCACAAGAACCCGCTGTTTAACGAGCGGGCGCTGGCCTATGGAAAAGAGCACAATCTGCCGTTTACTGCGGGATCAGACCAGCACACCACGCATATGATCGGCGGCGGTATGGTCTTTCCAAGAAAACTGAAAGATATCCATGACTTTACACGTGCGGTGCTTGATAAAGAGGCGGTGGAACTGTTGGACGGCTGCCAAAGCGAGTGATTACGAGCGGTTCTTTTCCCGGTATTCTTTGGGCGACATGCCTTTCTGCCGGTGAAAGGTTTTGGAAAAATAGAGACTGTTGTCAAACCCCAGCGAGTTTGCGATTGCGGTGATTGACAGGCTGGAGTGCTCCAACAGATAGCACGCCTGCTTCATGCGGAAATCTGTCAGATATTCCTTGGGGGAGAGTCCCAGAACAGCCTCAAACGAGCGGAACAGATGACTGCGGCTCACGCCGACATAGCCGGCGATATCCTCCACGGTGATGGCGTAGGAATAATTCGAGGAGATGTACTCAATGCCTTTTTGTACATAGCTGTTCGCGGAATTCTGGCTTCCGGCGTGCGTGGCGCCGTGCATGAAAAGGGCGAGCATGGTATAGAGACGTCCCGTCATCTCCACCGCGTGCTCGAATTCGTTGCCGCGCGCATCGTAGATGTGTAAAATCTGCCGGTGAATATCATTGCCGCGTGGGGTGCCCCGGATAAAAGGATTCTCCGGGGAGAAATCCGTGGCCTTCAGGATCATGGAGGCGTCGCTTCCGGTAAAACCGACCCAGGCGTATTCCCAGGGATCCTGCTCATCCGCACAGTAGACAACCTCGGTGTTCGGGTAGACCAAAAAGGTGTCTCCTCCGGACAGATGGTAAGTCTGACCGGCGACGCGGTAGGTGCCTTTTCCGGAAATGATATAGTGGATCAGATAGTGATCGCGGATACCGGGGCCCCATTGGTAGAGGGCGTCACATTTCTGGAAGCCGACGTTGTAGACGGAGAGGGAAACCAGTTCTTTTTCGGTCACTTTGTAGGAATTTTTGTAATGATGCGGCATAGAGCACACTCCTTGTCTTTCGGACGGTAAAATCCGGTTCATATAAGTTTATTATAAAAACAGAAAAGCCGAAAAGCAACATTATTACATATATTTCATACATTTTGGGCTATACATTTTACGGAGGATAGAGTAATATAATTTTCGTAAGGCAGATGGAACAATGAATCATAACGGGGAAAGGTGGAATCATTATGACGATTTTAGTAACAGGCGGAGCCGGATATATCGGCAGCCATACATGCGTAGAATTACAGAATGCCGGATATGACGTGGTAGTGCTGGATAATTTAAGCAATGCCTCCGAGAAGTCCTTACAGCGTGTGGAGACGCTGACAGGAAAGCCGGTAACCTTTTATAAAGGGGATATCTTAGACCGTGATATCTTAAATAAAATCTTTGCGGAGCACAAGATCGACTGCTGTATCCATTTTGCCGGATTAAAGGCAGTGGGTGAGTCCGTGGCAAAGCCTTGGGAGTATTACAACAATAACATTGCAGGTACGCTGACACTGGTGGATGTGATGCGTCAGAACGGCTGCAAGAATATCATTTTTTCCTCCTCAGCGACAGTATACGGCGATCCGGCGGAGATCCCGATCACGGAGAACTGCCCGAAGGGTCAGTGCACCAATCCGTACGGATGGACAAAGTCCATGTTAGAGCAGATCCTGACCGACATCCAGAAGGCAGATCCGGAGTGGAATGTGATTCTGCTTCGTTACTTTAACCCGATCGGCGCGCACAAGAGCGGCACGATGGGAGAGAATCCGAACGGTATCCCGAACAACCTTATGCCGTATGTAACACAGGTGGCTGTCGGAAAGTTAAAAGAACTCGGTGTATTCGGCAACGATTATGACACACCGGACGGTACCGGCGTGAGAGATTACATCCATGTGGTCGATCTTGCCATCGGACATGTGAAGGCACTCAAGAAGATTGAGGAGAAAGCGGGACTTTGCATCTACAATCTGGGTACCGGACACGGTTACAGCGTGCTTGACATTGTGAAGAATTTTGAGGCTGCAACAGGTGTGAAGATTCCTTATGTAATCAAGGCGAGAAGACCGGGCGATATTGCAACCTGCTACTGTGATCCGTCCAAGGCAAAGAACGAGCTTGGCTGGGAGGCACAGTATGGTATCCGTGAGATGTGTGAGGATTCCTGGAGATGGCAGAAGAACAATCCGAACGGATATGAAGATTAAGATGTGAAGCGGCGGACGGGGCTGCCACACGATATTGTATTTTAAATGGGATACGTTTTGCGATGAGAATACTCGAGAATATGTAGTTCCAGAATGCAACCGGGGCGGCAAGTTTTTGGAGGAAAATCCGAATATTTCTTCCTTGCCGCGTCGGATATCGAATTCTGTGTCTTTCCACGTTTGGACAGTCACAAGGTGTGTCCGGTAAATCCGCAGACAATGAGCGGACTTTCTGGTGCCCCTAGTGGCACCGCTTCACAGACAATATAAAACCGCGCGAACCGAAACTCGTTGCCATCTGCTATTGAAAATAAGGCAGATGGCAACTCAGACATCGGCTTCGCGCGGTTATGTTTTGTTCAGTGGTGCCACGAAGGGGCACACACAAAAGTCCTAAAATTGTCTGCGGATTACGAACACACCTTGTGGAATGTCCCAAACTTGGAAAAACACAGATCATCCGGGATGTCCGACGCGGAATGGTTAGAAATACCGGATTTTGCGATTAAAATTGCCGCCTCCGGTTGCATCTGGAACGCGATAGTCCCTTTTTCTTGTCATAAAACGTATCCCGGTAAGATGCAAAGCATGACAACTCCGTTTTCTGGAAATAAAAAAAGAAAGCGTAAACGCTTTCTTCTTCGGGTTGGGCTGTTATTACTAACAGTAGCAGTTCCTAGGGGAATCGAACCCCTGTTTTCGCCGTGAGAGGGCGACGTCTTAACCGCTTGACCAAGGAACCATACGGTATACCAAATATATTATGAAATTGAGCAGTTCCTAGGGGAATCGAACCCCTGTTTTCGCCGTGAGAGGGCGACGTCTTAACCGCTTGACCAAGGAACCGAACAAATGCTATTATAACAGGCTTTCAAAAAAAAGCAACCCCTTTTTTGAAATTTTTTTAAAAAGCTGAAAATTCTGTACAATTCGTGGGAAAAGGAGTATGGTGAATTGTGATAGAGTAACGCGGTAAAGTGCAGGGGAGTAAAAGCAGAAACGATACTTCCTGCCGCAGAAAGAGAGGTTTGTGCGATGTCGCTGGAGAGAGCAAAGGCATATTTAAAAGAATATAAGATGGAAGATCAGATCAAGGAGTTCCCCGTCTCCTCGGCAACGGTGGAACTGGCGGCGGAAGCGCTGCACACGGAAGCAGGGCGGATTGCAAAGACCCTGTCTTTTCTGGTGGACGGAGAGGCGGTGCTGATCGTGTGTGCCGGAGATGCCCGGATTGACAATGCAAAATACAAGGCATTTTTCCATGCGAAGGCGAAGATGCTTGCGCCGGATGAGGTGGAGGAACGGATCGGACATGCGATCGGAGGCGTCTGCCCGTTTGGAATCAAGGAAGGCGTGC
>ULQL01069063.1_pt1 | contig 11168 bp, 8 predicted proteins | sample 1954411 | NCBI WGS metagenome assembly ULQL01 (sample SAMEA4835654, study PRJEB28245) | human gut metagenome | biome: gut microbiome; material: fecal sample | place: Denmark | collected 2008 | reverse complement strand
TAATCGCTCGTCAGGCTCACGAGAGACTCTAATCAATTAGAAGAATAAATATTGCCCGCTAGATTTTCTTTCCGAGGATATTTAGCGGGCATTTTTAGCTTAATTGTTATGCATAAAGGTTTTGTTCACAGTATAGAGAGCTTTGGTTCAGTAGATGGACCAGGCATCCGATTTTTGATTTTTCTGCAAGGTTGTCCCATGCGCTGCCAGTTCTGCCACAACCCGGATTCGTGGAAGACGGGGGTAGGAGAAGAGTGGAGTGCCGATGACCTTTTGGACAAGGCAGAGCGATTCAAGAGTTATTGGGGAGACAAGGGCGGTATTACCGTGAGCGGTGGAGAAGCCCTGATGCAGATAGACTTTCTCATCGAACTGTTTGAGAAAGCCCATCAGCGTGGCATCAATACCTGTCTTGATACCTCGGCGCAACCATTTAAGAAAGAAGGAAATTTCTTTGAGAAATTCGAGCGTCTGATGGCTGTTACAGATACGGTTCTTCTGGATATCAAGCATATCAATGATGAAGAGCATCGTAAGTTGACGCTTCATAGCAATAAGAACATACTCGATTGTGCCCGCTATCTCAGCGAGATCCACAAGCCGGTATGGATTCGCCACGTCCTCATTCCGGGCATTACCGATAAGGATGAATACCTGGAAGAGTTGAGAGACTTCCTCTCTACGCTCAGCAATATCCAGCGCATAGATGTATTGCCTTATCATACGATGGGCATCTACAAATATGAGAAGCTGGGAATCCCTTATCCGCTAGATGGCGTAGAACCTCCTGGCAGAGAACGTGTGGCTCATGCCGAATCTATATTGCAGAAAGCATTATAGACTTTTGTATTGAGTGCTATGGAGTATGCGACGTTGGCTTATGATATATATGATGATTGCTTATGTTATGTATGACGTTTGCTCGTGTCATGTATGACGTCTGCTAGTGTCATATATGGCGTTTGCTTATGCCTTACTTGACGATGAATTAAGCCTTACTTGCTGTTCAAAAGAGCCTAACGTAACGTTCAATTAAGCCTAACGTAAACCTTAATTGAGGCTTAATTGGATGGTAAGTAAGGCTCTATTGTAAGACAATTAAGGCTCTATTGTAAGACAATTAAGGCTCTATTGTAAGACTATTGAGGTTCTTTTTGCAATCTTTTTGGGCTTTTTTGCAACCTTTCGGGTTTCTTTTGCGTCTAAGCATCAGAATATAGAAAATTTAAAATCGAAAGAGTATGAAAACAATGAGTATTTGGGTTGCTTCGGCAACTTTGTTTCTTGCCTCTATGGGCATCTGTTCCTGCAGTATGGGTTCTACTACCTCTTCTGAAATGAGAGGAAGCCTGGAGTTTACGCAGGATGATTTGAGAGAGAAGCCTTTCAAGGCTATCGACGTGGATATGGTTGCCAGTGTCTATTATACACAGAACGACGGTGATGAATGCAGCGTTCGACTGGATTACTCTGCCATCAAGGATGCTGAGTTCGTTCAGAAACTCAAGGAGAAAATCAAGGTGGTATATCGAGACGGCGAGGTGAAGATCGGTCTCACCGGAAGACTCAAGGTGCCTGCCATGTGTAATTCTGAGAAGAATAGACTGAAGATTTATATCACCAGTCCTGATCTGGTGAAGATTACCCAGGAAGGGGTAGGGGCTTTCTATGCCAAGTCTGTCAACAGCGACCGCCTGGAAATCGATAACGAGGGCGTAGGCTCTGTCAGCATCAATCAGATTCTTGCCAACAAGCTGGATGTTACCAATGAGGGTGTCGGCTCCGTCAGCATCGATCATGCCAAGGGCGATGTGATGAAGATTGACAACGAAGGTGTAGGCTCCGTAAAGGTTGGCAATGTGGCTATGGGCGACCTGAAGGTGGATAACGAGGGTGTAGGCTCCGTTACGCTCGATTTCTTCAAGGGCGGAAATCTGAAGATCAACAATGATGGCGTGGGTAAGGTAAGCGCCAAGGTTGACTGCCAGGTTCTGAATGTTGATCTGGATGGTGTTGGTGGCGTGCATCTGAGCGGTGTCACCGGCAAATACACCCGTCATAAGGATGGAGTGGGAAGCATCTCTGACGGAGGATTGAAGGTTAGAAATTAGTAGTTGAATGTGACCTGTGCCGCTTGCAGAGGTTTTAGAAAAATGCATGCTGGAGATGCTTAACATACTTGTTATATTTTTCTTTTATATATTTTCTTTTTAATATATATAATTAATACTAAGCATCTCTAGCTTGCACAAAAAACTGCAGGATTGTCAATAATCAGGCTTTAGAAGTCCCACTTCACACCCAGGCAAGGGCGAACCTTTGCTCCATCGGTGCTGCCGAAGTTATTGGTAATCTCTACCTCACCACCCAGGCTCAGGTTCTCGCAGCCGAAGTGCTGACCTACGTTGTACCAGAGCTGTGGCTCGGTGATGAATACCGTGTGGCGGGTCTTAGCCTTGCCGTCGCCATCTACGGTTCCGTGGGTTTCCCACCAGAAATCAGCGAAGCCGTCAAACTTCAGTCCCTTTACGCCGAAGAGGTCGTTGCAGGTCCATACGGCAGTCAACTGCATCGGAACATTCTGGTCGGTCTTGCGGATGGTCTTATAGAGAACGTCCAGATTCAGGGTGTTCTTGTAGGTAGCATCGTGAATCAGATACTCCACACCGAAGAGCCAGGCATTGTTGATAGGGTAGTTCTTGGTGATACCGCCATTGTACTCTACGTGCAGGCTCCAGTTTTTCATGCTGCTGTTCTGCCAGAAGTTCAAGGCACGTGAAATCTCGGTATAGGTGCCGCCCTGTGCTACGTTTGGACTGTTAGGATCCATCTTGTCGTAGTTGAAGTCGTGGTCAACGAAGAAGTAGGTGCTTCCCCATTTGTCCTGCTTGAACATCTCCAAGGTCAGGGTTACATACTTACGGTCGTTACCGAAATCATAAAGAATCTGTGCGTTGGTCTGTGCAAGAGTCTTGCTTGCTGGAAGCAATGCCAATGCCATCAGCAGGAGGCTTTTTAATTTTTTCATAACAATGTTTTCTTGTTTTTGATGATGAAGTTTAAAATATGATTTGAAACTAAAAAATAAAATATGATACGGAATTAAAAAAGACTGCGAACATGATACCCGCAGTCTTTTTGTATATATATATCAAATTGAATTATCCTTTGCTTAGATATAAATCCAATCTTTTTCCTTTGCTTAGTAAGCGAAGAGAGGATAATCCTTCATGGTCTCGTTTACCTTCTCACGAACGCAGGCGATGACCTTCTCATCCTCTGGTGAATTCAATACTTCCTCGATGAGCTCTGCGATGAGATGCATCATATCCTCCTTGGCGCCACGGGTTGTCATGGCAGCTGTGCCCAGGCGGATGCCTGAAGTCTGGAAGGCAGAACGTGAATCGAATGGAACCATGTTCTTGTTTACGGTGATATCTGCTGCAACAAGCGCATTCTCAGCTACTTTACCTGTGAGGTCTGGATATTTGCTTCGGAGGTCAACGAGCATGGAGTGGTTGTCTGTACCACCACTTACGATGCTGAAGCCACGACCCATCAGATCGTCAGCGAGAACGGCAGCGTTCTTCTTCACCTGCATGGCATAATCCTTCCAGGATGGCTGCAGGTTCTCATTGAAGGCAACAGCCTTGGCAGCAATGACGTGCTCCAACGGACCGCCCTGCTGACCAGGGAATACGGCAGAATTCAAGAGCATACTCATCTTCTTTACCTCGCCCTTCTTGGTAGTCAATCCCCATGGGTTGTCAAAATCCTTACCCATCAGGATGATACCGCCACGAGGACCACGGAGAGTCTTGTGGGTAGTAGAAGTGACGATATGAGCATACTTCAATGGGTTGTCGAGCAGACCAGCTGCAATCAGACCAGCAGGGTGAGCCATATCAATCATGAGGAGGGCACCTACCTCATCTGCAATCTTGCGCATGCGGGCATAATCCCACTCACGGCTGTAAGCACTACCACCACCGATAATCAGCTTAGGCTTGTGCTCCAGAGCCAGCTTCTCCATCTCGTCGTAATCCACACGACCTGTCTCCTTGTTCAGGTTGTAGCCGATAGGATTATAGAGAATACCAGAAGTATTGACGTGGCTGCCATGAGAAAGATGACCGCCGTGATCGAGGTTCAATCCCATAAAAGTATCACCCGGTTTCAGTACGGCGAGCAATACGGCAGCGTTAGCCTGAGCACCAGAGTGAGGCTGCACGTTGGCATACTCAGCACCAAAGACTTTCTTCACGCGTTCGATGGCAAGGTTCTCTACGATATCCACCACCTGGCATCCGCCATAGTAGCGCTTGCCTGGCAGACCCTCTGCATACTTGTTGGTAAGGTAAGAACCCATAGCGTTCATCACCTCGTCACTCACGAAATTCTCAGAAGCAATCAGCTCCATACCTTTCAGCTGACGCTGATGTTCTCTTTCGATTAAGTCGAAAATCTCTTGATCTTTAACCATTCTTATTTATTTTATGTGAATGATGCTACTTGCAAAGCTCCACTTTGTCCAGTTGCTGCTCCTTATCGCAGTAATGGCAGCGTACGATGCCGAGTACCTTATCTACGGTGTGGAAGAGAGTCTGCATAGGCTCGTTGTTGGTGATACACTTAGGGTTGTTGCACTTTACGATGCCCCTGAGCGTATCTGGAGTCTCTACGGTCTTCTTCTCCACGATTTCGTAGTCCTTGATGATACTCAGTCCGATGTTAGGAGCTACCACAGAGAGGCGGTTGATTTCCTCATCGGTAAAGTACTTGTTGGCAACCTTGATGATGCCCTTCTTGCCGATCTTCTTGGAAGGCAAGTTGTAGCCGATGGTAACAGGAGTGTCCATCTTCTCCAACTGGAGCAGGTTGACTACCTGATAGGTTTTCTCGGCTGGTATATGGTCGATTACGGTACCGTTCTCGATAGCCGCAACTACTAATTGACTTTTATTGTTTCCCATAATTAATCACTAATAAATAATCACTAAACACTACTCAATAATGGTCTTGTCATTCTTCACATCCTCCAGTGTGATACCGAGGCAGTGGCAGAAGATAGCCTCACGGGCATAGAGACCATTCTGAGCCTGCTGGATGTAGTATGCATGTGGATCATCATCTACATCGTATGCAATCTCGTTGACACGTGGCAGTGGGTGCATGATCTTCATGTTCTCCTTTGCCTTGCAGAGCATGTCGCGCTTCAGGATATACACGTTCTTCACACGCTCGTACTCCATCAGGTCGCTGAAACGCTCCTTCTGTACACGGGTCATGTAGAGAATATCGGCGCCAGCAATCACATCCTCGTTGAAATCCTCGTGCTCCACGTACTTGATGTTGTGCTCCTTGCAGTAGAGTTTGTACTCCTCTGGCATGGCAAGCTCCTTAGGTGCGATGAAGTGGAAGGTAGGATTGAAGTGGCGCATAGCGGTGATAAGTGAGTGAACGGTGCGGCCATACTTGAGGTCACCCACAAGATAAATGTTCAAGTTCTCCAGGGTGCCCTGGGTCTTGAAGATAGAATAGAGGTCGAGCAAGCACTGGGATGGATGCATGTGGGCACCATCGCCGGCATTGACGATAGGCACTGGAGCTACCTCGCTGGCATACTGGGCTGCACCCTCGATGAAGTGGCGCATGGCGATGACGTCGGCGTAGTTGCTCACCATCAGAATGGTGTCCTTCAGCGTTTCGCCCTTGGTAGTGCTGGATGTCTTGGCATCAGAGAAGCCGATGACACGTGCGCCAAGGCGATTGGCAGCTGTCTGGAAACTGAGTTGGGTACGAGTAGATGGTTCGAAGAAAAGGGTCGCTACGACCTTTCCCTTCAACAACTCCCTGTTGGGATGGTTTTCAAACTCTTGCGCCATTTCGAGGAGGTACATGATTTTCTCCTTCGAGAGGTCGGCAATCGTCACAAAATTATGTTTTTCCATACGAATTTTGATTGAATGTTTTGAAATCGCCCCCAAAGTTACATATAATTTCTGATTTATGTGCGATATTTCAAAACTTTTATGTAATTTTGCACAAATAAATGAAGAAATAGAGATGAGAAAACATTTTATCTATACATTATGGGGCATTTTTGCCACTTTTGTCGTGTCGGCTATGCTGGCCTTCTTTGCCATCTGGAACGGATGGATCGGTTACATGCCGGACATCGAAGATTTGCAGAATCCTATCAGCAGATTCGCCACTCAGGTGTATTCGTCTGATGGAAAGGTGCTGGGTACATGGAACCTGAACAAGGAGAACCGTATCGTGATACCTTATAAGAAGATGTCACCTTATTTAATAAAGGCACTGGTTGCCACGGAGGATGAACGATTCTATGAGCATTCGGGCATCGACTTCCGTGCGCTCGGTCGTGCCATCGTGAAGCGTGGACTCCTGGGACAGACCAATGCCGGAGGTGGATCTACCATCACCCAGCAGCTTGCTAAGCAGCTCTATTCCGAAAAGGCATCGAGTACCCTGGAGCGACTGCTGCAGAAACCGATAGAGTGGGTCATCGCCATCAAGCTGGAGCGATACTATACCAAGCAGGAAATCCTGGCACTCTATCTCAACTACTTCGACTTCCTGCACAATGCCGTGGGTATCAAGACGGCGGCGAATACCTATTTTAATAAGGAACCGAAGGATCTTACCCTCACCGAGGCGGCTACGCTCATCGGTCTCTGCAAGAACCCTTCGCTCTTCAACCCTGTGCGCTATCCGGAGCGTGCCCGCGACAGAAGAAACGTGGTGCTCTCGCAGATGGTGAAGGCGGGCTATCTGGATCATGCTGAATACAGCCAGTATTCGGCAGAACCGCTCACGCTCAACTTCCACCGTACCGACCATAAGGATGGTTCGGCTACCTACCTGCGCGAATATCTGCGCAAGTATCTGATGGCTACCCGTCCGGAAAGAAAGGATTATGCATCGTGGAACTATGCTCAGTTTGTTACCGATTCCATCCTCTGGAATACTGATCCTCTGTATGGATGGTGCAACAAGAACTTCAAGAAGGATGGTTCTCCATATAATGTATATAGCGATGGATTGAAGGTGTTTACCACCGTGGACAGCCGTATGCAGCGATATGCCGAAGAGGCTGTATATCAGCACGTGGCACGCTATCTGCAGCCAGCCTTCAGCAAGGAGATTTCAAGCAAGCCAAGTTCGCCATACAGCGACAAGCTGACCCCTAAGCAGATCAAGGCTATCCTGAACCGCAGCGTTACCCAGTGCGAGCGCTACCGACAGATGAAGGAAGCGGGATGCTCGGCAGAAGAGATTCACGATACCTTCCGCAAGAAGATTCCGATGACCGTGTTTACCTATCATGGCGACATCGATACGCTGATGAGTCCGCTCGATTCCATCCGCTACTACAAGACCTTCCTGCGCAGCGGATTCATGAGCATGGATCCTAAGACGGGTGCCGTGAAGGCATACGTGGGTGGATTGGACTATACCCACTTCATGTATGATATGGTAAGTCTGGGAAGAAGACAGGTGGGTTCTACCATCAAGCCGTTCCTCTACAGTCTGGCGATGGAGAATGGATTCTCGCCTTGCGATAAGGCACCAAACCGCCAGCAGACCTATATGGTGGCTGGCAGACCGTGGACGCCTAGAAATGCCAACCATTCGAGATACGGACAGATGGTTCCGTTGAGCTGGGGATTGGCACAGAGTAACAACTGGATCAGTGCCTATCTGATGAGTAAGCTGAACCCATCGCAGTTTGTACAGCTGCTGCATGACTATGGTATCAACAACCCTGATATTCACGCATCTCTGAGCTTGTGTCTCGGACCGTGCGAGGTGAGCGTGAGCGAGATGGTAAGCGCCTATACAGCCTTTGCCAACCATGGTATCCGTACGGCTCCGATGTTCGTGAGCCGCATTGAGGATAACGAAGGTAACACCATCGCCACCTTCCAGCCACGAATGAACGAGGTGATCAGTGCCGACAATGCCATGAAGATGCTCACCATGATGATGGGCGTAGTGGATAATGGTACGGCAGGAAGACTGCGCTACCGTTATAAGCTGGATGGACAGATTGGTGCCAAGACGGGTACTACCAATAACAACAGTGATGGATGGTTTATCGGCTTTACTCCGCAGCTGGTAAGTGGCTGCTGGGTAGGCGGTGAGGATCGCGATATCCACTTCGACTCCATGAGTATGGGTCAGGGAGCCACCATGGCGCTTCCTATCTGGGCTATCTTCATGAAGAAGGTGTATGCCGATGTCTCGCTGGGCTACAGTCCGGAGGTGAAGTTTGATATCCCTGCCGATTACAACCCATGCTACCATGTGGGCAGCGGTGGCGAGCAAGACTCCTTTGAGCAGGTGAATGCCATCGACGAAGTATTTGAATAATTCCTCGGGAAGTGCTCCTGATGCCGTCAGCAAAAGACTATCCGCCATTTTTGCACTCATTTCTTTTAAATAGTGCAAAAATGGCGGATGTTTTTTGCTTATCTCCATTATTTTTTGTATTTTTGCAAAGTTTTAGGGCTCTTGTGCCACAAATGCGTGATGACGAGGAGGTTCCCAAACACTTGATAAAGAGAAAATAATAAAAAAACATTATAATGAACGTTTCATACAAATGGCTTAAAGAATACGTCGATTTCGACCTGACACCACAGGAGACTGCCGATGCGCTGACCTCTTGCGGACTCGAAGTGGACGCTTTGGAGGAAGTACAGTCTATCAAGGGTGGACTGAAAGGTCTTTACGTAGGTAAAGTGTTGACATGCGAGGCGCATCCTAACAGCGATCACCTCCACGTAACAACCGTTGACTTGGGCAAGGGTGAGCCACAGCAGATTGTCTGCGGTGCGCCTAACGTGGCTGCCGGTCAGAAGGTAATCGTTGCCGACCTGGGCTGCGTGCTCTACGACGGCGACCAGAGTTTTACCATCAAGAAAAGTAAGCTCCGCGGTGTAGAGAGCTTGGGTATGATCTGTGCTGAGGATGAGATTGGCGTGGGTACTTCTCACGACGGTATCATCGTGCTCCCGGAGGATGCTCCAGTGGGTCAGCCTGCTGCCGAGTACTATCACCTGGAGAGCGACTGGCTCATCGAGATTGATATCACAGCCAACCGTGCCGATGCACTCGGTCACTGGGGTGTGGCTCGCGACCTCTATGCCTGGTTGAAGCAGAATGGCTATGAGACCAGTCTGCATCGTCCATCTTGCGATGAATTCGTAGTAGATAACGAGGATCTTCCTATCGATGTAGAGATTGAGAACACCGAGGCTTGCAAGCGCTATGCCTGCGTAAGCATCACCGACTGCGAGGTGAAGGAGAGCCCTAAGTGGTTGCAGGACAAGCTGAACATCATCGGCCTCAGACCAATCAACAATATCGTGGATATCACCAACTACATCATGATGGCATACGGTCAGCCATTGCACTGCTTCGATGCAGACATGGTTACCGGTCATAAGATTGTAGTACGCACCCAGCCAGAGGGCACCAAGTTCGTGACCCTGGATGGCGAGGAGCACACCCTGGGTGAGCACGACCTGAGCATCTGCAATGCCGAGGAGCCAATGTGTATCGCAGGTATCTTCGGCGGTAAGGGTTCCGGTACTTACGAGACCACCAAGAGTGTGGTTCTGGAGAGTGCTTACTTCCACCCAACATGGATCCGCAAGAGCGCTCGCCGTCACGGCTTGAGTACAGATGCCAGTTACCGTTTTGAGCGTGGCGTAGATCCTAACGGACAGATTTATGCATTGAAGCAGGCTGCTATCCTCTGCAAGCAGTTGGCTGGCGGCAAGATTTCCATGCAGATCAAGGATGTATATCCAGAGCCAATGCAGGATTTCCCAGTTCGCCTGAACTATGAGTATGCTCACCGCCTCATCGGTAAGGAGATTGGTGCTGAGACCATCAAGAGCATCGCTACATCTCTGGAGATGAAGATCGTGAAGGAGGATGCTGAGGGCATCGACCTCCTGGTTCCTGCTTATCGCGTGGATGTTCAGCGTCCTTGCGATGTGGTAGAGGATATCCTCCGTATCTATGGATATAATAATGTGGAGATTCCTACTCAGCTGAAGAGTTCTTTGACTGTTCAGGGTGATGAGGACAAGGCTTATCACAGCCAGAACCTCGTGGCTGAGCAGTTGGTAGGCGAGGGCTTCATGGAGATTCTCAACAACTCTCTGAGCAAGACCAGCTACTATACCGACCTGGAGCTGAACAAGTATCCTTTGGAGAACGTAGTGAAGGTGATGAACCCATTGAGTGCAGATCTCGGCGTGATGCGTCAGACCATGCTCTTCGGCGGTTTGGAGAGCGTAGCACGCAACATCAACCACAAGAGCCAGAACCTGAAGTTCTTCGAGGTGGGTAACACCTATATATATAATAAGGAGAAGTGGAGCGAGGAGAGTCCTATCAAGGCTTACTCTCAGGAGGCTCACATGTCACTCTTCATCACCGGTAAGCGAGTAGAGGGTAGTTGGGCTCATGCAGATGAGCAGAGCAACATCTACGAGCTGAAGGCAGTGGTAGAGAATATCCTCCGCCGTGTAGGTATGCCACAGAACAACCTGGTTATCAAGCACAGCGACAACAACATCTTTGCCAAGGGCGTGAACTACGAGACCCGTGCCGGTAAGGTGTTGGTAGAGATGGGTATCCTGAGCAACAAGCTGAAGAAGGCATTCGACATCGAGCAGGATGTATTCTATGCTGATGTTCACTGGGATAACCTGGTGAAGACCGTGAAGAAGGTGAACCTTACTTACACAGATATCAGCAAGTATCCATCTGTGAGCCGCGACCTTGCACTGCTCGTTGACAAGAACGTAGAGTTTGCACAGATTGAGCAGATTGCCCATCAGACCGAGAAGAAGCTGCTGAAGAGCGTGGTACTCTTCGACGTATATGAGGGTAAGAACCTGCCAGAGGGCAAGAAGAGCTATGCCGTAAACTTCATCCTGCAGGATGAGGAGAAGACATTGAACGACAAGCAGATTGATGCCATCATGAAGAAGCTCATCGCCAACCTCACAGGCAAGCTCAACGCAGAACTGAGATAATGCAGAATGCGATTGACGCAGAATTGAGATAATATTATAAACAAAAACGATAAACATTTAAAATTTTATTCCAATGGGAAGAGCATT
>ULQL01003834.1_pt1 | contig 11186 bp, 10 predicted proteins | sample 1954411 | NCBI WGS metagenome assembly ULQL01 (sample SAMEA4835654, study PRJEB28245) | human gut metagenome | biome: gut microbiome; material: fecal sample | place: Denmark | collected 2008 | reverse complement strand
CCCGCTGCCATCCGATGTGCCGCCGCTGCACACGGTGTACCGGCGCATCAAGGGCATGGGGCTGCGGCTGGCCTCTGACGCATGGACGGGCGCGGAGCGGGACGCCGTGGAGCGGGGGCGCATGGCGTTTGAGGATGTCCTCACGTTCCGGGAGGACGTGTACGACCTGCTGCGGCAGCATACGCCGCCTAAGCAGCGGCGGGAGAACGGTCTGCCGTGGGCGATCTCGGAGGACGTGCGCAAGGGTAAGTACGCTGCGCGGGGGATGCCGAAGCTGATCGAGAACTACCTGCGCAAGCAACTGCGCGTCCCGGCGCACTACATCGAGAGCATGAAGCACATCCGCTACCTGCCGCGCAAGGGGGATTGCGTGGCGAGGATGATGTTCGAGGGGGAGCGGTGAAGGAATACCTGCATACCATTTGAGGCTTCTCTTGTTAGTTTATCGAAAAGCTTGGCTACGGTTCAATGTCGAATTTAACATTTCAAGCAAATCCCGCGCCTGTGGCATCGAACACTGGCGCGGGAAGCCATTTTCAAGAATGCAAATTGCCCAAGATACATGCCAACTGCGCCTACTTAATCCGCTAAGCTATGGCTACATCTCTTTCCGTGCCATTACTCATCAGATGCATCATCACATAGATATGTATTGCCACTGAATAGGTCTTCGTATCCGAAATTAAATACTGTGCCCAATTTCCACCCCATTCTAATATCTAAGTCGAGGCTTTTCAGCAAAAATAAAACTCCGTGTGCACCGCCCTCGCGTTCGATAGATTGGCCTATAAGCACATGTGCGTGACCAGTAATCATCTCGTCTATGCGGGGGATCTTCTTTTTCAAGTCGGAATAGAGTGCCCAGTAGAGCGTATCATGGTAGTAAATAGGGAAGGCATTGACAAGTCGTTCATGCACATGAATCAACTCATGAAGCAAAACGACATCATTGTTGAGATTACGCCTTGGCACACCTAATTCGTTCTCTTCCCAACTATAATAACCCTCGCAGTTCAGCCTTTCATCTTCCTCGGGAGTCATAATGTGGTAATTGAGCCACAACGGGGAAAAGACATCAAACTCCGGAGGCAAGGGAATTTGATCAATAGTGCTACACCCGTCTGTACCCATCGTCTTGCACTCGCAGAATGCCCCGGTTATTGTGCCAGGGCAGAAGCGCATATCATCAAAATAATTGTTTAGTTCGTATAGATGGTCACAAAGATTCCTTATTTCCGGCGGGCTGGCTCTCAATCGCCGAACTCGATCATAATCATCGAAAAACTCATCAGGGAACATGTTCCTCAAAAAGTCAATCATGAGCACCTCTGAATAATAATTTTTAATAAGTCCAATTTTCACTTATTTTCCGCTGCGAACATTTTAGCCGTACAGCTTATTTAGGAATTCTTTGAATGTATCACAAATAGTTTCTGTATCATCGGTTTCGTGATTATAGAAGACAATCTTTCCGTTCTCAACGCAGAAAAAGTTTCCGGCGGGGTCAAGTGCAAAGGGAATCATCTTCAAACCTTTACCATCTTTGCGCTCAAATAGAGCGACATAATCGTAGAAGTTGTCCATATCATTTTCATTAAAGGAAAGCAGGCCTCCGAAGGCCATTCCTTTATTTCCACCAAAATCAAGGGCAGTCAGGGAAGGTACGCCAGCATTGTGCTCTGTAAGGCATTCTCTTAAATCATTGGGTAGTCTAAAATGATATTTGCTTTCAGCCGTTTCAACTTCAGTTCCTACCTTCAGAGGAGAAACATATTTCCATTCCAAATTATCCATTCGCTTTACCTCCTGCTATCGAATTCCACTGCACCAGATAGAGTTACCACCCGTATGACCGCTCAGTGCATGGGTTTTGGAGTCTACTAACTGCATTTTACCAGGAATCTCACTGTGATGCCAAGTATAACCTTTAATATATGGTTCACCATTCATTATTTGCTCTAACTGCTGCTCATTAAACTGAGATTTCATGTCAGGATGAGCTTCCAGGCAATCCCTCAACTGATCGGTACAGCACTTAAAGATTTCTCTGTCGCCACTCGCCCATATTTCAGCCGGGATATCACACTCGAATGTCGATGCGAATTCAGGAACGACGACAACAATCTTGACATCATCAAGGGTTATTGTGTTCTCAATATACGTGACGCCTGTGATTTCATGGGTTCTACCTGCCAATTCTTCATTGCGACATTTCAAATAATAACTGTTTCCATCTCTAATACGGAGATTTTCAATAGCCGTTTCAGAAAGTCTTGAATTTCCTCTGAGGTATGCCTTCTTGTCTTCATCGAGGCCTCTGAACCCATTATCTTCCTTAACAGAAGCCCATGGTTTCTCTAAGTTGTTCTGCTTTACGGATTCAAGAGATTGTGCCTTAATTAAATCAATATTAGGCCGAAGAACTTTTACTGCATCGTCGAGCCTTTTTTGAGATACCTCACTTGCTTCGGAAGCCTCAGGTGCTTCTTGAATGCGACTTTCTTGCAGTTCACCCTTACCAGAAGAGGTCTCTGTTTGCTTATTTACCTTGCCCAGTTCAGGGAGCACTATGATACCCCCTTTCTAACTAAAGCCTCAATCTCCGAAAACAGAGGTTCTTCGTCCACCATGAAATACTGCCGGATGCTTTTGCCAATGTTGACTGTCCTGTCATAATCCAGTTTGACAAGTTCAGAGATGATGAGGATACACCTGTTTTTGGGATCTTGCATATACCCGTTCTTAATGCTTGTACGAACAGCAGAAAGAAATTCCTCCTGTTTTTTGATGAACATATCACGCAATTTATCATAGAGGTCATTGTTTAGTAGGGTCTTAAACGCATAGATACCGTTTACAAGGAGTTGTGTCACCCCGTCGGCAAGGACAATTCCAAACAAATCCGCTTTACCGTTGCAGAACACTAAGGTAACATTCTTTTTGGTCAGCTCGGATTCTAAGGCGTCTTTGCACTTACCAATAGTATCAACCACATGAGAAGGAGATTGAGCCAGCAGGGAGTTCAATAATTTCAAGCTGAGTTCTCCGATGATGTTCGTGGTGTTTTCTCTAATAAGGCCAAGATTGATCTTCCTAAACATCTCGTCTTTGCTCTTGTTAAAAATATTTTCATCAAGAACATAGTTATCCGTTACGGGATTTACCTTGACAAAAACGGGAAGACCCATTCCTTCTCTATGGCACAGGGCATAGCCTGTTTCCAAGCTTCCGAGATACACAGCATCCTCCGCCCTGACGCCAACGGTATTGGCAACAAGGGTCTGGTCATCGGTAGACATCACTCGTTGGATAATCTTATTAGACGAATTCTTGATGACATCAGGTGCCAATTTGCTCGGGATTTGTTCAGCAATAATAACACCTTGGCCATAAGACCGCATTTCTGCAATCATATTCGTAAAGTGCTCAACTGCCTTGCCTTTTGGATTGCCTATGTTCTCAGAAGACCTCTCCGTATCCACATTTTTCAACAGCCTATGAGCCTCCTCGATTACAAGGAGATGCTGCAATCCAAGTTTCTCGGTTGGGTGCTCGTCCTTAAAAACCTGCCGATATTCATTGATAAACACCACCAGCAAACCTACACAAAAAGCCTTATCAGAGTCGTCAGCAAGGCCCTCAAGTTCAAATACAACATTTTCTTTCATGAGCTTGTCAATGGCCATCGGCTCGTGAGTGTTTAGCATAAAGCCTTTACTTCCCACACAGAGACTGTCCAAACGTGCGAGCATGGCTGTCTTGATGTTGCCACCAACTTCACCATCATACTGCAGTTCTATATCAATGTACCTTTTGACCTCGTCCTTCAAATCCTGCATTGTCGGGAATAGGTATTTATGAGCCTCTAAAGCATATTGCTTTTTCAAATACTCAGAATCAAAAGCATTGAAGGATTCTTGAGAGTCAATCAGATAAGGATGATACCCTAATGTCAGATTCCATCCCTTTTTTTGATAGACATTGTGCAGGCACCTTTCCAGTATATATGGCATGGGGCCATAAAAGGAGAAGGACGCATTGAACAAATCTTTCAAGAAGTCGATGTGCGTCTGAAGGTTGATGCCGCATTGGATGTAGAATGGGTTGAACTGCAAGCAATTCAACTCTGGTTTGCCCAGAGTATAAACCGTTACGGGGTTTCTCCCTTCGGGCAGAGCGATGTTTCGGTACTCTTTTTTTGCAGATTCTATCACCATAAAAGGCTTATCACAGGAAGCCAAAATGCCCTTGACGGTAGTAGTTTTACCACTGCCTGTAATACCACAGACAAAGGTGTGCTTATTGAGGTCTGCTTCGCTCAGAGTAAATTTCATATTCTTCAAAGGCCTATGCCCATCGGAAATATTACCAATGACGACGCCATCCGCAGAGGAACCAACCATAGGATAGACTATGCCCCGCTTCATCTCAAAGTCTGGAACAGCTTCAGCGGGAGGCGTACAGACCATACCCAACTCTGAGGAGGTAACAGGAGCAAGCAAGGCGTTATCCCTATCTAAGTATGGGATCAGAATTTGTTTCTTTTCCTCCAAGTCATAGGAAAAACTCTTCGGTGGAAGAACGTCACTTGCAGGCTTAGACAACTCACCACACAAGCAAGCCTTAATGATATTTCCTGTAATGGTTTTACTGGCAGAGTAGGCTATCGCCATGCCCCACATCCCCATATTCTGCCCCTGCCTTAGCCGCTCAATGGCCTTATCGCAGTACTCTATCAGTTCAAGAGCAAGGCCATTTTGAACATCATAAGAAACAGTATCACTTGTGCCAATAGTCTTAGCAAAAGAATCTGAGAAAGAAGTGCCTGCATTGACGCCGAGCATAACAGGACCAGCCATAAAACCGATCGCCGCGCTGACATTGAGAGACTCTGAAATAGCATTTGTATTAGACGCGCTCCTCTGCTGTGCAAGATTTTTCTTACTGACAGCGAAACACTTGTCTCTAACGCTTACAATGTCGCCATATGTTTGTTGAACTTGTGCAAGAGAGTATGGCTTTGCAACGCAAAGAACCGTGTAATCCTGCCCATTCAAGCTCCGCATCAAGGTAGAAATATCAAACTTCTGCTTATCTTCCTCAATCTTCACAATGGGAACAGCAGATACAATGCCACCTACAGTAGCAGAGTCCGGACGAGAAGTAAATTGGGGAACAAACGGGGTCAAATCAATACCTGTCAGCAAACCTCTAATGAAGGATTCTACCACTTCCTGTGCTTCTTTGCTCCCGACACCCAAAACGAGATTTGTTTTTCCTTCGTAGCTTACAATACCGTAAGCTACAGGAACACCGAGAGGATGGATCGCAGTAAACAGCTTACCCATCTTCTCATTCAAATGGGTCGCCAAATCATCGACCTGCTCTGTGGTACAGCTATTCAATTTGAAGAACCGCATGCCCTCGATAACTTTAGCAGAATCGTTGTCTAAGTACTCCCTGACGGATGTTTCGCTTATTGCCAGATAAGGGGATGCACACTGAACCAACAGGTTTGCCTGTTTTCCTAATTCGGCAATATCGTTTTCAAAATGCTCACTGATTTGAAGCGATTTATCTTTATTCATAATATTCACCTACAGGGTAGCCTTAAGCTCTTCAACCTTCTGATTGTAGAACTTGACGACATTATCAACCCAATTTAGAAGTTCAATTTTGAGGCTATTCATAAAAGCATCAACAGCCTCTTTGAAATTGGATTTGTTCTTTTCGGGTACAACCTTAGTATAGGTCACACCGCCAGCAGAAAGGCCAGCCAAAACAGCACCAGCGATAATAACTACCATAGGGATATGCACAACACCAGACAGCGCACCTAAAAGAATACCTCCCACGGCGGCAGTGCCTGCGGCAGCCCCGGCGCTTGCATATGCGCGATTGATTTCCTTGAAATCAACGCCGGCGTTGTATGCGTTCAGATCCTTAACATCGAACTGATAAGCATCGCTGATCTTCTGCCTCATATTTAGTTCGTAGAACTTGTTAGCATTGGCGGAGTCTTCAAAGATTTTTTCACTCAAAGTTTTCTTGGAAAGTTCGCCATAGAGGTCAATCATATACCCCTTAGAAGACGCCGAAATTTTGCTGGACACATACTCCATGATTTCCTGAGTAGCAATAACAGAAGTGGGAGAAGTGTTCACAATTTCGGAGACCTCTTCGTTCATCTCAACAAACAATTTTTCAATATAACCTTTGACCTTTTCAGACATACTTCTCAATACCTCCCTTTAGTCCCCTAATATGTTCGCCCATAGGCTGAAGTTGAGTCAGCAGATATTCCAACCCCTTTATGGTAGCCTGAATCTCTTCCGCTGTCTGCTTCTTTTGAACGATTTCGTTCAGCTTATCGCGTTTGATTTTTGCATTTCGAGCCAATTCCTCGCTGTAAGCAGTCGTAGTCTTGGTAACAAAATCTCTCAAATCACTAACAGCTTGATTTTTGATCTCGTTCATCCTTTTTTTAATGCTGTCTCTCACCAAAGCATAATACCTTGGCTGAGAGAAACGACTTACAGTTTCAGTTTTCTTAAAAGTGACGCCTGTGGTGTAGTGATAAGATACCTCAGCTTGTCCACTCTTTTTTATATCGTCCTTGATCTTGTCAAAGGATTCCTTGGTAAGATCAGGCTTTAAAGTAGAGTATTTGATTGCACTCTTGTCGCTGAGTGCAACTAAAGCCTCATCACACTCAGCTACTATGTTTTTTTGGAGTTCAGCCTCAAATTGAGTAAATATATCAATTTTGCGAAAGGAAATCTTCTCCAGCTCATCCAAACTGGCTGAATCCTTTTCGTCGATTCTTTCGATTTCGGCTTTATAGTCACAAATAACAGAGGCGGCTTTTCTGTCGATTACACCGTTTGTTTCTGAGTATTTCTCGGCGACTTCATCCACTTTTCGATTAATCTTTTCTGTCAGGTCTTCAAGTTCGCGCTTGATGTGGTTTATCTTATTTCCAAGTTCAATGGGGTCTTCAGCCTTTTCTTTGTAAAAGCCAATAGACGCTTCCAAACCATCTGTGACCTTTTCTATAACCAACTGCATACGGCCCAAGAAGTCACTCAGCAAGATATAATGCGCCTTGCGGGCAAACAAATTGAGTGCGTCTTTCATAGCCTCAAAGTTGGAAAGCTCCTGAAGAATTCTTAAAAATTCATCTCTGTCAGAGTTGGCATCAAACCATGCTGCCTTAATAAAGGCATCGAGTTTCTTGGCCTTATTCAATTCGGAAATGTAGGCGTTCAATTCCTCGGTAGTGAGATCTTGAGCCTTATTAAAGAACAGTTGAACCTTGCTATCAACGAGAATAATCTGCTTAGGATTGATGGTAGGACACTGGCGAATGGCTTCATCTTGCAGACGGATAATGTTATCTTCGGTAAGGTCTGCTCTGCGAGTCAGAATCCAGAACATTGCGTTTTTGTTTCTGTCTGCACTCTTGGACTTGAGGAACTTACGAAAAGAAGTTGCCTCCAAAGCCTGCCCCGTCAAAGGTTTGAGGAACATGACGGCATTGGCCTCCTCAATGTACTTGTTGGTAATATCACCAACCCGACCATCAGCATTGACACCAGGAGTATCTACGATTTCGATACCCTTCAGTTCGGTATCAGCAAAAGGATACTCAATTTCAATTTTCTTGACAATGTCTCTCCAAACAGGCTGCTTTTCCTTGATATACTGACGAACCTTGGCCTCATAGTCGCCCTTGGGTAGACCGTAGAGGTTTTCCCCTTCAATGCCTTTGAGCAGGTCTACTATATCGGACTCCAACACTTTCTTACCTTTCTTGTTCATCAGGATTTCGATGTTTATAGTGGAAATGGGAATATCGCGGTAGTTATCATCAAGGGCAGCGTTGGCAGTAAGGAATTCCTTAATCTTCTGCTCGTCCTCTACAATCTCAACCCTGTCATCAGCATAAGTCGCTTTCAAAACGAATTTTTCACCATAGCGAATTTCCACGATTGCAGAAGTACATTGCTTAACGTCCATAGGGAGGATCTCCTCCCCCAGATAAGCATTGATGAAGGTGGATTTACCACTCTTGGCCTCACCCACAACCATCAAAAGGAATTTGTCCTGTTGAATATTCTCAGCCTGCTTTTGGAGGGATTTCAGAGAAACATCATAGGAGGTTTCTTTGCCATCCTTTACTTTCTCGACAATAGGCAAGAAGGCAGCATATGCTTTCAACACATCTTCCTTTGTTTTTTTGTAGTTTGTAATCATGAACACCATCCCTTTCAAAACTGCTTTTTATCTCTTGATAGAGAATACTTTTCTCCGCTTTGATAGATACCCGCAAAACAACTGGTTTTACCCATTTTTGATTCTTTTCTGGAGATTCCTTTATCTATCGGGCACTCCCTTTTTCTTCTATGGCCACCCACTCCCCCTGACTCCTCAGCCACATCTCTATCCCCTTGCCGAAGACCTCGGCGGAGATGAGCCAGCCGTCGGCGTCCTCGGAGAGCACCTGCGCCGTGGGGAGCCGGTCCAGCACCGCCTCCAGCGACGGGCCGGTATAGCGGAAGCGGATATGCTCCAGCCGCCCGCCGTACATAAACTGGACGCGCTTACGGAACTCGCCCTCCTCGAACCGCTTGGCATACGGCACGCGGAAATGCTCATTCAGCACCTTCACCGACCGGATGCGGTCGATGCGGTAGATCGTCGGGAACAGGTCGTCGGGGTTGTCGAAGTCCGTCTTGTCCTCCAAAAACGCCGTCAGGTAGAAGTAATACTCGGAGAACATGATGCCCACCGGCTGCACCCGGCGCTTCACCAACTTCGGCTCCTTCATGCGCTCATACCCGATCTCAACGACCTGCTGATTGCGGATGGCCTGTCCCAGCTCCCACAGGCTGCCCAGCACACTCTGGCCGTGGTGGGGCGGAATGTAGTGCAGCTTCTCGTTGGCCACCAGCTCCCGCACGGCCTTCTGGCTCTCCTGCGGCACAGCACAGTCGATGAGTTTGTCCAGTATGCCGCCCATATCCTTGGCGGGCAGGGAGCGGCTCTCCAACAAAATCTTGCACACCGCCAGTATCTCGCTGTTGGTCAGCCCCCGCGGGTTGCCGGACACCATGCGGTAGCCCCGCTGCTTGCCGTCGTAGATGACCTCCCGCTCCAAGTGGCGCTCAGCGAGAAAACAGCGCAAGTCCTCCACGTCGCGCTGAATACTCCGCTGCGTGACGTGAAATTCCTGCGCCAGCTCCGCTTTTTTCAGGGTGCGCCCCTGCTCCAGGCGGGTGTATATCTCCAACAGACGCGCCGATTTCAGCTCGGATCGCTGTTCCATATTTCCTCCGTTTCTCATGCACCGTCAAACACATATTTATATCTATTAAATATAATACTATGTCCGTTGGCTCATGTCAATTATTGTCCCTTTTCGTTACCATAGTAGCGGGAGATGATGTGCATGAAGACTATCTATGCGGACAAATACCGTCAGATCGGGCTGAAGATCGCCTACTACCGCAAGCTGCGGGGGTTGACGCAGGAGCAGCTGGCCGAGAAGCTGGAGTTGAGTCCGGCGTTCATCGGCCATGTGGAGGCGCCCAATGTCAACAAGGCAGTGTCGCTGGACACGCTGTTCGACGTGGCCGCCGCATTGGATGTGCCGCCCTACAAGTTCCTGCAATTCGACGAGTGACGTTTTTATTCGACCACAGTATACCACAACATCTGCGCCGTGTCAGCAGATTTTACCAAATTATCCACAGCTATGTCGCAGAATATATACAATTTCCATAAAATAGCACAAGGGGGTGTAGCTTACTCCTCGTCCTCATCGTCCTCGTCGGGGTATCGCGCCGCGATCTCGCACAGGCCGTCCAGCAGCTGCTTCGCGCCGGTCTTGTACAGCGAGTAACCGACCAGACGCACCCAGCGGCCATTTTGGAATCTGATCTCCAGTGTGCTTTCGTTATCCTTGGGCTTCGGCAGGATGATCTCGGTCTTTGCCACATCGTTGTAGCGGAAGTGTCCCGGTTTTTCCAGAAACTCCTTGTAGTACACGCCGTCCACGGTGAACAGATACCCCTCCCTGCCGGTCTTGAGAAGTGTGGTATCCAGAAAACCGACGATGTCGAAGCTGTATATCCCCGGCACAAAATACTTGCGGATGTTCTTCATCTGTAAGCTGCCGATGGCCTGTATCTGTGTTGTGCCGGCGTCCGCCAGCTGCCCATCGTAGAAGCGGTCGAACTGCGCCCGCATTTCCTCGCATTTATCCATAAACTTTCCCTCCTTGTCGTTTCTGCTGTCGAGTATACCGCAGAGGGTGGACAGCCCGTGTCACTCTGCTGATATTGATAAAAGTTCCGCCGGTGCGACTGCACCGACGGAACTTTTTTGCTGGAAAGGACAATACCTGTCCAGCCGCTGCGCTATACTGCGGGTATCAAGATACGGAGAGGAGCATTTTCATGGAAACTGTTTTGGCGATTTTGTATAGCCTCGTGGGCTACTGGGCGGTGAACCGCACCATCTACGCCCACTACGTCATGGTGGGGGATATCGGCAGCATCATCCTGCGCAAGTGGATGGTGGGGCTTATCGCCGGGCCGGTCTGCATCCCGTGGGCTGTCATCAAGCTGGTGGCGGCGAGCAAAAACGACTGAGAGAGGAGAGACGAATATGAAACGTTGGATAACCGTGATTTTGGCCTTGTTGACGGCAACCGTATTTACCGCCTGCGGCAATGCAGGTGCAGAGACGCCCGACACAAAAGACCCCGCCGACATTGCGCGGGATATTGCAGCAGCGGAGGTGCTGGGCGACACGCTGGCCACAGCCTACGAGAATGGGCTGCCCATGGCAGAGGACTGGCTGGATCTGTACTTCATGGGTTCATCAGACCCCGGACTCGAGCGACGTATCGAAGTGGAGGAGCAGTATCCCACCAACGAGGAGCTGCTGTACGGCATCAGTGCGGCCGATGCGGATGCCGCAGGCTGGTACGATATATGGTATGCGGTGCATTTCCATCTGTGGTACGCTGGCAGCAGAGGTTATGAAGAATACGATGATTACGGTAACTACATAGGCGAGGGGCAAGCCAATTATGGCAATCATTCAGGCAGTGAAATGATCAGTGAGTCCCGCGTAAAGAAGATCAATGAAGTGACGGTCACGCAGATGGCCACCCAGTG
>ULQL01064581.1_pt1 | contig 11258 bp, 8 predicted proteins | sample 1954411 | NCBI WGS metagenome assembly ULQL01 (sample SAMEA4835654, study PRJEB28245) | human gut metagenome | biome: gut microbiome; material: fecal sample | place: Denmark | collected 2008 | reverse complement strand
TACTCGATTCATGGGCATAATTTCTACAGTATCTAAGCCACTTCGCTATTCGCTCTTGCAAGAGTACGTGTGCGCCACCGGTGCCCCGGGGCTTACGTCCCTTACGCTGTGGCGGAAATGTTGTTCAAATCAGTTCAAAGTACTAGACAAATTCCACAAAATATTAGATAATAGAAGCAAATTAGTTTTCATTTTGCATAGGAGGTCGGCATGAAGAAGAAAAAAATAGTTATTGCACTCGGACATGATGCTCTTGGAACAACTCTTCCGGAGCAGCACGAGGCTACAAAGCATACAGCAAAGGCAGTTGCAGATTTTATCAGGGACGATTATGAGGTTGTTATCACACACAGCAACGGACCGCAGGTGGGCATGATTCACACCGCTATGTCTGAGTTTTGCAGGATTTATCCTGAGTATACAGCTACACCTACAGCAGTCTGCTCTGCAATGAGTCAGGGCTATATAGGATATGATTTACAGAATGCTATCCGTACAGAGCTTCTTGGCAGAGGAATTTACAAGACCGTTTCTACAATACTTACACAGGTGGTTGTTGACCCATATGATGAGGCTTTTTATCATCCGACAAAGATTATCGGCCGTGTTATGACAGAGGCTGAGGCTGAGGAAGAAGAGAAGAAGGGCAACCATGTGACACAGGTTGAGGGAGGCTACAGAAGAGTTGTGGCAGCTCCAAAGCCTGTTGATATAGTGGAAAAGGATGCTATAAGGGCTCTTGTTGATGCGGATCAGGTTGTTATCGCATGCGGTGGCGGCGGAATTCCTGTTTTAGCACAGGATAATAAGCTTCAGGGCGCCAGTGCTGTTATCGAGAAGGATCTTGCAGCAGGAAAGCTTGCAGATACTCTTGATGCTGACAGACTTGTTATACTTACAAGCGTTGATAAGGTCTGCCTGAACTATGGCAAGGAGGATGAGAAGCCACTTGATACCATGACTGTCGATGAGGCAAAGAAGTACCTTGCAGCAGGCGAGTTTGATGAGGGTACCATGGCTCCAAAGATTGAGGCAGCTATCGACTTTATCGGTGACTCTGCCATCCGTTCAGTGCTTATCACAAAGCTCAACAAAGAGGGCAAGACAGTTTCAGGTGGTATGGGCACTTTAATTACAAAGTAGAGCTTAATTGTTATAATTCACATATATCCCACACGTCTATATGCATTTTGCAGAGCAGATGTGTGGGTAGTTTTATAAAAACATCGTGCGGTTTTGCGAATGTGCGTGGTGTGGTTCTGAAGAGTTGAAAACAAGGTAACTATTCAGAACCTACGAGAACAAGAAAAGTAAGATAGAAGGTAACACAAAATGAGTGAGAAAAGGCTTCAAAAGAGAGATGAAATCTCAGACGAGTACAAATGGAAGCTTGAGGATATGTATGAGACAGATGAGCTGTGGGAGGCTGAGTGTGAAAAAGCGTCACAGCTTGCAGAAAAGCTCTCGGGCTTTAAGGGACATCTGGCAGACAGTGCAGCAACGCTGCTTGATTTTTTTAAGAAGCAGGATGAGTTGTCTTATTATTTGGAGCGTATAGTGGTCTATGCGAATGAGCGCTCACATCAGGACACTGCTGTGTCGAAATATCAGGCATATGTATCAAAGGCTGAGACACTGACTGTTCAGGCATCAGGTGCGCTGGCATTTGCGAGTCCGGAGATTTTGCAGATAGATGATAAAAGGCTTGAGAGCTTTTACAGTGAGAGCAATGAGCTTATGCACTATAAGCGTGCGATTGATGAGATAATGCGTCAGAAAGCGCATACTTTATCGGCTGCAGAGGAGAATATCCTGGCGCAGTGCGGTGAGATGGCTGCAGCACCGGAGAATATATTCAGCATGTTCAACAACGCGGATATCAAATTCCCGTATATCACTGATGTCGAGGGAAATAAAATCCGTATCACGCACGGCAATTTCATAGATTTTTTAAGCAGCAAGGACAGAAGCCTGCGCAAGCAGGTGTTCCGCGGAGTGTATGATTCGTACAAGAAGTGGAGCAATACTGTTTCCATGATGTACATCAGCAAGCTGAAAAATGACACTTTTTATGCAAGGGTCAGAAAATATGACAGTGCAAGGGCCATGTATTTATCCGATGGCGATATTCCTGAGAGCGTATATGACAATCTGATTGAGACGGTTCACGCACATCTGCCGGCTCTGCACAGGTACATGGCGCTTAGGAAGAAGCTTTTAGGTGTGGAGCATCTGCATATGTATGATTTGTTTGCACCGATTGTGGACAATGTACAGACCACCTACACCTATGATGAGGCGAAAAAGCTTGTGGCAAAGGCGCTTGAGCCTATGGGCGATGAGTATGTCAGCACACTTAAGGCTGGCATGGAGAGTGGCTGGATAGATGTATATGAGAATGAGAACAAGAGAAGCGGTGCGTATTCATGGGGCGCTTACGGCACTCATCCGTATGTGCTTTTGAACTATGCCGACAATCTGGACAGTGTGTTTACGCTGGCTCATGAGATGGGACATGCGATGCATACATACTATTCAAATGAGCATCAGAGCATCACCTACGCAGGATACCTGATTTTTGTGGCAGAGGTTGCATCCACCTGCAATGAGTCGCTTCTAATGCACTATATGCTTGAGCATTGTGAGGATGAGAATGAGAGAAAATATCTCATGACACATTTTCTGGACGGCTTCAGGACGACACTTTTCAGGCAGGCGCAGTTTGCTGAGTTTGAGCATATAGCTCACCGGAAAATGCAAAAGGGCGAGCCGGTTACCAAGGATGTGCTAAATGAGCTATGGCATGAGCTGAATGTGCAGTACTACGGACCGGATATGCGCGTGGATGATGAGATATCATATGAGTGGATGCGCATACCGCATTTTTACACACCGTACTATGTATATCAGTACTCGACAGGCTATTCGGCAGCAGTTGCTTTTTCAAAAAAGATACTTGAGGAGGGAAAGCCTGCTGTGGATAAGTATATAGGAAATTTCCTGTGCGGTGGATGCTCGAAGAATCCAATCGAGCTGCTAAAGAGTGCCGGTGTTGATATGAGCACACCAAAGCCTGTGGATGATGCACTCAATGTATTTGAGGATTATCTGAAGCAGTTTGAGACAGCAACTAAGTAAGGAGAAACATTTTTATGGAAAGAATTAAAAGCTTTACAATTAATCATAATATTCTTAAACCTGGATTTTATATTTCAAGAAAAGACGGAGAAATCGTTACATATGACCTTCGTACAAGAAAACCTAATGCAGGAGATTATATGTCCAATTCAGCTATGCACTCAGTGGAGCATATGTTTGCAACATGTGTGAGAAACTCTGAGATTGCAGATGATGTGGTATATTTTGGACCGATGGGCTGTCAGACAGGCTTCTATCTCGTTGTGAGGGATGTCGAGCCGGGGAAGGTTTTTGAAATCACCAAAGAGGTCTTAAAACAGATACTTGAGTATGATGGACCGGTATTTGGTGCATCAGCCATAGAGTGCGGACATTACGAGAATCTGTCACTTGACGAGGCAAAGAAGGAGTGCCGTGCATATCTTAATGTGCTTGAGAGCCAGACAAATATGGAGTTTACTTATCCACAGTAAACGAGGACTAAAAATATAATAGCAAGATAGCAGGAATGGAGAAATAAAATGACAATAGGTGTAATTGGTGCAATGCAGATGGAGGTCGATGACTTAAAGGCTCAGATGACAGACACACAGACAGAGGTTTACAGCGGAGTGGAGTTTGTTGAGGGCAAAATCGGTGATCAGTATGTTGTTGCGGCAAAATGCGGAATAGGAAAGGTATTTGCGGCAATATGTGCAGAGGCCATGATTTTGAAATATGATGTAGATATGATTGTCAATATCGGAGTGGCAGGAACTTTGACAAAGGATTTAAATGTGCTTGATGTGGCAGTAGCCACAAACGTGCTGCAGCACGATATGGATACATCGCCAATCGGAGATCCGAAGGGGCTCCTCTCAGGCATCAATATGATTTTGCTTCCGGCTGATACAAAAATGGTGGAGCTCATGTGCTCATGCTTAGCTGACAGGAATATCCACTATAAAAAGGGCAATATCGCAACAGGAGATCAGTTTATTGCCACAAAGGAGCAGAAGGATTATATTTCGAATACCTTTGATGCAATCGCTGCAGAGATGGAGGGAGGCAGCATCGGTCATGTGTGCTATGTGAACAATGTGCCATTTGCTATTCTTCGTTCAATATCAGACGGCGACGGCGGCGAGACAGACTACCAGACCTTTGCGGAGAAGGCTGCGCATCAGTCGATTGAGGTAGTGCTTGAGTTTATCGGAAGGGCAGAAGAACTGAAATAGAGTTATTTCATTATTCATAATTTGTGATAATAAAGAATAGTATATAGCATGAGTGAATACAGAGCATACATGCAAAATACAAAACTACATAATGGGACAAAACGAAAGAAACGCCGACACAGATTCCTTTTTGGAGTGCTGCTGTCGGCGCTTCTTATTACAGGCGCTTTATATGGCAGAGAGTATGACATATCACAGCTGAAAAATATAGAGGTGATGGAGACACTTAGCAGTGCTGTGAGTCAGTTCGGGGACAGAAAGCTGCCTGTATATTCGGTTCAGACAACGGAAAAAAAGATAGCCCTTTCATTTGACTGTGCCTGGGGAGCAGAGGATTTTGACAGTATGATGGAGACACTTGACAAGCACAACGTAAAGGCTACATTTTTTATGACAGGAGGGTTTGTGAGTGATAATCCTGAATGTGTAAAGACGCTGGTTGAAAAAGGGCATGAGCCCGGAAATCACAGTGAGCACCACTATGATATGGCAACAATCACGGCAGGCGAGATGAAGACGGAGATAATGGATGTGCACAAAAAGGTCAAGGAGCTGACCGGAAAGGATATGAAGGTATTCAGACCGCCATACGGCTCGTACAACAATGAACTGATTGACACAGTTTATGGCTGTGACTATTATCCAATCCAGTGGGATGTGGATTCGCTCGACTGGAAAAACTATGGTGTGCAAAACATCATAGATACAGTGTGCAATCACAAAAGCCTGGATTGTGGCTCGATAATACTCTGCCATCTAGGCGCGAAATACACCTCGCAGGCACTCGATGAGATGCTCACGAAGCTTCAGGACATGGGCTATGAGATAGTTCCGGTATCAAAGCTGATCATGACTGAAGGCTATCATATGGATGCAAACGGTATGCAGATCAAGGACTGAGCAATTTCATAAATCAATATTTTAGTCAATATTTAGTCAATAATTTAGCCCTTTACGATATTGTTATTTACAGACAAGTGTGTTAAACTAAAGCTATATTTTAAAGAAGCTGTGAGACAGCTATGGGGGTAAATTATATGACAGATACAGGTTTTTTAGTAGCATTCTTTATAGTTATTTTTTTAGTTATCATCTTTGCGCTTGTCGCTGTAATCGGGGCCGTTACAAGTGCTGTTGCAGGTATCAATGATGATGAGGATGAGATTGAGGAAGAGGGCATTTGAAGCTAAAATAAATAAAAGATATTAAAAGATATTTAAAGACATTTAAGGACATCGAATTATATTAATCGTATAATTGGGTGTCTTTTTATTGTCAAAATCTCTTAAAAAAGTATAAACCAATTGAGTTGCAATCCGACACATTGTATAATAAAAGTATAACAGCGAATTAAATATATTGTGAAAATCGCAGTAATCATTGTCTATTAAACTAATGTAGGACATTATCAAGAAAAGAAAAAGGAGGGGTTAGATGATATCCAGATATAGTGTAAAAAAGCCTTTTACTGTACTTGTAGGAGTATTGCTGGTAATAGTACTTGGTGTTGTATCGCTTGGCAGGATGACGACAGATCTGCTGCCGGATATGAGCTTTCAGTATGCACTTATCGTGACAACAGATATGGGAGCAAGTCCACAGGAGGTGGAGAGCGATGTCACCGCGCCGCTTGAAGCAGCTATGGCAACTACGTCAAATATCAAAAACGTAAGCTCAATGTCATATAACAGCTATTCGCTGGTGACATGCGAGTATGAGCAGAATGCCAACATGGATTCTGTAGTGATAGAGATGCAGCAGAAAATAGATCAGGTCAAGGCTGGCTGGAAGGATGGAGTGGGTACTCCGACCATTATGAAGATAAATCCGGACATGCTTCCAATCATGATGACTGCTGTGGATATGGATGGGAAAAGCAAGTCGGAAATCACCGACTTTGTGGAAAACACACTTAAGCCTGCAATTGAGAGTACAGAAGGAGTCGCATCAGTGACTGCAACAGGTGAGCTCACTGAGCAGATACAGGTCACGATGAATCAGGCCAAGATAGATGCGCTCAATGAGAAAATAAATAATGCCGTTTCAAAGAAATTTGACGATGCAAAAAGTCAGATGGATGATGCAAGCGCAAAGATAGAGAGCGGACAAAACGCAATCACATCTGCATCGGATAAGATGAGCGCGGGAGTGGATACGCTAAAGGAGCAAAAGGCAAAGCTTGCAGAGCAGAAGACTCAGCTAGAGAGCACACTTTCAAGCTTAAATGAGCAGAAGAGCCGGCTCGAAACAATTCAGTCAGCTCTTTCAGACTTCATGAATAGTGATACATATACAAAGACAATTCCGTCACTCAAAGAGGGCGCAAATGCACCGGGTGAAGCGGGCACAGCACTCAAAGCGCAGCTTGAGCAGGTTAATAAGCAGATTGCAACACAGTTTTCAGGTCTCTCGGCGCTTGGAATCAAGGTAAACACAGCAGATGATCTGCCTGCGGCAGCATCAGCGATAGCACAGACTCTCATTCAGGTGAATACAGGTATAGAGCAGTGCCAAAGCGGGCTTGACCAGATAGCACAAGGAGAGACAGCACTTTTAGATGCCTATGATAATCTAAACAGTCAGGCAGCCATCAGCTCTATAAGCATAGGACAGCAGTCGGCACAGCTTGCAACAGCAGCGGCATCTCTTGACAGCTCAAAGAAGGAGCTTGAAAAGAGTAAGGATGATGCACTTGACAAGTCAAACTTAAATGCAGTTTTAACAATTGACTCGCTCTCGCAGCTGCTCGTCGCTCAAAATTTTGATATGCCTGCAGGCTATGTAAATGATTCAAATGGCACGCAGTACATAGTACAGGTGGGAGATGAGATAAAATCAATTGATGATTTAACAAATCTAGTGCTTATGGATATGAAGCTTGATGGAATAGCTCCTATTCATGTCGGTGATGTGGCAGATGTTGAGATGACTGACAACTCGGATGAGACATATGCGATAGTCAACGGTAATCCCGGAATAATGCTCTCCATGGAGAAGCAGACCGGCTACTCTACAGGAGACGTCACAGACCGTCTTTTGGACAAGCTTGATTCGCTGGAAAAGGAAAATGACGGATTACACGCCACAGTGCTTATGAACCAGGGCGTATACATTGACATGGTAGTAAAGAGTGTTATGGAAAATATGATAGTGGGAGCAATACTTGCTATTTTCGTATTGCTCTTGTTCTTAAAGGACATAAAGCCAACGCTTGTTATCGCAGCATCTATACCGCTATCGGTTATTGTGGCTGTGGTGCTTATGTATTTTACGGATATCACTTTAAATATCATTTCAATGTCGGGACTTGTGCTTGGAATAGGAATGCTGGTGGATAATTCAATCGTAGTAATCGAGAATATCTACAGATTAAGGGGAGAAGGATATTCGGTAAAGAAGGCGGCTGTTGAGGGTGCAAATCAGGTGGCAGGAGCCATTTTTGCCTCTACACTTACCACGGTAAGTGTGTACGCGCCAATCATTTTTACTGATGGAATCACGAGACAGCTCTTTGTAGACCTGGCACTTACGGTAGCGTTTACTCTTATGGCATCTCTTGTTGTGGCACTCACATTTGTACCGGCAATTGCTTCAGGCATGCTCAAAAAGACGAAGGATATAAAGCATCCATGGTTTGACCGTTTTAAGGATTGGTATGCAAATGTGCTCGGCATATGTCTTAGATTTAAGCCGGTGGTATTTATTGCGGCAGTAGTGCTTTTAGTCGGCAGTGGCGCACTTTGCATGTCAAGGGGAATGACATTTATGGATATGGACATGGAGTCAAATCAGATTTCACTTACCATAGAGGCAAAGGATGACGAAAAGCTCGACTTCAAGCAGCTTACAGAGCTGTCTGATAAGGTCATGGACAAAATATCTGATATAAAGGGCATAGACACAATAGGAGCTACAGCAGGCGGCAGCTCGACCATGAACCTGATGAGCTCAGGAAGCGACAGCGTGAGCATGTATATATTGCTTGATGAGAAGTCGGATGTTTCATCGGATAAGGTAATAGATGAAATTGAAAAACGCACAAAGAATCTGGACTGCAAGGTAACAGCATCTTCACAGGCTATGGACTCATCAGAGTTTTTCGGAAGTGGTCTCTCTGTCAGGATTAAGGGTAATGATATAGACAAGCTGCAGAAGCTTGCAGGTGATGTGGCAGATATCCTTAAGGACACAAAGGGCGTGACAGATATAGATGACGGTCTTGGAGATACAATCAATGAGCTTAAGATAACTGTGGATAAGGAAAAAGCAGCAAAGTATGGCTATACGGTGGCTCAGGTATACCAGCTCGTATCCGGTGAGATATCATCTCAAAAGAGTGCAACAACCATTACGACCGACATAAAGGACTATGAGGTATACCTACAATCTGCAGAGCAGTCTGATGTGACTGTGGACGACATTAAAAACCTTACATTTACCTATAAGGATAATGATGGCAGTGAAAAGGAGATTCCGCTCAGTGATATCTGCACTATTTCGCAGGAACAGACACTAAGTACCATTCATCGAGATGCTCAGACAAGATATATTACAGTATCAGGTGCGGTTGATGAAAACCATAATGTAACATTACTAAGCGATAAAATTAAATCAAAAATTGATAAACTTAGCATTCCTGATGGCTATTCAATAGACATGGAGGGCGAGGATGAGACAATAAATGAGTCAATGAGTCAGCTTGTACTTATGCTTGTGCTAGCAGTGATATTTATCTATCTTATCATGGTGGCGCAGTTCCAGTCATTGCTTTCACCGTTTATTATCATGTTCTGTATACCTCTTGCGTTTACAGGAGGCTTTATAGCTCTTTTCATCACGGGAAATGAGCTCGGAATCATATCAATGCTTGGCTTTATCATGCTGGCAGGTCTCATTGTAAATAATGGAATCGTGCTCATTGATTACATCAATCAGGCCAGGAGAGAGGGCATGAGCAAGCATGAGGCAATCATAGACGCAGGCCGTACAAGGCTTCGTCCAATACTGATGACAGCGATGACCACCATACTCGCAATGTTTACATCGGCGATAGGTATCGGAGATGGCTCAGATATGATAAAGCCGATGGCAATCGCAATAATAGGAGGTCTCGTATACGGAACCATCCTTACGCTTATAGTAATTCCATGTATCTATGATGCGTTCAACAGAGAGAAGAGCATGGTAGAGGAAGAATTGTAGCAGGATAGAAGGAAAAAAGCTGGAAATATAGAGAGTTGGAGGATTTTTACATGGCAAAGTATATTATGGCATTAGATGCGGGCACGACCAGCAACAGATGTATACTTTTCAATGAGAAGGGCGAGATGTGCAGTGTGGCACAGAAGGAATTTACGCAGTTTTTTCCAAAGCCGGGCTGGGTGGAGCATGATGCAGAGGAAATCTGGGCCACACAGCTTGAGGTGGCAAAGGAGGCTATGGCCAATATTCAGGCTACGGCAGCCGACATATGTGCGATAGGCATTACTAACCAGAGAGAGACCACGATTGTGTGGGACAAAAATACGGGAGAGCCGGTTTATCACGCAATAGTATGGCAGTGCAGGCGCACGGCAGAGTATGCGGATTCACTGAAGGAAAAGGGGCTTACCGAGACCTTCAGGAAAAAGACAGGTCTTGTGATAGATGCTTATTTTTCGGCAACTAAGCTCAAGTGGCTTCTTGACAATGTGCCGGGAGCAAGGGAGAGAGCCGAAAGAGGCGAGCTTTTGTTTGGAACAGTCGAGACATGGCTTATATGGAAGCTCACTCAGGGGCAGGTGCATGTTACGGATTATTCCAATGCATCAAGAACCATGATGTTTAATATCAATACCTTAAAGTGGGATGATGAGATACTTAAGGAGCTTGACATACCAAAGAGCATGCTTCCAAAGCCTATGCCGTCAAGCTGTGTGTATGGTGAGGTGAATCCGGTGTACTTCGGGGGACCGATTCCTATCGCGGGAGCGGCAGGAGACCAGCAGGCAGCGCTTTTTGGTCAGACCTGCTTTAGGGCAGGAGAAGCCAAAAATACATACGGTACAGGTTGTTTTCTGCTGATGAATACAGGTGAGATGCCTGTTTCATCAAAGAACGGACTTGTTACCACAATAGCCTGGGGCATAGACGGCAAGGTGGTATATGCGCTGGAGGGCTCAATATTTGTGGCAGGAGCCTCAATACAGTGGCTCCGCGATGAGATGAAATTTATCGATTCCTCAACTGATTCAGAGTACATGGCGAGAAAGGTAAAGGATACAAACGGCTGTTATGTGGTGCCGGCATTTACAGGGCTTGGGGCACCGTACTGGGATCAGTATGCGAGAGGAACCATTGTGGGGCTTACGAGAGGTGTAAACAAGTACCATGTCATAAGGGCCACTCTGGAATCAATGGCATTTCAGGTAAATGATGTGCTTGAGGCAATGAAGGCTGATTCGGGCATCAATCTCACATCGCTTAAGGTGGACGGCGGCGCCAGTGCCAACAATCTGCTCATGCAGATGCAGGCTGATATCAGCAATGCACCGGTCAACAGGCCTGTGTGCGTGGAGACAACAGCCATGGGCGCAGCGTACCTCGCAGGGCTTGCGGTGGGCTACTGGGAAAGCATGGATGATATAAAGAGAAACTGGTCTATTGACCGTGTGTTTGAGCCGGAGATAGCGGCTGATTTGAGAGAAAAGAAGCTTAAAATGTGGAAAAAGGCTGTCGCCTGCGCATTTAACTGGGCGAAGGATGAATAATAGCTTATGCTTGCATTGTTTTAAATGAGCTTAGTGATACGGCAATTAAACAATGCATGGAAATTGGTAGGAGAAAATAACATGTATGATGTAGTAATTATAGGAGCGGGAGTATCGGGAAGCGCCTGTGTCAGAGAGCTTTCGAAATATAACC
>ULQL01032840.1_pt1 | contig 11290 bp, 10 predicted proteins | sample 1954411 | NCBI WGS metagenome assembly ULQL01 (sample SAMEA4835654, study PRJEB28245) | human gut metagenome | biome: gut microbiome; material: fecal sample | place: Denmark | collected 2008 | reverse complement strand
TTAATTATAGGAAATCCATTTTCATCCAGTTGATGTTCTCCAACAACCGGACGCAAAACCTTATACTTTTCGTACTCTGATAATCCTTTTATCATATCAATTTCCTTTCCGACTCAAAAGTCATATTAATAATATTTAACAAGATTTAATAAATCATTATCATAAAATGCATTTTTTATATCCATTTATTTTTAATTGACAAACCTTGCATAATAATGCACTATATTTTTGATAACACAAAAAATGTATTATCATATTTATACATTAGCACATCTTTCATATTTGTAAACTATCGTTATCAAATTATTTCATTTATGATAATTTATTCTGCGCTGTTATCATTTTTAAGCAAAGGAGATTTATTTAATATGGCATATATTTCTTATTCACTAAAAAAAGAGTACAAAAAAGAAACCAACGCACAACGAACAAAAAATTTAAAAAGACTAAGAGAAATTATTGCAAAATTATCTTTATCAGATTTTGCAACAGAAACCGGAATAACAAAAAACGATTTAAGTATGCTTGAAAATGGAGAAAAAACACTTTCACTTTTTCATATCCAAGCCTATAAAAAATTCTTTCTTGAAAAATATACAATAAATCTATCTGTTGACTATATAATGGGCTACACTGATATAATGGAAAATAATAATCTTAATTATCAACGTGAAGTAGGTTTATCTAGTGATGCAATTAATACATTGAAAATTTTCAAAAAATCATACAACGAATTATTAGATGTAACAAATTCATTGTTTTCTGATAAAGATAAAGCAATTGCATTGTTTTCAAATATACGTATTATTATTTCTGATGATACATGGCACCCATGCATAGCACATTATATTAATGACTCTGCAGAACAAGTAAAATATGAAGATATCAACATTCCCAATCGCTTGGGATTTTATTGTGATAATTATGGAGTATTATTAATAGATGAAGGTATTTTAAAAAGTCATTCCTTATTAAAAATCCAAGAGATTTTAGAGAGTTACAAAAGAAATGATGATTAATGAAATTACCAAATAGCTTTGGTTCTGATAGTGATTATTAGAAAATATAGTCATATACTTAAATAAATTTATCTCCCATTAAGCATATTTGGTATCAGGTAAATAACCCGCACTAACTAAAAATGAATGCCACCTGAAATCAGATGGCATTGTTAACTCTGTTTCTTCAGTTGTTTGCAGCAGTCAGGAAGCGTTTCCGACCATGGCATAAGTTTCTTCAGGTCTTCCTCTGGAACTTCATTTCGGGGATACTCTTTCAGTTGTTCCATCAGAAACTTAAAATACTCAAAAGGATTCACACCATTGGCTTTCGCTGTTTCTGCAATAGAATACAGGAATGCACTTGCCTTTGCTCCTTTCTTGGAATCTATGATGTGCCAGCTATGTTTTCCAACGCAGAATTTTTTGATGCTGCGTTCCGCGTCATTATTATCCAACGGAATAATCGCTAATTCTAGAAAGACTCGAAGATATTTTTCCTGGTTCACAGAATAGGTCAGTGCCTTCCTCAAATCAGTTGAGGATATGACCTTATTGTTCAGGATATCTTTTACCCACGCAAAGAAAGCATCAACCAGTGGCTTTACTGATTGCTGTCTGTTATCAAGAATCTCCTGTGGTTATTTGCCCTTGCAGAAATTGTCTGTATTGAAAATAACGGCGATTCTTTCTGTAGCCTCCCTGGCGATCTGTTGTACAGGAGATAATGCAGCTCCTTTTTTTCTGTTTTCACGATTTCTGCATATTTTCGTTTACAGTGAGCCTTATTCCAGTTCTCGAATAAGGCTTATTATCCCAGCAATTCGCATTTCCCAAATGTTCCAATTTGCGAGCAATCTTGTGATACTGGGCAAGACCGTCGGTAACCAGGATTCCCTTAAAGTTCTTATAATACTCTTTGGGATGATCACTGTGGCGTGTTTTCTGGTATTCATCCACAATGATCTTTGGATCCGGGCTAAGCTCACCGGTCAGATGCACCCACATGTAGCATCTTATTACTAATAGAGCCCCCTTTACTTTTTAACTCATATTCTTCCATACAAGATGGGCAAAAGAAATCTGCAACCGGTCTGTTATTTTCAAAATGAGAGATATATTTATTCCCACAATATGGACAAAACATATTACTATCCACCCAATCTTCTGTTATAACTCTTATTCATTGAGCATTGTTTGAATAATTTTCTGCTTTTCTTCCATCCATCTGTAATTTCAATGTCATGACTCCAATACTGTTTGATATACAACACTTTTAAATCTATTCTTAATTTTTTCTATATTTTCTTTCAATATTTCTATCAGAATACAATTTCTCTTTTTATTCAAAGCTGCAACCCCTACAGCTCCACTTCCGGCAAATGAATCTAATACTATTTCTCCCTGATATGTTACATATTCCAGAATTTCTTCACAAAGTTCAACCGGTAATTCGCTCTGATGTATTTTATTCTTTTTTGAAACCGGCTGAATGTCAAACATTGCAGGTAACATGCCATTGCTCCCACTCATATAATGTATTTGCCCTGTACTATCAGATTTTTTCTTGTCAATTCTCATGCTTCTGGCCTTTCCTTTAGAAAAAAACATTATATCTTGAGTATTCTTCGCTTTTCTGCCTGTATTGCTTACAAAATTTCCTTTCTTCCATGTTACCTTAGAATAATATAAAAATCCAGCTTCCTTTGCATAATTTTTAATCTGATAGAGATATTCATAATTATTTTCATTCTCTGCCGGAAGTACTTCCACAAGAAAACATCCTTCCTTCAATACTCTGGCTTTTTCCTTGAAATCATTCAAAGTATACCTAAAACAATCATATTCTGCAAAGTCCCTCGTACCACCTTTGTTTGATTTTCTATCTAACCAAGGGTGGTCTGTTAATATGCAATCAATACTATTATCCTTCAGCATTGACAGGTCTCTGCCATTACCTTCAATTAACAAACACTGTTCCTCTTCACAGTTAATTGTACGATATACACCTTTTGCTACTCTTTCAAATTTGACACCTATTTTCTCATAAATACGTGCTCTGACAGTTTCCTGCGGCTTTTCCGTATTTTGTTGATATGCCTCCTGTAAAGTAAAATTTTCTCTATTTTTAAAACAATTAAATATTTTTTCTACTAATGTCATTTTGTACTTTCTCCTTTCATATTAAGTCATAATCCTAACACATAAGGATGTACAATTAAAAGGACTTTGTCATTCTTGGCGTCGTATTTATTATTTTTGTTATAAAAAACACCCCAGACTAAAGTCTGGGGTGTGAATACACATCTGTGTGATATTATCTCTTTGTTAACGTTTTGAGAACATGAAAAGCCCATAAATAGGGGATTTGTGTATGGTAGTGTTGCATATGTGTTGTATGCGGTTGGCTGCCCACACATTCCCAGAGCTACTCATTACTTTAGCAAAGAAAGGATTAATACTATGAAAATACATTTTGCTTACTATAACCAGTACAAGAACGGAATTGATATTGCTTTTGCTGATAATACACTTCTATTCTTATCCTGTGCAGAAGCTGAAAAGAATCTCCATACTACACCTAACTCTCAAAGGCTTATTGATAACCTTGCAATTGATAATCCGCTTATGTATGCTGCACTTGCTCTTGATTGTGAGTTGCAGGATTGGGCTGATGCTATGGATGAGGATTGGAGTCCTTAATCCAAAACATCTTTAACTATATTACTCCAAAATATTTTTCAAAGAATACCTTTAACTTATCAATTACTGTTTGTTTTTTCAAAGCCCTATTTGAGCCACCAGAGAATCTTGAAATTGGAGGTAATATTTTATCAATATCTGTTCCTGTGGTTTTTATTCCTCCATCTCTAAATGAATTCTCTATAAATTTTTGAGCTTCATCATGTTTTAGTTTTTCATCTTGAATGATTTTTTCTAAATCTTTCTCTTTTTGTTTTTTTACAAAATCTTGCCAATCCTTTTCAACATCCGTTTTTACTGTCATTTGGGCAACAAAACCTTCAATTAAAGCTTTTTTGCTACGTAACTCAACGCTTGCATCTATTGATTTGTTAATATTAGCAAGAATTGTTTTATCTTCACAGTTCGATTCATGATATTTTACAACAAGCATCAAGATATAATCTATATTGACCTCAACCTGCTTAATAAGTTCTATTTCAAAAACTATATCATCATTAATTCGTTCTTTTTCAATGTCACTTTTTTTAGCATAATCTTGATATAAGTCAATGTAAATACTCTGATAATCTTGTAAATCTATAGCTAATACAGAACTATCATTTTCGAAATCATCAAAACATCTTAAAATATTTCTCAATTTCAAAATACTACCAAATAGTTTGATAAAATTTTTTTCGTTATCCTCGCCGATGATTTGACTGCCTATCGGAAATTCATTTACCAGTCTGGTTACAAGCTCGTTATAACCTTCAATATGCTTTCCGTGCTCATCTTCATAGCCTTTCATATACTCATTGTAAGTTTTTAGAATAACCATACCTCTTGCGTTTTTATCCCCAAAAAGTGCTAAGGCATTATTAGTGGCTGTTTCGAGGTTTCTAAAACAAACAATGTTTCCAAATGTTTTAACTGAGTTCAAAATACGATTAGTACGGGAAAACGCTTGTATCAAACCATGATCCTTTAAATTCTTATCTACCCATAAGGTATTGAGAGTTGTAGCATCAAATCCCGTTAGAAACATATCGACTACGATCAGCAAATCAATCTCACGATTTTTCATTCTCAATGATACATCTTTATAATAGTTGGGAAATTTATCGGCAGATGTATCATAGCTAACCTTAAACAGCTTATTATAATCATCAATCGCACTGTCAAGAAAATCCCGTGAAGTCTGATCAAGACCACTTGTGTCAAAATTCTCATCTTGCAAGATATCATCCGGATCTTCTTCGTTTGGATTAAAACTGAATATCGTAGCAATATTTAATTTGTGACCCGTTTCCTCCATTTGCTTTTTAAATTCATTGTAGTATGCAATCGCTGCCGGAATAGATGCAACTGCAAAAATCGAATTAAAACCATTTACTTTTGCAGTTGATTTTTGCTCTGATACAGTATTATTCTTTGACATCGCCATTTTTTCTACATTCGTAATCACTTTATGGTCATAATAGGAACGACTTTGATTGCGATAAGTTTTCTGCTCAAAATGTTCAAGAATGTATTGTGTAATCTCAGATACTCTTTTAGGGTCAAGTAAAGCTTTTTCACGGTCAATTGCCTTTACTTGCTTATCGTATAAAAGCTCAGGGTTTTTGATCGTGTTGATATAATCAATTCTAAAAGGCAATACATTACCATCATGGATAGCATCAACAATGGTGTATGCGTGCAGTGGTCTTACTTTATTTCCGTTTTCATCCGGTTCACCGCCGAAAACCTGTGCTGTGGTACGCATATTCGGAGCGTTGGAACTGTTCGAGTTTATTGCAAAAATAGGGGTGCCTGTAAACCCGAAGATATGATAATTTTTAAAGTGCTTTGTAATAGACTTGTGCATATCTCCAAACTGAGAACGATGGCATTCATCAAAAATCATAACAATGTGTTTTTTATAAACTTCATGTTCTTTGTTCTTGGATATGAATTTATCTAACTTTTGAATGGTTGTGATGATGATTCTTGCATTATCATCTTCCATTTGTTTTTGCAGAATTTTAGTAGAGGTGTTGCTGTTGGCAGCACCTTCTTCAAATCTGTCGTATTCTTTCATTGTTTGGTAGTCAAGATCTTTTCTATCGACAACAAATAATACTTTATCAATGAAATTCAATCCTTGAGCAAGCTGTGCGGTTTTAAAGCTGGTTAAAGTCTTGCCGCTTCCGGTGGTATGCCAAATGTAACCGCCTGCCTCTTTTCTGCCGGTTTTTTTGAGATTAGTAGAAACGATAATGCGGTTTAGGATTTTTTCAGTTGCCGCAATTTGATAAGGACGCATTACCAATAGTAAATCATCTGAAGTAAACACACAGTAACGAGTCAAAATATTAAGCAGCGTATGTTTTGCAAAAAAGGTTTTTGTAAAGTCCACAAGGTCCGGGATGGTACGGTTTTTTTCATCCGCCCAATAACTTGTAAATTCAAAGCTATTAGAAGTCTTTTTCTTTTTTTCTGCGTTTTTTTCTGCATTATCTTTGATATGCTGAAATCTTGTTGTATTAGAATAATACTTTGTGTGTGTACCATTGGAGATTACAAACAGCTGTACATACTGATACAATCCGCTGCCTGCCCAAAAGCTGTCACGCTGGTATCGATTGATTTGGTTAAACGCTTCTCGAATTGCGTTTCCTCGTTTTTTAAGCTCAATATGCACCAATGGCAATCCGTTTACCAAAATCGTCACATCATAACGAGTATCATGCTTTCCGCCATCTTCTTCATACTGGTTTATTACCTGCAAATGATTGTTATGAATATTGGTTTTGTCGATCAGTTTGATGTTTTTTACATATCCGTTATCAAGGGTAAGGTTTTGCAGATAATCTTCCTGTATTTTGCGGGTTTTCTCTACAATTCCATCATTACCGTTTGAAATAACGCTGTTGTAAAAGTCGTTCCACTCTTTATCGAAAAAGGTGTAGTTATTCAGTTTTTCAAGCTGTGTACGGAGGTTGTCAATTAAGTCCTGTTCGCTTTTTATAGTAATGTATTCGTAGCCTTGACTGACAAGGCGATTTATAAAATCTTGTTCAAGCGCCGCTTCGCTTTGATAGTCGGTGCTTTTTCTTTTTTCGGGTGTGTACTCAGCCACTACTGTACTTTCAGTAGAGCTTGCCACAATTTCAAAGCTATTCATTTTCCGCCGCCTCCTTTTTCTTAAAAGTTAAGAGCTTATCTCGGTAATATTTATATTGTTTTTGTCTTGCTTCGATTTCGACAGGCAATCCCTCGCTGATATCGTTGCAAAGCTTATCGAAACGGTCAAGAATATCAACAATGCGCTGTTGTTCTGCAAGCGATTTTTTCTCATCTTCCGGATATGGAATTGGAATAGTTAATTTTTCAAAATCGGTTTTATTAAATTTACTCTGTCCCATATTTGAAGTGACTTTTTTCAATTTCTTTTGAAATTCAAAAGATTCAAATGTGTATTTTAAATATAGCAAATTAACTTTACTGCTACGAATTAGCAACGCGTTTTTAGCAAGAGCATTGTATTTATACGGTAGCTTTATTGGATCGATATAGTATACTTCTCCACAATTTCCTACACTAGGTAAAACAATACATGGGGTATCTAATTGAACTCTCCACAAATAATCATATGAATCTTTAGATATATAAATTGGTGAGTTATTGGTATAATTGCACTTAATATCAACTGTTCTTATTAGCTGGGCATAATCTGGTTTTGATAAATAAGGCACTTTTTTTGAAACTTCAGCAAAAGAACCCGCTGCTGCAAAGTTAGTTATTGTGTCACAAACTTCTTTTATCGGATATAATTTACTCTGCTTAATTGAATTTAAAACAGTGTCCCTATAATACTCATATTGCTGTTTTCTCGCAGTGAGTTCCGTAGTGAGTTCCGTAGTGAGTTCCGTAAATTTATCCAATATACGAACGATTTCTTCTTGTACCGGTAAAGGTGGAAGAGGAATTATGAAGTCTTCAGTTACTCGCAAAGAAATTTGAGGTAATGATCCCATTCCTGAAGCTGCTTCTCTGAAGTGTTCAATATTATTTTTCAGAACATAATATAAATATTTTACTTTAATTGGATTATCTGCTGTATATGCCCACATTTCATTTTTAAAAGTAAATGGTTTATCATAATAAACAGCATCAATTACCCCTCTGGACTGCACTAAAACAGCAGGTACTCTCGTAATATTTGCATTAGGTATATCAGCCTCATGAGCAGTGATGACAGTTTTTCCTCCTGCAAAGATTTTGATTTCACCGTCATCAGATGCAATTTCCTTCATTTTGCCCGCAGTAATAGGAGTACCTTTTATTCTTGTATAACTATTTTTTATTTTCTTAAATTCTACCCCATTTGGGCAAAGCTCATTTATAAGTTGTTCTAATTTACTCATTCTCCTCACCTCCGGTATGCCAACCTAAGGTACCTATCGCGTCCATTAGTTCTCTGTTAGTTTTTATTTTTTCCAGTACACCTGTAACTAATCGATAAAAAGCATCAAATTTTTGTAATGCCTCATCTTCGTCATAATCTCCATGAACTACATCACTAAGCTCACCAAATAGTTTATAGCCATCTTCAGCAAATTCCGAAGGAATGATATTACACTGATCTTTTACCGGTGTAAGAATCTGAAGAAACGGTTTAAGATTGCCGTTTGCTTTCCTCGTTTCAATGGGCGGATTTGCAGCCTCTGCTGTTTGGGTAATAATTCTTTCAAAAACCTTTCTCAAATAAACAATAGACCCTGCTCCAAATCCTTCTCTGGCTGCCTTTCTGGCTTTTTCCAAAGCATCTGTGAAATCACCGTAAGTTTCAGTATTTAGCGAAACTGCTTCCGAAAATTTCTCACTTCTTTTTACAATACGCACATAAGGATATTGACTATGTATATTATCTTCTCCTCTGCACTCAAGCAAAAACCACATTTGCACAGAAGCACCGCAACGAGGGCATTCAAGAACACAGTCAATGCTGACAGTCTTTTCGTTTACACCAATGCAGAACAAGTCTTCCCCAGAATAAAATGTACGTTGATCGCCGCAATTATTACAATAATAATTTAATGCAACTTTACCGACCGCTATTTTTTTAGAATTTCCGGTTTTAAGCTTCCTACTGCCCAAAAAGCCTTCTATTTGTACATAATCTGTTGTTATTGGTTTTGATAACACATCTGATAATCTCATACATTACGCCTCCTCAATTTCAGCTATAATCGCATCAATTTCGGCACGCAATGTATTTTCACGCTGAACAATTACAGATATTTGCTTGTTAAGGACAGCTATATCGATAGCTTCTCTTGTATCCTCGCTTTCTACATAAGTTGACACAGAAAGATTGTAATCTGCATTTTCAATATCTTCCTGTTTAACAAGAGCAGTAAAATGCTTTTCCGTCTTTCGGTTGATATAAGCGTTTAATATATTCTGAATGTTATCAGGCTCGTTGCTTGATGTTCCATCCCCCAATTTATTGCTGTTGGTAGACTTAACAAATTCTTTTGAAGCATCAATAAACAGAGTTTGGTTGTCAACTTTAGATTTTTTGAGAACCATAATACAAGTCGCAATGCTTGTTCCGTAAAAAAGATTATCGGGCAGCTGAATGATACATTCGATATAGTTATTATCAATCAGATATTTTCTGATTTTCTGTTCTGCACCTCCACGATACATAATACCGGGAAAACAAACAATAGCCGCCGTTCCGTCTGTAGCAAGCCAATGCAGGCAATGCATAATAAAAGCAAAGTCCGCTTTTGATTTAGGAGCCAATACACCGGCAGGAGAAAAACGAGGATCGTTTATCAGTGTTCCGTTGTCAGAGCCTTCCCATTTTATAGAGTACGGGGGATTTGAAACGATGGCTTCAAACGGTTCTTCGTCCCAATGCTTAGGATCAGTCAAAGTGTCGCCATGTTCAATGCTGAATTTATCGTAACCTATGTCGTGTAAGAACATATTGATGCGGCAAAGGTTATAAGTTGTAATGTTAATTTCCTGACCAAAGAATCCATTACGGACATTGTCTTTACCAAGAATTTTTGCAAACTTCAAAAGTAACGAACCGCTTCCCACAGCAGGATCGTATACTTTATTTACTTCTGTTTTCATTTTACCGTTATTATCAAGAAGTGAAATTTTTGTCAGAAGCTCAGATACCTCTTGTGGGGTAAAAAATTCGCCGCCGCTTTTTCCGGCGTTAGAAGCGTACATTCCCATCAGATACTCATAAGTATCCCCAAATGCATCAATGGAATTATCTTGATAATTACCAAGATCCATATCCCCGATAACAGTAATTAATCTTTTAAGCCTTTTGTTTCTTTTAATAACTGTTGGTCCGAGCTTATTGCTGTTCACATCTATATCATCAAACAGTCCTTTAAAATTTTCTTCGCTTGGACTTCCAATGGCAGAGGCTTCGATGTTCTTAAAAATCTCTTGTAGTTTTTCATTTAGATTTTCGTCCAAGTCACTAATTTCAATTTCCTTACCATTTTTTTCAGACTTTTCTTTAACTTCTTTATCTTCTTTTCTAATTTTCAATAATAAATTATTAAACAATTCAGTTGGCTTGATAAAGAATCCCTTTTCTTGCACCATTTCATCTCTAATGCTTTCTGCTACATCATCATCAATCTTGGCATAATCAAACTCATTATTTCCTGCATCCCATTCCCCTTTATTTATGTAACTTGTAAGATTTTCAGATATGTATCTATAAAACAGTATACCTAAAACATACTGTTTAAAATCCCAGCCATCAACGCTGCCCCTAAGTTCATTAGCAAGTGTCCATATTGTACGATAAAGTTCATTTCTTTCTTGTTCTCTTTTATTATCACTCATTTTTGCAATCTCCATTCTTAAGTATTTTTTTGTAATTTATGTTTTTTCGCAATTCACTGCACAACTCTTTATCTTTTAATATTTCAGCAATATCAGCAGGCACTTCATTTCGCTCTTGTGCAGCCAAGTCAAAAAATAAATTTCTTTGCTCTTCTGTTGGATTCAACAACTTTAGCATTGCAAATTGTCTTTCTGGAGGAGGTGGATTAACTTTACCACTTAAAATGTCATAAAAATACGGTTTTTTTATACCGAGTGTGGTGTAAAACTTGATATTTGATAAGTTTGCCTCTTTTATCATTTGTGCAAGTAAATTGCAAAATTTAATAGAATTATCATTATCCAAGTAATCACCACCATTTCTAATTTAGTATGTAAGTATACATACTTACATACTATCATTTTTCTAATAAAAAATCAATAAGAATCAATCGTGTATTTATTGATTCTTGCTGGTTTTTATAGACGATAGATTTCTTATCTATTATATCTCTATGTGTATTTATATTTTATTCATCCTTTTACTTTTCCCTCATACATCTCCCACAATCTCTTCTGCTCTGCTCCTATCCTCAATATCTCCTGCAAATCCCTCACCATCGCCTCAACATTAGCATCCATCTGCTCAACAGTACCAGTGCGATTACCTGCCGAAATCTCCCATTGAACACTCTCTTTAGAGTAATATTCTTTAGTCTCCACATTCATATATCCATACAACGAATATGAATAGC
>ULQL01001720.1_pt1 | contig 11305 bp, 8 predicted proteins | sample 1954411 | NCBI WGS metagenome assembly ULQL01 (sample SAMEA4835654, study PRJEB28245) | human gut metagenome | biome: gut microbiome; material: fecal sample | place: Denmark | collected 2008 | reverse complement strand
CTTAGAGCGTTTTCTTTTTGCTTTTTTCGTCCAAAGCTCTTGCATCTGGTCGGCGGGTGCGGTATGCTTAACCAATAGGACGCTTGGGTGAGGGAGGGCAGAGACATGGACAGAGAAGAAATCCGCTATCTGCTGGGCAGCACGATTTATGCACAGGCCAAGGTATACGAGAACCGGGTGCAGGATCTGGAATGTGAGACGGCGGAGAACGGCGTGCGCCATCTGAGCGCCGATGTGCGGGGCAGCGGCCGGAACCTCTACCGGACCCAGGCGTGGCTGCGCCAGAATGGCAGTTTCGTCAGCGCCAGCTGTACCTGCTCTTTCAATGAAAACGGCGAAGGCCCCTGCTGCAAGCACATCGGTGCGCTGCTGCTGCATGAGGTGGATGAGCCGGAAGAAAAGATGGAACCAAAGCCAGAGAAGAAGGCACTGCTGGACATCCCGGGCGTGCAGCGCGGGACAGAATTTGCTAAAGAAGCCGCAGCCCGGAAGGATAGCTACGTCTCCGGTCTCGAGATGCTGTTCGGCAGGAAATGGCGAGGCGATGAACCCGTCTCGGATGTGCAGGCGCAGGAACTTCTTCGAGCTTATCAGGAGGACGCGCTGGCCGAGGTGGAGAGTCTGACGGCCTCGGACGGACAGCAGCGAGGCTTCGCGGAACTGGAACCGGAGCTCATTCTGGACTACTCCGGACAGCCGCCGCTGCTGCGCCTCCGCATTTCGGACGGCGGGCGGCAGTATGTCGTAAAAAGCATCCCGGAACTGCTGACGGCCATCGAGAAAGAGCGGAGCGTCAGCTACGGCAAAACGCTGGCCTTTGTCCACCGCTGGGACGCCTTTACCACCGAGGCACAGAAAATTCTGACGCTGCTCCGCCGCCAGCAGGACACGGTAAAGAGCGTGGAAGCCGCCACAGGCCGCCCGACCCGCAGCATCGCAAATGGCCCCGCTGGAAGTGTGCCGCTGTCGGGTGAGCTGCTGGATGAACTGGTGGTATTATATGAGCCGAGGGGCGAGGTGGGCGGTTACGCCTTGCGAAAGGGTCTGCCCGCGCTGACGCTGCGGGTCGAGAAGAAGAGGGGCGGCGTACACATCGTGGTAGAGCCCAGTCTGTACACATTGCAGGGCCTCGACTACAGCTACCTTTATAATGAAGACACCATCTGGAAGCTGGAACGAGCCGAAGCGGCCCGTCTGCTGCCCGCGTTGAACGCCCTCTGTGGCAGCGGACTCTTTTTCACCAGCAAGGATGCCGTATCGTTTTGCAGCTTCGTGCTGCCGGAGCTGGGCCGGAAGATCACCATCGACGACCCTGACCGGCTGCTTTTGAATCAGATACCGCTGGAGCCGGTGGTGCAGTTTTATCTGGATGCGCCCCACATGGGGGCCGTCCGCGCCCACCCGGAATTTTTGTATGGGGAAGACCGGGTGACGCCTTTTGCGGCCCCGACCGATTTATTGAGGGACGCCCGCGCAGAGCGTCGGGCCGGGCGGCTGCTCCAAACTTATCTGACCCAGCAGACCGACACCAGCCCCGCCGAATATGGCACAGACGACGAGGATACCCTTGTTACTTTCCTTGAAGAGGGTGTGCCTGCCCTGCTGGCGGAGGGCGAAGTCTACCTCAGCGATGCATTCCGCGACTTGCAGGCTGCACCGCCAAAAATCTCGGTGGGTGTGTCGGTACAGGGCAGTGTGCTTGATTTGGAGGTGGACACCGGCGAATTCCCGGTGAGCGAGCTGAAAGCTCTGCTCAAGTCGCTCCACCAGAAAAAGCGCTACCACCGCCTGCGGGATGGCCGATTGCTGCGGCTGGATGACTCGCTGGAAGTGCTGGACGAACTGAACGAAACGCTGGAACTCTCCGGCGCAAAGCTGGGCCAGAATCATGCGCAGCTTCCGCTCTACCGTGCGCCCAGCCTCGACTGGGCGCTGTCGGGCCAGACCGGTGTGCGCTTCAACCGGGATGACGCCTTCCGGCGCATCAGCCGGAGCTTCCACGCCGTCAAGGACAGCGAGTATGCCCCGCCTGCCTCCCTGCAAAAGACTCTGCGCAAATATCAGCGGGACGGCTACCGCTGGCTGCGGACGCTGGACGGTTACGGCATGGGCGGCATCCTCGCCGACGATATGGGCCTGGGCAAGACGGTGCAGGTGCTGAGCTACCTGCTGGCCATGAAGCAGAACGGCCAGACTCTGCCCAGCCTTATCGTCTGCCCGGCCTCGCTGGTGCTGAACTGGGCCGAGGAGTGTCAGAAATTCACGCCCGAACTCTCCTGCGTGGTGGTGGATGGCGACGCCGCCCACCGCGCCGAGCTGGCTGAGAGCTGGCCCGCCGCCGACCTCGTGGTGACCAGCTACGATTTGCTGCGGCGTGACGAGACGCTTTACGAGGGGCAGGAGTTTTATGCCTGCATCCTCGACGAGGCGCAGGCCATCAAGAACCACACCACCCAGAAATACAAGGCCGTCTGCAAAGTGCGCAGCCGGGTGCGGTTCGCCCTCACCGGTACGCCGGTGGAGAACCGGCTGGGTGAGCTGTGGAGCATCTTCTCCTTCCTGATGCCGGGCTATCTGCCGCCCTACAAGAGCTTTTGCAGCCGGTTCGAGAAGCCCATCGTGCAGGAGGAAGACCAGACCGCCGTGCGGCGTCTCAATCAGCTGACCGGCCCCTTCATCCTCCGCCGCATGAAGTCGGATGTGCTCAAGGAGCTGCCGCCCAAGACCGAGAATGTCTACCGCATCGAGCTGGAAGAGGAGCAGCGCAAGCTCTATCTGGCCGCTGTGGTGGACGCCCGGGAGAAGCTGCAGGCCGCAAAGCCCGAGGACAAGATGGCGGTGTTCGCCGTCCTCATGCGGCTGCGGGAGATCTGCTGCGACCCGCGCCTTATCGCAGACAACTGGGAGGGCGGTAGCGCCAAGCTGGACGCCTGCGTGGAGCTGGTCTCCAGCGCCGTGGAGGGCGGCCACCGCATCCTGCTGTTCAGCCAGTTCACCTCGATGCTCGAGCTGCTGGCAAAGCGTCTGGACGCCGAGGGCATCAGCCACTTTACGCTGCAGGGCTCGACGCCGAAGCCCGTCCGGGCGGAGCTGGTCCGGCGGTTCAACGGGGGAGAGGTGAGCGTTTTCCTCATCTCGTTGCGGGCCGGCGGCACCGGCCTTAACCTGACGGCGGCGGACATCGTCATCCACTACGACCCGTGGTGGAACGTCGCCGCCCAGAATCAGGCCACCGACCGCGCCTACCGCATCGGCCAACAGAACCCGGTGCAGGTGTATAAGCTCATTGCACAGGATACCATTGAAGAAAAAATCGTGGAATTGCAGCAGGCCAAGCAGTCGCTGGCCGACACCGTGACCGGCACCGCCGATGGTGCCATCCTCTCGATGCGGCCGGATGAGCTGCTGCAGCTGCTGGAAGGGAGCGAACCATGAAATACGCATTGTTTTCGGTGCCGGTAGGCACCATTTACGACCTGCCCCAGACCATCAAAGAGAGCGAGGCGGGTCTTGTCTCCACCATCGGAGATGAGGGCCTGTATGGGCAGGCCTGTCAGGTGCGGACTGCGCCCGGCAGCGTGACCGCTGCGGGCGTCCAGCTTCCGCCCGATGTGGCCGAAGTGGTCAGCTTTTACGGTTACCATGGCTATGTGAATCAGCGGGAATTGCAGTTTGTCCGCGAGGAGGAGCTGTGGGAGTATCTGGGGGCAGACCTCGTTCTCGTGGGCCGCGCTACGGATGTCCTCAGCCTGCCCAAGGTGCAGGGCGTCCGGATGATGGAATTGGAGCGGGGAGGCGTTCTCCGCCGCCAGCCTGAGACCGCCGAAGAGGCCGAGGCCCACAAGGGCTGGGCGAAAGTCCTGCTGACGGATGGCCGGACGGGCTATGTCCGGGATGTGGCGCTGGAGCCGGTGAAATATGAGATGACGGCGGTCTTCTCCCAGAGAGAGGGCCTTGCCTTCAATGACGCGCTGGCCGAGACGCTGGACACGACGGCAGACAAGCTCGTGCCAGAAGCTGTAGCACGCTGGTACGGCGGCAGTGAAGATGCCTTCCGCGCCGCTGTCTGTGAGCAGGCAAAGAAGTATATGGGTACCGAGTACCGCTGGGGCGGCAAGTCGGGCCGGGGCATCGACTGCTCGGGCCTTGTCAGCAGCGCCTATATGCAGTGTGGTGTGCTCATCTACCGCGACGCAAAGATCATCGAGGGCTGGCCGATGCATGAGGTGGCTTTCGAGAACAAAAAGCCCGGCGATGCGCTCTTCTTCCCCGGCCATGTGGCGCTTTATCTGGGCGAAGGGCGGTATATCCACTCCACCGGTGCCGCCGCCAGCGGCGGTGTGGTCATCAACAGCCTTGAGCCGAGCGACCCGCTGTATCGGGAGGATCTGGTGAAGTGTTTGTATGCGGTGGGGAGTATTTTCTAAAAGGAGATAACCATGAAAGTCTTTGATCTACATTGTGATACCCTGAGTGAGCTGCGCTACGCCGAAAAGGCGGGTACGCCCAAGAGCTTTGCGCAGAATGATTTGCATATCGACTTGCAGAAACTGAAAAAGGGCGACTATATGCTGCAGTGCTTCGCCGCCTTTGTCAATCTGGGCGACAAGACCCCCGGTGCCGACCCGCTGGTGACGGCGCTGGAAGAAATCGACGTCTTCAAACGCATCATGGAAAAATACCCGGAGGATATTGCTCCGGTATATCAACCCTCTGACATCCGAAAAAACGCCGCCGAGGGCAAGATCAGCGGAATGCTCACCATCGAAGAGGGCGGCTGCTGCAAGGGCAGCATCGGCGTGCTGCGCCGGATGTACGAGCTGGGCGTCCGCATGATGACTCTGACCTGGAACCACGAGAACGAGCTTGCCAGCCCCAACGTCGTCCCCGGCGGGGGCCACAACATCTGGCCCTGCGCCCCCAACACCGAGACGGGCTTGAAGGAGAAGGGCTTCGAGTTCCTGGCTGAGATGGAGCGTCTGCACATCATCGCAGACGTGAGCCACCTGTCCGACAAGGGCTTCTGGGACATTGTGGAGCACTCCACCCGCCCCTTTGCGGCCAGCCACTCCAACTGCCGCGCCCTGGCACCCCACTGCCGCAACCTCACCGACGAGATGATCCGCGCCCTCGCCAACAAGGGCGGCCTCGTGGGTCTGAACTACTGCAGCGGCTTCCTCGACAACCAGCCCGAAGAAAAGCTCTGCCGCAGCACCACGGCCCTGATGGCAAAGCACGCGGCCCACTTCAAGCAGGTGGGCGGTATTGAGATCATCGGTCTGGGCAGTGACTTCGACGGCATCGGCGGCAAGCTGGAAATGGACGACTGTTCCAAGCTCCCGCTGCTGGCCGACGCACTCTGCCGCGAGGGCTTCACCGAGGACGAGGTAGAGGCCATTTTCTACCGCAACGCCCGGCGGTTCTTCGAAGAAAACCTCTAAATAATGTATAAAACGACAGGGAGATTCCAAAATGGATAAAAACATGACGCTGGAAAAGCGTATTGCCGCCGAGCTGTATTCCTATCAGGGCAAGATGAGCGTCTTTGTGGACGATTTGCACGGCCACACGGTCGAAATCGGCGCTGACGAGGAATTTGAGACGGCTTCCACCATCAAGGCATATATCCTCGCAGCCCTGTATCTGCAGGCCAGCCGGGGCAAAGCCAGCCTCGAGGAAAAAATCACTTACAAGCCCGAGCACTTTGTGGACGGTTCCGGTATGCTCCGGGCGCTGGGCGTGGGCGCAAGTCTGAAAGTTAAAGACGCCGCCACCATGATGATCATCTGCTCCGACAACATCGCCACCAACATGGTCATCGACTATCTGGGGCTGGACACCATCAACGCCTGCATCCGGGAGATGGGCTTTGCCCACACCGTCCTGCACAACCCGCTCCACTTTGATATTTACAACGACCTCGGCACCACGACGCCCCGGGACTACGCCTCGCTGTTTGCGCAGGTGGCAAAGGGAACGCTCGTCAGCGCTGAGGCCAGCGCTGAGATGTTGGCCATCTTCCGTCAGCAGCATTACAATACCATGCTGACCCACGACTTCCCTCAGTTCTATCTCGACTGCGAGGAGACCGGCGAGCCGGAACTCATCTGGGTGGCCAGCAAGAGCGGCAGCATGAACCCCTGCCGCAACGACGGCGGCATCGTCCACACCCCCTACGGCGAGTATGTCATCGTCCTGATGAACAAGGACTTCCACGACATCATCGAGTACAATGACCATCCCTCCATGGTCTACGGCGCCCGGGTGTCCCGGATGATACTCGACCAGATTTTGGCCTGCGAGGGTGAGCTGTACAAGTAAAATCGTGGAAAAAATAGGAATATTAAGGGGAATCATAACAATGGGTATTCAAATCAGCCTGCCGATGATGGCATTTCTGGTGTTCATGACCGGCTTTGCGGGCTTTGTCGATTCGGCAGCGGGCGGCGGCGGACTCATCAGCCTGCCGGCCTATCTCTTCGCGGGCCTGCCGCCTCACTATACTTACGCCACCAACAAATTCAGCGCCGCCTGCGGCACGACGTTCGCCACGGCCAGCTTCTTCAAGAACGGCGCGATGAACCTCAAGGTCGGCATCCTCGCCGCCATCGGCAGCTTTGCAGGCAGTGCCTTGGGCGCACACATCGTCCTGATGCTCAGCGATGAGGTGCTGCAGATGATGATGTTCATCATCCTGCCCATCGCGGCAGTCGTCATCCTGTGGCGTCGCAATCTCCCGGACGAGAACCGGGACGACGGCACCCTGAATTTGAAAAAGGCCCTGCTGGCCCTGGGGATCGGCCTCGGCATCGGTCTGTACGACGGCATGGTGGGGCCTGGCACCGGGACCTTTGCCATCATCGCTTTTACCAGCCTGATGGGCTTTGACCTGCGCACCGCCAACGGCAACGCCAAGGTGCTCAACCTCGCCAGCAACTACGCCAGCCTCTTCACCTATCTGAGCAGCGGGCTGGTGGTCTTTCCGGTGGGCATCCCCTGCGCCATCAGCAACATCGTCGGCAACATCATCGGCTCCCACTTCGCCCTGAGAAAGGGCGCAAAGTTCATCCGCCCCATGATGCTCGTGGTGCTGGTGCTTTTGCTGGGCAAGCTCATCACGGATATGCTGTAAGTAAAAACGAAAAGAGGCTGCCGTGCAGATGCACAGCAGCCTCTTCCTATATACTTTTAGTCGATGACCAGCCCGTTATCAAAGAAGGCCAGACCAAACGCACCGGGACCGGCGTGGGTGCCGATGACGCAGCCAATCTGGCGCACCAGCGGCTCGGGAAGGCCGAGATTGTCCACCAGATAGGTCTGGATGGGGTTCACCTCGCGGGGGCTGATGGTGTAACCGGCCAGAGAGGGGAAACGGGGATTGACGCCGCCCAGCTCCTCTATCTTCTTGAAGAGGGCGACGTATGCGCCGGGCAGACCCCGGGCCTTACCGGCCATGGCGACTTTGCCCTCCTTGATGGTGATGAGGGGCTTGATGCCCAGCATCCCGCCGGCCACGGCGACGGCGGCGGGCAGACGGCCGCCCTTGCGCAGATACTTCAGGTCGTCGATGGCGGCGACGAGGTGCAGGTGCTCCTTGGCGTGTTCGAGGGTGGCGGCGATCTGGACGGCAGACTTGCCTTCATCCCGCAGGTGTGCGGCCAGACGCACCAGCAGACCCTCGCCGAGGCAGACATTGGTGCTGTCCACGAAGAGGACGTTGTCCACGTTGGCCAGGTCTGCGGCCAGCTTCGCACACTGATAGGTGCCGGACAGCTCATGGGACAGGAAGATGCCCACGACCTCGTCTCCGGCGGCAGCAGCCTCGGCGTAAAACTTTTCGAACAGCTCAGGGCTGGGCTGGCTGGTGGTGGGCAGCTTTTTGCAGCCGGCCATGTGCTCGTAGTACTCGCTGGGAGTCAGGTCCACGCCGTCCTGGATGACGGTGCCGTCCTCGAGGGTGACGTTGAGGGGGATGACGTCCACACCCAGCTGTACGGCCTCGGCGGGCAGGATGTCGGATGCGGAATCGGTAAGAATGCGTATCATATAGCTCGTACCTCCATGGGTGCGTTCATCGTGTGTCTTTGGTAAAACGACAAATCTATAAAAAAGTCGTACAAAGTATACCAGAACGCCGGGCGGAATGTCAATCTTTTGAGTGAAATTTCTTCGAATGAACGAAGAACTGCTTGCAAAACGGGGCGGCAATATGGTACAATGTCCGCCGACAGGAGGGTGCGCCGTGAAAAGACTGATAAGGGAAACGGAAAAGCCGTCTTTTCCGGCTCAGTGCCGGGTCCTGGCCGAGGCGGCAGTGCTCTGGGCGCTGCTGGCGGCGGGAGCACTGCTGCTGCTCCCGGCAGAAAAGACGGCTCTGCCCGAGGGCGCGGCCCTCGCGTGGGCTGCGCTGCGCATCTGCCTTGTGACCCCTCTGGCGGAAGAGCTTGCCTTTCGGGGCGGGGCGCTCTATCTTTTGCAGCCGCTGGGCGGCGCGGGGGCTGTGGTGGTGCAGGCGGTGATTTTTGCGGCTCTGCACGGCAGCTGGACGGCCCGGGCCTATGCGCTGGGCATGGGACTCATCTTCGGCTGGGCGGCCCAGAAAGCGAAGAGCGTATGGCCCGGCAGTGCGTTACATATTATAAATAACTGCCTCGTGTTTGCCGCACGGCTGGCAGAAAGGGGAATGGGATGACCGATTTTGAGCTGATGGGCGCAGCGCTGGAAGAGGCCCGAAAGGCCGCTGCACTGGGCGAAGTGCCGGTGGGCGCGGTAGTGGCGAAGGACGGAGAGATCATCTCTGCCGCCCACAACACCCGCGAGACGGAGAAAAACGCCCTCCACCACGCTGAGCTGCTGGCCATCGACGCGGCCTGCAAAAAGCTGGGCGGCTGGCGGCTGTGGCAGTGTGAGCTGTTCGTGACGCTGGAACCCTGCCCCATGTGCAGCGGCGCCATCATCAACAGCCGCATCAAGCGGGTGGTGTACGGTGCCGCCGACGTCAAGGCGGGCTGCTGCGGCTCGGTGACAGACCTCTTCGCCCAGCCCTTCAACCATCACCCCGTCATCGAGAAGGGACTGCGGGCCGATGAGGCACAGCAGCTTTTGCAGGAATTTTTCGTTTCACTGCGGGCCAGGCGGGCCGCAAAGCCCCGCTGGAAGCCGCCCGTGAACCCCTGAATCTGTGAAAAAAGTGGGAACTGCGTGAAAAAATCACCGGTGACCACTTTATTTTTTCGCCCGATTGTGCTATATTATTCAATGGAAACTTGTCGAAACCACACAAATGCCGCCGGGCGCGCCGCAGAGCCGGCCTAGACCGGAAAAAGTGAGCAGAGCGCAGCTCCGGCGGGGTGGGGGGAAGCTGTTTCATTTCCCGCCGCAGAGGCTTTGACACGAAGAGGCGCTGCGGCCGAAAATAGTGGACAGGAGGGTTTGACTCTTGTACAACGACGAATTTGAGCTGACATTTGACCTTGCAGACGCAGGGCCGAAGAAAGAACAGCGCAGGCCGACCCTGCCCGAGCCGGAAGAAGCGGCTGTGGCCGTACCGCCGGTGCAGGAAACGAGGGAAACGCCGGTCAGCGCTGCGCCGGAGAACACGCCGGCATCGGAGCCGGAACGCGAGCCGAAATCTGCGGCAGAGCCCCAGAGCACTGCCCCGGCGGCGAAGGACCGCACCGTCCTCATCTCGGGCGGCGACCGGGGCATCGGCGCAGCAGCAGCCCGCGCATTCTATGCGGCGGGCTACCGGGTGGCAGTGTTCTACCACACCAACGCCGAGGCCGCCGCAGCCCTGCAAAAAGAGCTGCCGGGCGTACTGGCCGTCCAGTGTGACGTGGCCAGCCGGGCCAGCTGTGAGCTGGCCTTCCGCGCCGCCGAGCAGGCGCTGGGCCGGGTGGATGTGCTGGTGAGCAACGCGGGTATCGCCCAGCAGAAGCTGTTCACCGACATCACGCCGGAAGAGTGGCAGCGGATGCTGGACGTCAACCTGACCGGTGCGTTCAACCTCTGCCAGCTGGCCCTGCCCGGGATGATACGCCGCAAAGCGGGCCGTATCCTCACCGTGAGCAGCATGTGGGGCCAGACCGGCGGCAGCTGCGAGGTACATTATTCCGCCGCCAAAGCGGGCCTCATCGGCCTGACCAAGGCACTGGCAAAAGAAGAAGGTCCCAGCGGCATCACCGTGAACTGCGTGGCCCCCGGCGTCATCGACACCGATATGATGGCTTCGTTCACTGCTGAGGACAAAGCGGCATTGGCCGAAGAGACCCCTGTGGGCCGTCTCGGCACCGCCGAAGAGGTGGCAAAGCTTCTGCTGTACCTCGCCGGAGAAGACGCCGGCTACATCACCGGCCAGGTGTTCGGCGTCAACGGAGGTCTTGTGATTTAAGAAGCAAGACCGAAACTATGAGACAAGTTCACTTGCGGGGCGCTTCCCCCGCAGTGAGAAGGAGAGAGCGAAATGGGCATGACTTTGAAGGAACTGTTGACGAAAGGCGAAGGCACCCTGTCGGCACAGGAGGCCAAAACTTTGGCTGCACAGTGCAGGATGGATGTGGAAACGCTCTATACGCTCCTTGAAGAGCGCGGCATCAAGATCATCGAGGATGAGGCCGACGCCGATGTGAATCTGGACGTGGACAGCATCATCGCCGAGGTGGAGAACGCCGAGAACAACAGCGACGAGCTGGGTCTGGGCGGCGACGACGAGGAAGAGGCCGCCGAGGAGAACCCCGCCGACCTGAAGGCTGCGATGGATGAGCTGCTGGACGACCCCGTCAAGAACTACCTCAAGCAGATCGGCCAGATCCCTCTGCTGAGCGCGGAACAGGAAGTTGATCTGAGCAAGCGCATCCACGCCGGTGCCGAGGCTGCCCACATCCTGCAGGCCGACCGCCAGAAGTACGGTGCGACCGAGTACATCAAGAAGAACAGCGCCCGCTTCTCGTTCGAGGAGGATGAGAACAGCCGCAGCTACACCGAGGATATCGACGAAGAGGGCAGTGAGAAGCCCAGCGAGGACGCCGAGGAAAAGGCCGCTGAGGAAGAGGCCATGGAGGCTGTGGAGAACGGTCCCCTGACCGAAGAGCGCCGTCAGGAGCTGCTGAAGATCCGCCGCGACGGCCTGAACGCCCGCCGCAGCCTGAGCGAAGCGAACCTCCGTCTGGTGGTCTCCATCGCCAAGAAGCATGTGGGTCACAATCTGGCCTTTCTCGACCTCATCCAGGAGGGCAACATCGGCCTCATCAAGGCGGCTGAGAAGTTCGACTGCGACCGCGGCTTCCGCTTCTCCACCTATGCGACC
>ULQL01076118.1_pt1 | contig 11317 bp, 8 predicted proteins | sample 1954411 | NCBI WGS metagenome assembly ULQL01 (sample SAMEA4835654, study PRJEB28245) | human gut metagenome | biome: gut microbiome; material: fecal sample | place: Denmark | collected 2008 | reverse complement strand
TTTTCGTGAAAAGTCCTTTGGAATCTCAAAAGCTTCGCCAAAAATAGTGAAAAAAGGTTGAAATATAATTAAATATATGATATAATATATATAATATAATGCTCATTTATTTTTTCTCGTAAAGGACGGTTTTAATGGACGATTACAAAGATATGTGTAAAATGGTGGTGGACAAGCTTGCAAACAAGTATACAAGCAGTGTCACCGATCTTTTGTTTAAAAATTTTTCACTTGTCAGCATGAACGACAAAGTCGCTGTCTTTACATCTCCGAGCAATGCGTTTCTTCCCATTTTGAAGACGAAGTACGCGCCGGAAATAGAAGAGATATTGGAGGAAATACTCCATATCGAAATAAAAGTGAAAATATTCAAAGAACAAGATTTCGATCTTGAAAGATATCTTTCGTTCCCCGACACTTACACGGAGAAAGAAAAAGAAGAGGCAGTAAAACCCGCCGAAAAAGAAGAGGATAAAGAGAATAACGAAGATATCGACGACTATTACAGCGACAATATCTCCGAAAGGAAGTTCACTTCCGCTGACAACAGCTATACGTTCGAAAACTTCGTCGTCGGAGAATCAAACAAGTTCGCATACAAGGCAAGCTTTGCCGTAGCCGAAAATCCCACATCGTACAATCCTCTCTTCATATACGGGCAGAGCGGACTCGGAAAAACGCACCTGATGAAAGCTATCGCGGCGTATGTCATACAGAAAAATCCGTCTTATAATGTCATCCTTGTAAAAGGAGAATCCTTCACAAACGAACTGATAGAAGCCATAGCTCAAAAAAACACCGCCGGATTCAAAGAAAAATACAGAAAAGCCGATATGCTTCTGATAGACGATATTCAGTTTATCGCAGGAAAAGTTGCGACGCAGGAAGAATTCTTCCACACGTTCAATGCGCTTTACGAATCAAACAAACAGATAGTTCTTACATCAGACCGTCCTCCGAAAGATATAAAACAGCTCGACGACAGAATAAGAAGCAGATTCGAATCGGGACTTGACGTAGATATCCAGCCCCCGGATACGGAGCTTCGAATGGCTATCCTTCAAAGAAAAGCAAGGCTTATAAACGTAGACCTTTCCAACGACGTTCTAACCTTTATAGCGGAAAACATAAAAAACAACGTCCGCCAGATAGAAGGGGTAATAAAGAAGCTCGGCGCTTATAAATTCGTAACAGACGAAGAAATAACCGTCGAGGTGGCAAAAGAACAGCTTGCGGGATTTTTGAGCGGCAAAGAATCCCCGGAGGTGACGGTGGAAAAAATAATAAGCGAAATAGCAAAAAAATATTCCACCACACCGGAAGAAATAAAAGGCAAGAAACGCTCCAAAGACGTTGCCATGGCAAGGCACGTTGCGATATACACCATACGCAATGCAACCGATATGTCGCTCAAAAACATAGGAAAAATCTTCGACAGAGACCACACGACGATGATGTCCTCGCTCGACGTGGTAGGGCAGGCAATGGAACAGGACGCAGGTTTCGAACACGAGATAAACTCCCTTATAAAAGAGTTCAAAATCTGAAAAAAATCATGTTGAAAAAGTTTTCAATACGGTGTTGAAAACACGGAAAAATCCGCTTATAATACAAAATTTTCCATGTTTAAAAATCTGTTGAAAACATAAAATAAAAAAATTTATCATAAATCAAAATAACAAAATTTTCAAAACAGAGATTTTGTTTTCCACATAGTTTTACTTTTCCACATAAAAGTTTTTCAAAGTTTTCCAACTTTGTTATATGAGTGTATAAAAGAGATTTTTTTACACATCGTCTTTCCGAAACGAAAAAACATTTTTCATAAAGAAAATTTCTTATTTTTACCGCATGATATAAAGATTTTCTTGTATTTCCACATTTTCTACATATACTACGTACTTTTTCTATTATATTTATTTTATTTTTATTTTTTTAAAGAAAGGACACGAAATGAAAGCAACATTCGAAAAGGAAGCCCTTCTTCTTGCGATAACACGTTCGCTCGGTTGTGTCGCAGAAAAACTCACAAGCGTTATAGAGGGAATTTTCATAAATACCGTAGGAGACGACAGATGCCAGGTCTGCGCTTACGATATAGAAAAGGGAATAAAGACGGAGATAAGCGCCACTGTTTATGAAAGCGGAAGTCTTGTAATAAACGGAACGAAGCTTGCGTCCATCGTAAAAATGATGCCTTCCGAGGTAACGCTTACGACTGACGATAATAATATAGTAACCGTTTCCTCCGGGAGATCGAAATTCCAGCTCCACTATATCCCCGGAAACGAGTTTCCGAAGATACCGGAGTTTTCTCCCGAAAGAAACTTCACTCTTTCTCAGAAGCTTCTGAGAAAAATAATAAATCAGACGTCTTTTGCAATATCAAACGATGAAACGCGTCCGGCTCTCACAGGTCTTTACATAGAGATAAACAGCGACAAAATAAAAGCCGTCGCATGTGACAGTTTCCGCCTTGCAATACGTGAAATAGATATAAAAACTGAAATTTACTCTAAGACGGGCGAAGAGGAACTGTACTTCATAATTCCGGGAAAAACTTTAACAGAGCTTTTGAAGCTTCTCGAAGATAAAGACGATCCGATAAAATTCAGCCTTACGAGAAAACATATAATATTCTCTTTGAAAATGAAATACGGTTCGGAAGAAAAAGAAACCGTGATGTTCTCCCGTCTTGTCGATTCCAACTATATAGAATATGAGAGATTTATTCCGAAAGAAAGCAAGACAGTTGTAAGAGTTGAGAGAGATCCTCTCGAAGACGCTCTCGAAAGAGCATCTCTTGTAACGGAGGACAGAGCGCAGGGACAGGTAAAGAGCGTAGTAAAACTCAATTTCACAAACGGACTTTTAAATATTTCCGCAATATCCATAAACGGTAAGTTCTTTGACGAAATACCGATAGAAAAAACGGGGATAGACATAGATATCGGTTTTGCCTGCAAATATCTTATAGAGATACTCCGCGGAACGGACCAGCCTGTTTTGAAACTCTCTCTCACATCTTCTCTTATGAGCATGGTGATAGAGGGAGACAGCGAAGAGGGAGATTCGAAATTCCTCTATCTTGCACTTCCCACAAAGATGAGTGCAAACTGATTTTATAAAAAATTTGTTGTTTCAGAGTTAAATCGTCAAAATTTTTATATTCGATAATATAAACTGTGTTTTATAAAAAGTATTTTTCGGTTTTGATTTAAAGGGGAAAAGATGTATCTTGACGTTGCCGTTTTTGAAAATTTCAGAAATATAGAACATTTTCCTTTTTCGTTTTCAAAGGGCGTCAATATATTTTACGGTAACAACGCTCAGGGGAAAACAAATGTTTTGGAGGGAATATATCTTTTTGCCGGCGGAAAAAGCTTCCGACACGCCAGGGAAAAGGATATGATAGGATTTGACAGCGACAAATGCCAGGTAAGCATTTCCTATGTCACCGCCGAAAGAGAAAACAGAATGGCGGTCCGCTTTTTCAGAGACTTAAAAAAGCAGATGTTCAAAAACAGCGTGAAGATACAGCGTTCCGCCGATTTTATAGGAAATTTCAAAGCGGTGCTTTTCTTTCCGGACCACCTCGGTATAGTGAAGAACGAACCGTCTGTAAGAAGGTCTTTTATAGACGGAGCGATATCGCAGATAAGCCCGTCGTATCTCTCTTCTCTTATGGAATATACGAAGATAATAGAACAGAGAAACGCGCTTTTGAAAAATTATGCGTCTTACGGAGCGTCGTTCGATATGACTTTTTCGATTCTTTCGGAAAAGGCGGCACTTACGGCGGCGAGGATAACCGCGGCAAGGTCCGAATACATAAAAGAGCTTTCCGAAATTTCCGATATATGTATAAAAGATATGACATCGGATAATGAGAAGATATCTTTCGAATACATAACGAATATAAGCGTATATGCAGGGGAAGAACTCACCGATATTTCGGAAAACGAAAAAAGATACAGAAAAGTTTTTACACAGAATGTTGAAAAAGAAAAGATCCTAGGTGTCAGCATAGGCGGCGCCCACAGAGACGATTTCGATATAAAAATAAACGGAAAAAATTCGAAGTTATACTGTTCCCAGGGACAGCAGAGAAGCATTGCGCTTGCAATGAAGCTCGCCGAGGGAGAGATATCGAGAAAAAAGAGCGGAGAGCTTCCCGTTTTCCTCTTTGACGATGTTCTTTCGGAGCTTGACGCGGAGAGAAAGAGATATATTTTGTCGAAGCTTTCCGACAGGCAGGTGATAATAACCTCCTGCTCCGAATCGGATTTCGATTCTTTTATAAAAAATTCGTCAGACGCGCAGAAGATATACGTGGAAAACGGAAATTTCTTTTACAGATGAAACAAGGATAAATATTCTATGGATAAAATGTACCTTCATATAGGAAACAACAAAATAATCCGCGCAAAAGACGTAATAGGAATTTTCGACGCGGATACCGCTACGGTATCGAAGACCACGCGCGCATATCTTTCGGAAAAAGAGAAAAAAGGACTTCTCACAACGGCGACGGATGAGGTCCCGCGCGCATTTGTCCTTTACGGGGACAAAAAAGAAGAAAATATATGTTTTTCGCTTTTGTCTGCAAAAACTCTTGCAAACAGAAACGAAAAATACAACTGAAATAAAAAAGTGTGAATTTAACACTCGTCTGTATAAGCTTTTTCTTGATTTGGAAAAGCAAAACGGCGGAAGTAAAATGATACAATTTTCTATGGAATAAAGAAATTCCGTTTTTAAAACCGAATTTTGAAAGGAAAAAAGACAATGGCAGAAGAAAAACGTGTTTACGAGGACGAACAAATACAGGTGCTCGAAGGATTGGAGCCTGTAAGAAAACGTCCCGGAATGTATATCGGTTCTACATCGCAAAGAGGTCTGCATCACCTTGTTTACGAGATAGTGGATAACTCGATAGACGAAGCGATGGCGGGCGCGTGCAACGAAATAGAGGTCGCTTTCTACGACGACGGAAGCGTTTCCGTAAGAGATAACGGACGCGGCATACCGGGAGGTATAAACGAAAAGACGGGTCTTCACACTCTGGAAGTGGTATTTACCGTTCTTCATGCCGGAGGAAAATTCGGAGGAGAGGGGTATAAATTTTCCGGAGGTCTTCACGGCGTAGGCGCGTCTGTCGTAAACGCGCTTTCCGAATGGACGGAGGTAGAGGACTGCCACGACGGACAGATGTACACGGAAAGATTCGAAAAAGGAATAATAACACGTCCGTTTACAAATGTGGGACCGTGCGGAGAAAAACACGGTCTTTACGTAAGATTCAAACCGGACGCGGAAATATTCCGCGAAACAACGGAATTCGATTATACCACGATACTCAACCGCATGAGAGAGCAGGCTTTCCTCAACGCGGGAATAAAAATAACCGTAACAGACAACAGAACGGAAGAGCCGACAGTAAATTCTCTCTATTACGAGGGCGGAATAAAGAGCTTTGTCGAACACCTCAACGGTATAAAGCACGGTGAAGTTCTCCATGACGTTATATATATGAGAGCGGAAACTGACGACAAAACTGCGGAGGTCGCTCTTCAATACAACGACAGCTATAACGAAACTCTCATGACGTTCGCAAACAATATAAATACGATAGAGGGCGGAACGCACGAGGACGGATTCAAGGTAACTCTCACAAGAGTAATAAACGACTATGCGAGAAAGAAGAATATCTTAAAAGACAGTGACAAACCGCTCACGGGAGACGATGTAAGAGAAGGACTCTGCGCCGTCGTTTCCGTAAAGCTGTGCGAAGCGCAGTTTGAAGGACAGACAAAAGCAAAGCTCGGAAATTCCGAAATGCGTTCATTTGTCGGAAACCTTGTTTCGAGCAAGCTTACGGAGTTTTTCGAAGAAAATCCTTCCGTCGCACGCTCTATAATAGATAAAGCCTGTGCTGCAAGCCGCGCAAGAGAAGCGGCGAGAAAAGCAAGAGAGCTTACGAGAAGAAAGGGCGCTCTTGACGGAGCCGGACTTCCCGGCAAGCTTTCCGATTGCTATGAAAAAAATGCTGATCTTTCGGAACTCTATCTTGTAGAGGGTAATTCCGCAGGCGGTTCCGCAAAAGAGGGAAGAGACAGCCGTTTCCAAGCCATACTTCCGATGAGAGGTAAAGTCCTGAACGTAGAAAAGAGCCGTCTTGATAAAGTTTATTCCAATCCTTCTCTTATCCCTATAATTCAGGCTCTGGGCTGCGGTATAGGCGAAGATTTTGATATAGCGAAGCTCCGTTACGGCAAAGTAATAATAATGGCGGATGCCGATGTAGACGGTTCGCACATACAGATACTTCTTCTCACTTTCTTTTACAGGTACATGAGAAAGCTTATAGAGGACGGACACATCTTCCTTGCAAAACCGCCGCTTTTCAAGGTTTTCAAGGGAAAACAGGTAAGATATGCTTTCACCGAACCCGAAAGAGATATGTATATACAGGAGCTCGGATCAAACTGCACCGCAAACAGATACAAAGGTCTCGGTGAAATGAATCCCGACCAGCTCTGGGAAACGACAATGGACCCCGAAACAAGAACGCTTCTCCGTGTGGGAATAGAGGACGCCATGGCGTGCGACGAGATATTCTCTGTTTTGATGGGAGACAAAGTAGAACCCAGACGCGATTTTATCGAGAAAAACGCGCGTTACGCCGTAAACCTCGATATATGAGATAAGGACGGAACAAAATGGAACATAACGATATATCATATCAGAATCAAAAAATAGTTGAAGTCCAGATGGGCGCGCGCGTAAAGCAATCGTTTATAGAATACGCTATGAGCGTCATAGTTTCCCGTGCGCTTCCCGATGTACGCGACGGTCTTAAACCCGTACACAGACGTATACTCTACTCTATGTATGAGGATAAGCTCACTTACGATAAACCCACGTGCAAATCCGCAACGACGGTCGGAAACGTGCTCGGACGTTACCATCCGCACGGCGACTCTTCCGTATATGACGCAATGGTACGTCTGGCGCAGGATTTCTCTATGAGATATCCGCTTATCGACGGACAGGGAAACTTCGGTAACGTGGACGGAGACGGCGCCGCTGCCTACCGTTATACAGAGGCAAGACTTGCAAAGCTTGCCAACGAAATGATGACGGATATAGACAAAAACGTCGTCGATTTCGAACCGAACTTCGATAACAGACTTAAAGAGCCCGCGGTCCTCCCGTCGAGATTTCCGAATATACTCGTAAACGGTTCTGTCGGTATCGCCGTAGGTATGGCTACAAATATCCCTCCCCACAATCTGGGAGAGGTAATAGACGCAACGCTTTATTTCATGAGACATCCGGAAGCACAGGTCACGGAGCTTATGAATTATATAAAGGGACCGGACTTCCCGACAAAGGCGATGATATGCGGTTCAAACGGAATATATCAGGCATATCAGACAGGCAAAGGCAGAGTTATAGTCCGTTCCCGTGCAAAGATAGAGGAAGACCACCACAGGATAGTCGTAACGGAGATTCCGTATATGGTAAACAAAGCCATGCTTGTGGAATCGATAGCAAATTGCTATAAAGATAAAAAAGTAGAAGGCATTACGGGACTTCGCGACGAATCCGACGGTAAAAAAGGCATAAGAATCGTTATAGATTACAGGCGCGACGCAAATCCGCAGGTAATACTGAATCAGCTCTATAAGTACACACAGCTCCAAGATACCTGCGCCGTCAACATGATAGCGCTCGTAAACGGAGAGCCTAAGCTTCTGGGACTTCGCGAGATACTCACTCATTATATAAATCACCAGGAAAGCGTCATTCGCCGCCGCACGGAGTTTGACCTTGAAAAGACGAAAGCAAGACTCCATATTCTTGAAGGTCTCAAAAAAGCGCTCGATTTTATCGACATCATAATAGAGACGATAAAGAACAGTGATTCCGTAGCCGACGCTAAAAACGCCCTGATGGAAAAATTCGGATTTACCGATATCCAGGCGCAGGCTATCGTCGATATGACGCTCGGAAAGCTCGCAGGACTCGAAAGACACAAGATAGAGGACGAGCTCGGCGCAAAAACGCTCCTCAAACAGGAGCTGGAAGGCATACTTGCCGACGAAACGAAGATTTTCGACATAATAGAAAAAGAATTAAAAGAGATAAAAGAAAAATTCTCCGACGGAAGAAGAACGGAGATAACGGCGCCTATTGACGATATAATCGACGAGGACCTTATAGACAAGGAAGAGTGCGTCGTAACAATCACGCGCGACGGATATATAAAACGCTCTTCGGCGTCGTCTTATTCCGCACAGCGCCGCGGCGGACGCGGTATACGCGGCATGAAAACAAAGGAAGAGGATTTCGTAAACGATATAATAATCGTAAATTCTCACAGCTTCCTGCTCATGTTCACCAACAGCGGAAAAGTTTTCATGAAAAAAGTTTATCAGGTGCCGGAGGCTTCCAATATCTCCAAGGGAACAAACCTTGTAAACCTGATAGATATAGACAAGGACGAAAAAGTAACCTCCGTTATCGCCGTAAAAAGCTTTGAAGAAAACGAATATTTCGTAATGGTGACGGAAAAAGGCGTTGTAAAACGCGCCAATATAAAGGATTTTGAATTCCAGCGCAAGGGCGGAAAGATAGCGATAAACCTTGACGAGGGCGATAAGCTCGCGTTTGTAAAGCATACGACGGGAGAAGACGATATCGTCATCGCGACAAGAGAGGGCAAAGCCGTTCGTTTCTCTGAAACAGAAGCGCGCATTATGGGCAGAACCGCAAGAGGCGTAAGAGGAATAAAACTCAAAAACGACGATTATGTTGTCGGCGTTGCGGTAGTGGATCCTAACAAAATGCTTCTCACGATAACGGAAAACGGATACGGCAAACGCAATTCGTTTGACGGATATACGGCGCACAGCCGCGGAACTTCGGGCGTTATATGCCACAAGCTCACAGATAAGACAGGCAAGCTTGCGGGAATTGCCGCGGTTTCCGAGGACGACGATATAATGATCATCACAAACGAAGGTATACTTATACGTATGGCTGTTTCGGATATAAATGTTTATGACGGCAATTCGACAGCGGGCGTCAGAGTAATGAGACTCGACGACGGCGCGTATATAGTAAACTTTGCCGCGACAAAATCCGAAGAGGAAGAGGAAGCGGAAATAGCCGCTGCCGCAGCTCTCGAAAGTTCCGAAAAAGAAAATCCGGCGGAAGAAAAAGTATCTTTCGAAGACGAGGATTTACTTGATTCTTCTGAGGAAAAAGGCGAAGACGACGATACAGATAACGATATCATATAAATAATTACAAGGAGCAATAAATAAATGGCAGCAAAACCTGTTAAGAAAAAAGCGGCAGTCGTTCCCATGGACGGCGAAGAAAAGAAAAAGGCGCTTGCCACGGCGCTTGCTCAGATTGAAAAAGATTTCGGCAAAGGAACTATAATGAAGCTCGGGGACAATGTAAGAATGAATGTTCAGGCTGTTCCCACAGGCTCGCTTACGCTCGACCTTGCGCTCGGCATAGGCGGCGTTCCGCGCGGCAGAATAATAGAAATATTCGGACCGGAATCCTCCGGTAAGACGACGGTCGCGCTTCATATAGCGGCAGAGGTCCAAAAAATGGGAGGAGAAGCCGCATTTATAGACGCGGAGCACGCGCTAGATCCCGTTTATGCAAAAGCTCTCGGCGTGGATATAGACAGACTTCTCGTTTCTCAGCCCGACAGCGGAGAGCAGGCGCTCGAAATAACAGAGGCGCTCGTCCGTTCCGGCGCTGTCGACGTCATAGTAGTCGACTCTGTTGCGGCTCTCGTTCCTCAGCAGGAAATAGACGGCGTCATGGGGTCGTCTCATGTAGGTTTGCAGGCAAGACTTATGTCCCAGGCTCTGCGCAAGCTTTCCGGTTCTATCGCAAAGACAAACAGCGTCGTTATATTTATAAACCAGCTCCGTGAAAAAGTCGGCGTTATGTACGGAAACCCCGAAACGACTCCCGGCGGAAGAGCGCTTAAATTCTACGCTTCCGTCCGTATAGACGTAAGAAAAACGGACGTATTGAAGCAGGGCGGAGAAATGTACGGCAACAAAGTAAAATGCAAGGTTGTCAAAAACAAAGTTGCACCTCCGTTTAAAGTTGCCGAATTTGAAATAATATACGGTCACGGAATTTCAAAATCCGGAGAAATAGTCGAAATAGGCTCTGATCTGGGCATTATTCAGAAGAGCGGTTCATGGTTCTCCTACAACGGAGAGAGAATCGGACAGGGCAAGGAGAATGCGAGAAAAGCGATAGAGGCTGATCCGAAGCTCCTCGAAGAAATAGAGTCAAAGATAAAAGCGCAGTCCGATAAGATCGATCTTACTGCGGAAGAGGCATATTCCCTCGAAGAAGACGGCGATGAAAACCTCGAATACGACGACGAGCTCGGAATAGAAAGCGGAGATAAGGACGACGATTTTGATATCCGCATACTCGACGTTTCCGCCGACGAATGACAATGCATATTTTTCTCACGTCTGTAAGACCGATTGCGGGAGGAGAGGAAACAGAACTCTCCTTTCTCATAGACGGAGGGGATTTTTCCGAAAGAAAAAAGCTTGTAATAGCGGCAGAGATGTTTTTTCCTCTCGGATTTCCTTTGGAAATTGTAAAGGATATAGAAATAGACACTTTTAAATTCGACGAGATATCCTTTCTTGCAGACAAGACTGCGGCGATAAAACGCGGTATATATATACTGTCTTTCGGAGATAACACAAAGAAAGCTCTTGCCCGCAAACTTACGGAGAAGGGTTTTTCCAGGGAAGTATCCGCCGAGGCGGCGGAATATCTTGCCGAAACGGGATATATAAATGAAGAAGAATCCGCAAAGCTTCTTGCTTCCGATATGGCAAATAAAAAGCTTTACGGTCCGCGGAGAATAAAGGGCGCGCTCTATGAAAAAGGATTTTCAAAGGATATCTGCGAAATCGCAGTCGATTCTTTAAATGTGGATTTTTCGAAAATTCTCGCAAAAAGAATATCGAAAATGAGGGTTAAACCCGATTTTTCCGATGAAAAAGAAAGAAAAAGAGCGATAGCTTCGTTTATGCGCCTCGGTTTTTCCTATGACGACTTACCTTTCTTATAAGAAAGGTAAGCCAAAGAATTTCCCCTCGACTACATCACTTTACTTTGGTGAAGCTTTTGAAGTTCCAAGAAACTTTTCTCGAAAAGTTTCTTGTGTTCGGGTTTGGGGCGGATAGCCCCAACATTTAATGCTTACACAAAAACGCGCAGTAATGCGCGTTTTTATTTTTTCGTT
>ULQL01053052.1_pt1 | contig 11373 bp, 14 predicted proteins | sample 1954411 | NCBI WGS metagenome assembly ULQL01 (sample SAMEA4835654, study PRJEB28245) | human gut metagenome | biome: gut microbiome; material: fecal sample | place: Denmark | collected 2008 | reverse complement strand
CTGGTACACGTTAAATTACTTCCGACATAAAGTGTGGAACAGGATTTGCAGGAAGTTGCATTCGTCGTTGTTGTATAAGTTCCTGTGGCGCATGTCAGACAGCTTGAACCGCTGAGATAGCTCCCGGCGGGATTAAAGCGTGGCAGTGAAAAGAAAAAAATTTCCCATAAAAAGGGTTTTTATGGTGGGCATTCAAATGGGAAAAGGTTTAAAAATGGACGGTTTCAAGGAATCGGTCGTTGTATCCGCCGGGTTGACCGCTCCGGCATGGCTGCCGGCGTTAAACGAATGGGTCGGCTGTTTGATCGGATTGGCGTCGGAAAGACTTTTATACATGTTGACGGCGATCTGACAAAGCCGCAGGGCGTCGTCTGGCTGTATTGAAGACTTGAATTTTTAAAACGGATATGCTTATAATGTGTGTATCGGTGAAGGAATCATATACCGACTTTCAAAGAATATCCCCGTGAGGTTCGAGCTCACGGGGATAAGTTTTATCTACTTGCTATTTTGCTTTTAATAAAACTGCAATCGCTAACAATATGTAAGCTATCGCTTCTATGAATGAAGGAATCATGAAACCTCCTTTCAATCTGCTGTAAGGCAGACGAAAGGCATATTACAGGCATATCCCAACGTTGACAAGGTCGGAATAATCCGGCCTTTTTTTATGAAAGGAAGGAAGAGAAAATGAAAGAAGAATAAAAAAATGCTTAAGGCGTTATGGTCCAAACCGGTTTTGGCGGCCGCAATTATCGTTTTGGCTGGCGCGCTGGGCTATGAATGCCGGCCGATGATACTGACCGCTTGGCCTGCCTGTTCCGGGCCGCTGGTTGTTAAACAGAAAACGGCAGGGTTTAACCTGCCGTTCCCTGCCTTAGCGCAATAAAACGATAAGGGCTTCAATGATTAGTTTTAATATAATTAAAAGCTTAATCATTTTTTTGCTCTCTCCTTTGCGGAAACATTACCGCGTTGGGAAAAGAGCCGCCGGTAACCTATTGACAATGTCAACAAGATTTCCTATCCTAGAAACAAGGTTAGAGCTTCTAGTCAGCTCTTTTCCAGTTTTTTGGATAAAGTCCGGTGGTGCAAACACCGGACTTTTTTTTTATAGCCTGATTCGTTATTCGCGCAAAGTGAAATGTAACCGCACGGTCAGCGAGGAATGCATAACGCCTTCCCGGCGGGATTAAAGCGTGGCCGCGCTGCATAATGAAAGGCTAAAAAAATAACTGATTATACACTGGGAAACGAATCTGAAATCAGACTGAACGATGCCGAACGGTAGCAATGCGAAATTTGGACGCGCGTCATGGGATATTTTCGCCCCGTCTCAGAATTTAACATCGGCAAGAAAAGCGAATATTCCGAACGGGTATGCTTTTCTGAAATGAAAAAGCCTTGTAACCGACAGGAAACAAGGCTTTGTGAATTGGTGGGCACTACAGGGTTCGAACCTGTGACCCCTACCGTGTGAAGGTAATGCTCTACCGCTGAGCTAAGTGCCCGATAAAAGGATCGTTGCTTTTATAAGCTTTTGTTGCTTTTACGTCAAGCGCTGTTTATTTTTAATACGACTTTGCTTTGAAAAAAAAGGAAGAATAATGTCTGTCATTATACGAAAAGCCGTTCTTCACGATACGTCCGTTCTTGCGGAGCTGTCGGTTCAGGCCAGAGTTTTTCATAACGGTTTGTCCGGCGATTATTTCGCCGATCCCGATCCGCAGGCGGAAGAATTATTTTTTAAGCAAGCTGTCGCGGCAGAAGACAAAATTATTCTGGCGGCGGAAAAAAACGGCCGGATTGCCGGTTTCCTGCAGGCGTCTTTAAAACGTTTGCCTTATTTGCGCCGTTCGTCCGTTTGTCTGGTTGAAACGGTCTGTGTGGATCAGGCCTGCCGGCGGAAAGGAATCGGAAAAGCTTTGATGACGGATCTGCGTCGGCGCTGTGATCAAAACGGCGTTCATGAAATCAGGCTGGGCGTTTTTACGGCCAATACTGCCGGCCTTGCTTTTTATCAATCTTTGGGCTTTACTGTCCGGGAACAGAAAATGCAGCTGTTTTTATGAGCGGGATCGTTATGCCGGATTATTATGATTTAATTGTTATCGGTGCCGGCGCCGCCGGTCTGACTGCCGCCGCGTACGCGGGAAAAAGCGGTAAATCCGTTCTGGTTATTGATAAGAACACGCAGCCGGCACGGAAAGTTTTTATTTCCGGCGGCGGTAAATGCAATTTTTCAAACAGATTTGTTTCGGCGCAGCACTATGTTTCTGATAATCCTCATTTTTGCAAATCGGCTTTGGCGGGACTTTCTTTTCAAGAGGTAACGCAAGAACTGGATCGGGCCGGAATTAAATGGGAAGAACGGGAAGATGGAAAACTTTTCGCTTTTTCCGGCGCGGAAATCCGGCAGTTTTTATTAGATCGGGCACGGCGGGCCGGAGCGGTTTTTCTGTTCGGCATTCCGGAATTTGACGTGCACAAGGAAAATTGTTTTCGTCTGGCATGTGCGGCGGGTACGTTCTTGTCTGAAAATGTGCTGGTTGCTTCCGGCGGCATATCATATCCGGCTGCCGGTGCAACGGATATCGGATATCGTCTGGCCGGGCAGTTCGGATTAAAAGTAATCAGGCCGGAACCGGCTCTGGTTTCTTTGGACTTTGAACGGGAAATGTGGCCTGATTTTTCCGGATTGAACGGAATCGGCCTGCCGGTACAGATAAAAACAGGTAAAAAAAGAATGTGCGGCAGTTTATTGTTTACGCATGGCGGGATCAGCGGGCCGGCCGTGTTGCAAATATCTCTTTACCATGAAAACGGTCGACCTGTCGAAATCGATTTTCTGCCGCAGACAGATTTGGCCGCTGTTTTGAAAAGTCGTCGCGCTGCCGGAGAAAAAAAGAGGATTTCCGCCGTTTTAAGCGATTATCTGCCTACTCGTCTGGCGGAAAGATTCGCAGCTTTGCTGCCGGCGGAAAGCAGAACGGTTCCGTTGTCGGGCGTGTCGGATAAAAGTTTTTCCTTGCTGGACGATAAAATAAAACGCTTTCGTTTTGTGCCGCCGCGGACAGGCGGCTGGGCAAAAGCGGAAGTGACCAGAGGTGGCGTGGACGTCAACGCTTTGTTTTCCGCGACAATGGAATGCCGAACCGTGCCGGGATTATATTTTGCGGGCGAAGTCGTCGACGTTACCGGAGAACTGGGCGGTTTCAACCTGCATTGGGCCTGGGCGTCAGGGACAGCGGCCGGAAAAGCGGCAGCCGAAAAAGCGTCGATTTAATCAATAAACTTTGCTTTTTTATCTTCTTTTGTTACGGAACGGGAAGATAAAGAATATCTATTTACAAAAAAGTTAAGAGGATTTTTTAAGCGTTCTTCCCGGTTAGGGTAACCGCGCGGTTTAAAGCCTGCTTCAAACAAAGCGCGCCAGCGTTTTATTACGGGAAATTCTTCTTCGGGCATATGTTCGATCGTGTCAAATTCGGCCAGCCATAAACCGTCGTCAATACGATGGACAAACCGGACGTTGACTTCTGTTGTCAACCCTTCGGTCATACGGGCCATATTGACTTCTTTTTCCGCCTTGAATTCACCAAAAGCTTCTGTACTTGAAAACCATCTCAGCAGGCTGTTTTCTTCATTCCAGCGTGCCTGCATTTCATCAATGTCGGCGACAATCGTATGGCGCAGCAGAATGTATTGTTTGATATGTTCTTCCATCAACAGCATGCTGGCCGGCCATAAAACAACCTGTGTCTGGACGGGTTCCAGTTTGTAAAAACGTTTGTCAATCGCCAACAGCATCGGTTCGGACCGCAGCAGCGGCGTAATCAGGTAAATGATAAAAGCCAGCATGATCGTGACGCACAACAACCCTGCCGATAATAAAGCCATAATACGGGACGTTTTTAAATAACGGCGTTCGGGCATGGCGCCGACGTGAACCTTTTCCGGGTAAGCGCCCAGTTTGTCGTTTGAACTTTCATCTACTTTGGAAAAAAGAAATTTAAAAATGTTCATCGGCTGTTCCTGATTTTTTCTTTTTTTTTTAAAATACGCCCTTTACTTTAAAAGGAGATTAAAATATTTTCTGGTCCGAAAGTTTTTTATACCACAGTTAAAAACAATGCCGAAATTAAAATACATTAAACAGAATGTTTTTCTGATTTTGTCAATCCTGACGATCGGTTTTCCGTTTGTCGGATATAAGATTCTGGGCGGTATTGTCATCAGCCGCCTGTATGAAGGATCGTGGCTGGCAAAAGCTGCGGCTTTGCTTTTTATTGTCTGGGGATTGATTGATTTGCTGTTAAACGCGGTCAGTCTGCATGCTGTCAGTTGCCGGGGAAATTTGCATTATCCCGTATGTCTGCTGTCGATTGTTTCCAAAAAACACCCGGTCCTGTCAAAATGGCGTGATTCCGGCGAAGCGTTGGATATTATGCTGTCATTTACGATTGTTGCCGTTGTTGTCGGGCAGAATTTATTTGTTCTGATGGACGGTGCGCAGGTAAAGCTGTGGAATATCTGCACGGTAATCAACGTGCTGGGGGCGGGAATTGCGCGGCTGGGATCGTCGATTTTTATGGCCGGTTGATTTTATTTCAGGTAACCGCAGGCTGCTGGTTGCAGGGGCGTCAGTCTTTATTTTTATTGACATGGGTCATCTTAAGTAACCGCAGGCTTTAAATGATATATGCCCTGTTTTGGATATGATCAGATGATCAATCAGAGTGATTTCCAAAGACGTCAAAGCGTTTAAAACGGCTTTTGTCATAACGATGTCGTTTTTCGACGGACGCAGATCACCGGCAGGGTGATTATGAACCATGACAATTGACGATGCGCCTAATTCTAACGCTCTGCGGGCGATTTCGCGCGGATAAACGGGCGTTTGACTGACAGAACCTTTTTGAACGATTTCATCTTTGATCAGACGGCTGCGGGCGTCCAGAAAAATAATGCGCAGACATTCCGTTTTTCTTTGCCCCATGTCAATTTTGCAGTATTTGATCAGCGAATCCCAGTCCTTGATCACAGGGCCGGAGGAAATACGGTTCTTTGCCAGACGGACGGCGCTGCCGCGGACCGCGGCGATTAAAGCGGCGGCGTTGTCTTTGATGCCTTTGATCCGTTTTAATTCTTCGGGCGAAGCGTCCATAACGTCAGCGAATGAACCGAAAATTTCGATCAATTCTTTTGCCAGCGGTTTTACGTCTTTTCTGGGAATGGCAAAAGTCAGCAGAAATTCCAGCAGTTCGTAATCCTGCAGTGTGTCCGGGCCGAATGTTAATACTTTTTTACGCAGACGGTCGCGGTGACCTAAATAATGAGCACTGCTTCGTTCTTCCGGCTGTTCGATAATAATATCCAAAAGCTGTGATTCGTCTGAATTTTTCGGCATATTATTTTTCCTGATAAGGCGGGCGGTCCAGTCCTTTCGGCGAAGCGGTGAATATTTCATATCCTGTTGCCGTAACGGCCAGAGAATGTTCAAATTGAGCGGATAAAGACATGTCGCGCGTAACGGCCGTCCAGCCGTCGGACAGGATTTTCAAATCGTCGCCGCCCAGATTAACCATCGGCTCTATGGTGAAAAACATGCCTTCCTGCAGAACCAGCCCTTCTTTGGGACGGCCGAAATTCAACACGTTCGGGGCGCAGTGAAACACCCGGCCCAACCCGTGTCCGCAGAAATCTTTGACAACGGAACATCTTTGCGATTCCGCGTACACCTGCATGGCATGCCCGATATCGCCCAATGTGGCGCCGGGTTTGACTTTTTCGATGCCGCGCCACATCGTTTCAAACGTAACGTCAATTAATCGTCTGGCTTTAACCGGAATCTTTCCGACCGTATACATGCGGCTGGTGTCGCCGTACCACCCGTCCAGAATAACGGTTACGTCAATATTTAAAATATCTCCCGAAACCAGTTTGCGCGGCCCGGGAATACCGTGGCAGATAACGTGGTTTAAAGAAATGCAGACGGATTTGGGGTATCCTCTGTATCCCAGACAAGCAGAAACGCCGCCGTTGGCTAAAATAAAGTCATTGCACAGCGTGTCAAGTTCTTCTGTCGTAATGCCGGGTTGAACGTAAGGCGTAATCATGTCCAGTGTTTCGGCTGCCAGTCTGCCGGCGCGGCGCATGCCTTCGTAATCTTCGGGGGAATGAATGATAATTTCTTCTTTTGTCATCGTTTTCTCGCATTTAAAATGTAAAGGGCAGACGGGCCGTAACCCATATTCCCTGCAGTGATACACTACAGCCGCAGCAGATAATTTCCAAGCCCTTATCACATAATTCCTTTAAATCCGTCAGATACTGCGCATCCGCAGTCCATTGCGCGCGCGCGCCGATGCAGTCGATTCTTTGAGCCAGCAAAATCAAAACCGCCCGTTCGCCGGCCTGCAGCGCTGCCGCCAGCTGTTTCAAAGTGTGGTGGTTGGCGACGTCTATGCCGTCAGGGAAAAGCAATTCTGCCCCGCTTTTCTGGTAAACGGGAGCGATTGCGACTTTGCATACGGGATAACCGCTGTTTTCTTCCGGCGTTAAAATCAGATCCAAATATGACGACGATGTTGAAGAGGGATTTGTTTTTTCTATTTTTGCGTAGCCGCCTAATTCATAAATTGTCGTGTTCATAACGGCTTCGATAATCAGATCTTTTTGCCGGCTCATATTCACACCGACCATTGATCCGTTGACGACGGCCGTTTCCCAGACGAATTGCAGCCGCCGGAATTCTTTGTCGCGGTAAGACAGGCAAATTTCGGTTTTCGGATCGGCCAGAGAAATCATGCGCGTCGTATTAGAACAAAAAACCGTTGCCGTTTCTCCGGTTTCCAGGCGAACGTCCGCCAGGACTTTGGAATACCGTCTGATCAAAAAAGCTTTGTATAAAGGCGATTGAAAATCCATCTTTTTTATTTATTCCGTATTTTTTAACATGTTTTTTTCGTCGCAAAACATGGTATGCTTGTCAGGGAAGTGTAAGGGATTGTTTTTTAAAGGTCAAAATGAATGAATATTTTTTTTAAAATAACTCTGTTCCTTTTTGCTTTTGCCGGCGCCGCAGAAACGTCCCGAGCGCAAACGTCCGCGGCGGATCCGAATGCTCCGGCGCCGCAATCGCCGATTCAAGTGCGTCTTCCGCATTCGCCAAGAACAAAAGACAATATTTTGGATTCTGTTTTGGATTTTGCTTTCGTTCAGTTTTTTAAGCTGTTTAAAGACGTTGAAATATCGTATGACTTTTTTGAAGTGGATATAAACGGCAATTTAAATTTTACTAATTTTAAAGTTAAAACGTCGCGTCCGTCTCTGCAGGGGATTGCAACCATTTCTAAAATAAATATCAATTTAAGAGAATTTCTGACTTTTATTAAAGGAAAACAGCTGGTTATTTCAAAAATTGTGCTGACGGACGTGTCTGCCGATATGACATTGGTTGAAGAAAAGGACAAAAAAGAAAAAAAACGTTCGTTGAAGTATTCGGCAAAACAGATGACGCTGAACAATGTTGTACTGGACGAATTCGGGAACAGGCAGGAAAAAAAGAAAAGTAAAGCGTATGATGTTTCCGCCAAGACGGTATCGGCTGAAAAAGCATCTCTCAGTCTTTCAAATCCCCGTGAAAGATACGCGGTTTCTTCTGCCGAGATAACAGATTTCGTTTTGTCTGACGAAGGAATTGACAGGATTTCTTTTTCTTCGGCTGAAACCGGCGGAAAAGTTTATACCGACCGCGCGGCGTTTCTGCAGGCGATCAGGCAATAGACGCCGGCCGGCCGACAAAATAGCTTGCAGGCGGCGGCATTACAGTTTACAACAGGGGAAACGAATAATGGGATATGAAGCATGACAGATTCAGATATTCTTTCTCTTTCTTCAGGCGATTTCAGTGCCGCGCTCAGCCCCCGCGCGGGCGGATCGGTGTTGTATTGGCGCCGCCGGGACGACGATTTGCTGCGTCCCGCGCTGAACGGCGCCGTCGACCGCCGGGCCGCCGATGAAACGGCGATGTTTCCTTTGGTGCCGTATTCCAACAGAATCCGCGGCGGGTACTTTATTTATTGGGGAATACGCCGGACCGTGCCCAAAAATCACCCCTTTGTGCCGGATCCTCTGCACGGGGAAGGCTGGCAAAAAGAATGGACGGTTGTCCGTAATTCCTCCGATTCGGCCGTTTTAGCCTTTGAGCATAACGGCAAAAGCGGTTTTCCCTTCGCTTATGAAGCCGAACAAAACTTTCAACTGGACGGCAATCGTTTTATCGTTTCTCTGACTTTAACGAATAAAGGCGGTATTCCGATGCCGTGCGGCCTGGGGTGGCACCCCTTTTTCCCGAAAGACGAAGATACGGTCATTACGTTTAAAACAAAAAACGTCTGGGCGCATGAAAGCGCTCCGCCGCGGGAACGCCCGATCAAAACGCCGCCGGAATGGCAGTTTGACAAAGGACTGAAGATTTCACAGCTGGAACTGGATACATGCTTCGGCGGGTTTGACGGCAAGGCGGAAATGGTCTGGCCGTCGCGCGGACGGAAAATCAGCATGACGGCTTATAGCGATTTCGGCCATGTTGTCATTTGGTCGCCGGCAGGGGAAAATTTCTTCTGCGTCGAACCGGTGACGAATGCGACTGACGCTTTTAATCTGGCGTCGCGCGGTATCGCCGGAACGGGCATTAAAACGTTGGAACCCGATGAAAGTCTGACGGAAACGATGACTTTGACGGTGTCCGATCTTTAAAAATTTTTGTATGGCAAAGGAATTTGAAAAATGAAACGTTCTCATTTTACAAAAATCGTTTCAACGCTGGGGCCTGCCTCGAATACACCGGAAACGATCAAAGCTTTGGCAGAGGCCGGCGTTAATGTGTTCCGGTTGAATTTTTCACACGGCAGCCATGACGATCACCGCAAAAATGTCGAATATATCCGCGCCGCCGAAAAAGAAATAGGGCGTCCGCTGGCGATTTTGTGCGATATGCAGGGGCCGAAACTGCGAATCGGCGTTTTTAAAGATGGGGCCGTCGAACTGCATATCGGCGACCGGTTTCGGTTGGATATGTCGCCGGAACCGGGCGACGAACACCGCGTCTGCCTGCCTCACCCTGAAATATTTCAGGCAATGACGCGAGGAATGGATTTGCTGTTGAATGACGGGCTGGTTCGTCTGCGTGTTGATGATTTCGGGAAAGATTTCGCGGAAACAAGCGTTATTATCGGCGGCCGCCTGTCGAATAAAAAAGGCGTGAATGTCCCCGGAGTTCCTTTGCCGATTGACGCGCTGACCGAAAAAGACAAGGTTGATCTGCAGGCCGCTTTGGACATGGGGGCGGACATGATCGGGTTGTCGTTTGTCCAGCGGCCGGAAGATTTGCTGTTGGCTCGGTCTTTGATTAATGACAGGGCATGGATTGTTTCCAAAATCGAAAAGCCTGCCGCATTGGAACGGCTGGACGAAATTATCCGTTTGTCTGACGGCATTATGGTTGCACGCGGGGATTTGGGGGTTGAAGTGCCGCCTGAAAAAGTGCCCGTTTTGCAGAAAAAGATTATCCGCGCCTGCCGCAAAGGCGGAAAACCGGTTATTGTCGCGACACAGATGCTGGAATCAATGGTGTCAAATCCGACGCCGACCAGAGCCGAAGCGTCCGATGTGGCGACGGCGGTTTTCGATGCGGCCGACGCCGTTATGCTGTCAGCCGAAACGGCGGCGGGGGCTTATCCCGTTGAAGCCGTGACATTGATGAACAAAATCATCATGGAAACGGAATCGCATGATCTGTACCGCAAATATTTGGACGCCGTGCGTCTGCCGCCCGAACAAACGCCTGAAAGCGCCATTACGGTGGCGGCGCGCGTGACGGCGGAAACGCTGGCGGACGCGACGGCGATTGTTTCCTATACGATCAGCGGGGCGACGGCGGGACGCGTGTCGCGCGAACGGCCGTATATTCCTATTTTGTGCATGACGCCCAGCGCTTCGGTTGCCAGAAAGATGAGTCTGTTCTGGGGAATTGAAAGCGTTGTGTGCAGCAAACTGGATTTATTAACGGACGTGGCGCATCAGGCGTCAGGGTATTGCCAGGAAGTATTTGATTCAAAACCGAGTGAAAAAATCATTATGACGGCCGGGTTGCCGTTTAATGTGACGGGAAATACGAATCTTTTGCATATTTTTCCGGTAATCGACCCGGCGCAGTGCGCGGTTTGACAATAAAAAGAGGGCTTTTAAAAAGCCCTCTTTTTTTAACCGTTTACATCACGACGGCGGACGGTTATCATAAAACTTCTTTTTGGTTAAGTTTTAGGAGTTTTATTAATGAAAGTCGTTATTGCATTGGGCGGAAACGCGCTGCTGCGCCGCGGCGAACGCGCCGACGCCGATGTTCAGATGGCAAATGTGCGCATTGCGGCCAAAGCCGTGGCTGAAATTGCAAAGGAACATAATGTTGTTTTAACGCATGGCAACGGTCCGCAGGTTGGACTGTTGGCTTTGCAGGCGGACGCTTATAAAGATGTAACGCCGTATCCGTTTGATGTGTTGGGCGCAGAATCGCAGGGTATGATCGGTTATATGGTTGCCCAATGTGTCGGCAACGATCTGCCGGATCGTCAGGTCGTCAATATTATCACGCAGACCGAAGTTGATCCGAACGATCCGGCTTATTCGGATCCCCGTAAATTCGTCGGCCCCGTTTATGACAAGGAAACGGCTGAAAAGCTGGCTGCCGAACGCGGCTGGACGATTGCCGCCGACGGAAAATATTTCCGCCGTGTCGTTCCGTCGCCCCAGCCGAAAAAAATCGTTGAAATTGATACGATTCGCCAGCTGGTGGATTCGGGCGCCATGGTTATCGCTTCGGGCGGCGGCGGTATTCCCGTTATCCGCAATGAACAGGGCAGATTGGAAGGCAGCGAAGCCGTTATTGACAAAGATATGTCCGCTTCGATTATGGCCGCGGAACTGGACGCCGACGCATTGTTGATTTTAACGGACGCGCCGTCTATCGCTTTGGATTGGGGAACGCCGGATCAGAAGGAAATCAAGGAAGTGTCGCCTGAAAAGTTACAGGAATACAGCTTTGCCAAAGGATCCATGGGACCAAAAGTAGAAGCTGTCTGCCGTTTTGCCAATACGGGCAAAGGATTCGGCGCCGTCGGACGGTTGGAGGACGCTTTGGATATTTTGAACGGCAAAGCCGGAACGATTATTCGTAAAGGCGCTGATTTTAAACTGTATTGATAAATGAATGAAAGCCTTCTGCAGAAGGCTTTTTTCATACGAGAAAGCCGGGTATAAAACCCGGCTTTTAAATTGGTCTCTGCGACGGTTTTGATTCCGCATCTACTC
>ULQL01012640.1_pt1 | contig 11407 bp, 10 predicted proteins | sample 1954411 | NCBI WGS metagenome assembly ULQL01 (sample SAMEA4835654, study PRJEB28245) | human gut metagenome | biome: gut microbiome; material: fecal sample | place: Denmark | collected 2008 | reverse complement strand
CATTCTTTGTTCAACAAATCGTTTACATCCACTTTCAGCAAATTACATCTTTCTTTGCCGTACATTATTATAAAATAAGTAAATACGCTTGCGAAAGTAGGATGGGGGATTTCTGTTTATCTGTTATTTCAAGAGATGCTATGGGCTTGAGATATCAGTTAGGATAAGATTTTCTGTATTTCCTCCTCTCCGATATTCAAAGTCTTTGCTATCATTTCTGCATTCATGCCCGACTTCGATAATGCCAAGACTGCAGCACGCAAGGATGCATCCTTCTCTTCAAGCTTTTTTTTCTGCGTCATGATTGTAGCATCCTTTTGCATAATGGCTGTATCCCTGTCTTCCAGAGCCTGGAAGAACTCATCCTCTGCATTCATCCTGTTTCTGATGTCAGGATTAGCGGCTGCCGACTGGAGACGATGGAGAATATGTGCCATTTCGGCATCATCCGCATATTTATTTTCATCCAACTCAAGCATTCGCTGGTCGTCAGGATAAATCTGCGACTGGTCGAATACGCTCAATATCTTCTCCAATCTGTTGTTCACCCTTCCTTTCAACAGCGGAATCTGCACAATGATGCTGTCGTGCTGCAGACTCTCTACAAATGGGTCAGGCATCTCCTGATGTACCTCATTTCCTTCATAGTCATATATCTTATGTTTGGCATAGATCACGGGTTCCGTAAACTTGCCCACGCAGTGTCCCAGCAGATAAACCGCTACGGTTGGCAGGGCATACTTGCCCTTGGTTTCCTTGCGCATATTTTCCTTGTTGTTGTACTGCACAGCCAGATATTGGCGGAAACGCAAGGTCTCCGTCTCCAGCCATGTTTTCTGCAATTCTATCAGAATCAGATTCTTACTTCCGTCATCTTCCAATACGGTTGCAGCAAAGTCAACACGAAACATAGAGATGGCATCACGTGAAATGTTGGGATATTCATGACGACGCATTTCTACGGCAATCACTGTTTTCTGCAAGAGTGCAGAAAGCAGAGTCTTGGCTATTCGCTCGTCTTCCATCATGTACTTGAAGACGGCATCGTAAAGTGGGTTGGCTACGTATATCATCATATTCTATCCTCCATAATTAATTAAACATATTTGCAAAGATACGCTGAATATTTGTAACCTCCAAATTTTAAGCTGTTTTTTTGCTTTGAAGATCACATCCCTCTGTCCTTTTTACAGGAAGAGATCACGCTTTGGCATCTGCGGCATATATTTCTTGCGCAGCTTCTCGAAGAAAGCCATGGTGTCGTTGCTGAAGCCATGACCCTTCCAGGTGGAAGTGTTGGTGATGAGAATCCAGCACTGACCGTCGGGATATTTCAGAATCAGCGCAGAGGTGCCGGCAAGGGAACCCGTGCGGATCCAAGGGCGGTTGCTCTTCGGCGTGTAGTTCCAGCCGATGGAGTACTGATGGTCAGGCTGTTCCTGCGTCATAAACTGCACACTCTTCCTGCTCAGGATATCCTTGACATGAGGCATGCCGTCGATGCTCGCAATGAATCTCGACAGCTCGGCTGCCGAACCGCACCAGGCTCCTGCTCCCGATAGTCGGGGAAGATCGGTATCGCCATAGCACTTCTCTACCATCCTGCCGCTGTTGTTGTACTCATAAACCGGAATGCTGCCCTGATGCATGTAATACTTCGTCTCGTTAGGACGGCGGTCCTTGTAATAGGTGCCCGCAATGTGCATGTCGAAACAGCCGGCTGGCTGGAGCACATACTTCTGGATGAAGTTCTCGTATTTCATCCCGCTCTTCTTCTCTACAATCATCGAGAGAATCATATAGCCCAGATTGCTGTAGCACTTGCCCTCGCCCGGTGTATAACCCAGATGACGCTTCAGGAGAATCCTGAGCAGGGTAGGGTGGTCGGGAGGGGTGGTGAGGTGGTTCTGCATCATGATGTAACGGGTGGAGGATACCGGATCGCCGGCATAGTTGTTGAAACCTGCCTGGTGGCGCAGCAGCTGCTCTACGGTGATGTTGTAGTAGCGCTGGTCCTTGATGCTGTTATTATAGGTGGTGTCGCAGAGGATGCCCTTCTGTCCGAACACCTTGTCGCCCATGCGCAGCTTCTTCATCTCTACGAGCTTCATGATGCCGGCAGCGGTGATGAGCTTGGATACGGATGCAAAGCGCATCAGCATGTTGGGTTCCATGCGGATGCCCCTTTCCTTGTCTGCCCATCCGAATCCACGGGCAAAGAGCAGGGAGTCGTTGCGGGTGATGACGAGCTGGGCGCCGTTGATTTCCCATCTCTTGAGGTATCTCTCGATGACGGAATCCATCTCCTGGTATGCCTTTCCCTCGGTGAGGGCATTGGTGATGGAATCGTTGATATGTACCGTAGGCAGTGAATCTGCAGATTTCTCCTTGTCGGATGAGGTGCAGCGCGATACGCAGCTGTGGGTGGTCCATCCGATGAGGGCTGTAAACGTGAGCAGTATCACGGCTATACGCTTCTTTCTAAGTCTTCTTGCCATTATTGTCTTACTATTCTGTTTGTTTATGCCATGACTAACCGTAGATCCTGGGTCAGTTTGCCGATGGCAGGGTTTTCCTTTATCATATTCTCAAGTATCTCTCGCTTGGAGAGGATTCGGGTTACTTCATCCGTTTCTGCCAGACGGTAGTCGAGGGTTACCTGGCTGTTGTTCAAGCCGATTCTGAAGGTCTGCAGGATTCTGCCCTTGATCTTGACCACGTCGTCGAGCAGCAGCTTGTTGTCGATGACTACCTCGATATGCGGAAAGTCGGTGATGGTAGGTACGATCGGTTTCATGCGATTGGCAAGTCCGATGAAGTCCTTGATGCCTTGCATTCTCAGACACATGCTGATCCACTGGCCTTCTACCTGTTCCTGGGTGAAAGGCTGGTCGTGGTTGGCGGCAGCTCCGGTTGATGCCGGTGTTTCTTCCTTGAGCTGGTCGATAGGATTGTAGATGCGCTGGCTGTTCTGCTCCGTCTTCTCCAGGTTGGCGAAGCTCATGCCGATGCCTTTCAGCTTTACCTGAGCCGGCGACTTGAGAATGGTCTTTGCCTTCGGCGATGCTGCGGAAGCAGCCTCCTCTGAGCCGTTTTTCTCTGTTGATATAGGCGCAGTAGTAGCTGCAGCGACAGGCTGTGCTCCTGTAATGGGAGCCTTGCTGCCGCTCTCTTGCCCGGCACCTGCACCCTGAGAGGCAGGCTTAAGCTGGGCAACGATTTTCTGAAACAGGGATTTTAGTCTGTGGGGCGTACGCCCCGCACTAGGCACATCCTGGTCTTCCGGCTGGGTAATCTGACCAATCTGTATCAGGGTCAGCTCTACGAGCAGTCGCTTGTTGGAACTCTGTCGGTACTGCACATCGCAGTTGTTCATCAGCTGGAGTGCCTTATATAAGAAAGGTGTAGGTGCCTTCTTTGCCTGCTCCACGTATTTTGCCTTCTGCTCTTCGCTGGTTTCCAGCAGCGGCAGGGTCTGGGTATCCTTCGCCATCATCACGTTGCGTACGTGCTGGGCGAGTCCCTGAATCATGTTTCCGCCGTCGAATCCCTTGCCCAGGATATTGTCGAGCAGCAGCATCATCTGGCTCACCTTGTTCTCCAGGGCGAGGTCCACGAGCTTGAAGTAGTTGTCGCTGTCGAGCACGTTCAGGTCTTCTATCACCTTCTGGTAAGTGATGTCGCCCTGGCAGAAGCTGGCAGCCTGGTCGAAGATGGAGAGGGCATCTCGCATACCTCCGTCTGCCTTCTCGGCAATGACGGCAAGCGCCTGCTCCTCGTATTGGATGCCTTCCTTCTCAGCCACCATCTTGAGGTGGGCGATGGTATTGGGCACGGTCATACGCTCGAAGTCGTAGATCTGGCATCTACTCAGGATGGTAGGCAGGATCTTGTGCTTCTCGGTGGTGGCGAGGATGAAGATCACGTGCGATGGCGGCTCCTCCAAGGTCTTGAGAAAGGCATTGAAGGCGGCGGCACTGAGCATGTGGACCTCATCGATGATGAACACCTTGTATTTGCCTACCTGAGGCGGGATGCGGGTCTGCTCCATCAGGGTCTTGATCTGATCGACACCATTGTTACTGGCGGCATCCAGTTCGAAGATGTTGTAGGAGCGCTGCTCATTGAAAGCCTGGCAGCTCTCGCAGGTATTGCATGCCTCGCCGTCCTCGCGAGGGTGCTCGCAGTTGATTGCCTTGGCAAAGATGCGGGCACAGGTGGTCTTTCCCACACCTCTCGGACCGCAGAAAAGATAAGCGTGGGCAAGCTTGCCACTCTTCACTGCATTCTTCAATGTGGTAGTCAACGCACTCTGTCCAACCACCGAATCAAAGGTCATCGGACGGTATTTTCTAGCCGAAACTATGTATTCTTCCATTCTTTTTTGCTTGAATATACGTTCACTTACATTATTTTTTCTTAATTGTGATGCAAAGATAACAAAAAAATATTATCTTTGCAAACAAATTCGGAAATTAATGAGTCAAAAGTTAAGTATTATATGGAATTATCTCGCTCACTATAAATATCTTATAGTGATAATTGCGGGTGTTTTGATAGTGGGTGTCATTGACGACAATAGCATCCGCCAGCATATCAAGTATCAGATTGAGATAGCCACGCTGCGTTCTGAGATAGAAAAGTACAGAACGGAGTATGACCGGGATCTCCGCATCCTGAAGGAAATGCGCAAGGGACCGGAAGTCTTCGGCAAGATAGCACGCGAACGCTACTTCATGAAGGCTGACAATGAGGATATCTTCGTGCTGAGCACGGATCTGCCCGGTTCGGTGGAAATAGATGAAAACGAGGAGGACAAGGATTCCATCCGGTAACGCTATCTATATAGCGCTTTCTATATATAATAAGGTGTGAACGAACAGAAAAAGAAAATAAGAAAGATGAAACAGTTGAATAAAATACAGAGTGCTTTGTTTTTGTTGGGCGGCGTGCTGATGGTTGTCGGTGCGTGCAGCTTTGTGCTGAAACAGATTTATCCTTCGCTGGTGGAAACCACGAGCTGGGTGTTCCTTCTGGGCACCGTGCTCTTCAGCGTGATCCAGTCGATGCAGACCTACGAGGGCAAGTCGACTGTCATCCATCGCCTGAAGCGCATCCAGAATGTAGCCAACATCCTCTTTATCTTTGCCGGCATCTCGATGGTGGATACGGTCTATACCTTTACCGAGAAATGGCTGGGCAATCCGCAGCTCTTTTACTCCATCTTCTACGGCAAGTGGATCGTGGTGATGCTGGTGGCATCTATCCTGGAACTCTACACCACCTTCCGCATTTCGCACGAAATGAAGGGGGAAGAATGCAAATAAAACATAAATACTTGTAATATTCAATTAAATTGCATCAATTTATTTCGGTACTTCAAGAAATGATTGTACTTTTGTTCACTGAATGTGAATTATAAAGCTTATGAATAAGATATTTTACGCACTTATCACCTTGGTGGCGCTTACCTCATGCGCCAGTAGCTACGATATTTCGGGTACTTCCAACGTGAGTACCCTGGATGGCCGTATGCTCTACCTTCAAATCTTAAAGAATAACGAATTCAGCAAGATCGACTCCTGTGATGTGGTACATGGACAGTTCCATTTCCAGGGAACGGTAGATTCTGCAAGAATGGCAAATGTATTCATGGACGATGAGCCTGTTCTGCCACTGGTGCTGGAGGCGGGAAGCATTACCGTGAAACTCGACGATGTACAGCAGGTAGTAAGTGGAACGCCACTCAACGATAAGCTCTTCGGATTCTTCAAGAAATACCAGCAGCTGCAGAGCCAGCAGCGGGAACTGGTGCATAAGCACGACCAGGCCATCATGAATGGAAGCGATATGCAGGCGGTGACTGCCCAACTGAATGCTGAGGCGATGAAACTCTCCGAGCAGGAGGACAAGCTGGTGACTACCTTCATTACCGACAACTTCGAGAATGTCTTGGGACCAGGCGTATTCTTCCTCGTAACCATGGGCAACCAGTATCCGATGCTTTCGCCATGGATAGAGGATATCATGAGCAAGGCTACAGAGCACTTCAAGAGCGATCCATACGTGAAGGACTACTACCAGAAAGCACAGGAAAACCAGGCTATCATGAACGGTACCCACGAAGCGCAGATGGATCCAAGCATGCAGGCAGGACAGATGGAGGCTCCGCAGACCGATCCGAATGCGGCTCCTGCACCAACGCCTAACGAACTGGCGAAGCCAAGCATTCCTGAAGCAAAAGAGTAAATTCAAAGTTTAGAAAAAAGAAATACTATGTCTAAAGTGTTAATAAAAGGCGGAACTATAGTCAATGAAGGTCGCTCATTCCTGGGTGATCTTCTTGTCGATGGTGAAGTGATTTCAGATATATTTGAAGGCATGGCTCCCCGTGGCATCTACGATGAAGTAGTGGATGCTACGGGGTGTTTCGTTTTGCCGGGTGTAATAGATGACCATGTTCATTTCCGTGAGCCGGGACTTACCCGCAAGGCGGATATCGAGAGTGAGAGCCGCGCGGCTGCCTATGGCGGCGTGACTTCCTATATGGAAATGCCGAATACCGTGCCGCAGACTACCGAACTGCAGGTGTGGAATGACAAGAGAAAGCTGGGCGCAGAGAAGAGTCATGTAAACTACAGCTTCTTCTATGGTGCCACCAATGACAACGTGGATTCCTTTGCCCAGCTGGATATGCACCATGTGCCTGGCATCAAGCTCTTCATGGGTTCCAGCACCGGTAATATGCTGGTGGATAAGATGGAATCACTGAAGCGCGTCTTCAAGACGGCTAAGGACCTGAACCTGCCGGTGATGACGCACTGCGAGGATACCGGAATCATCAACCGCAACATGGCAGAGGCCAAGGCTAAGTACGGAGAGGATCCTGCCGTGGAGCATCATCCGGAAATCCGCAGCGAAGAGGCATGCTATGAGAGCAGCAAACTCGCAGTGGAATTAGCCCGCGAGTTTGGTACCCGTCTGCATATCGCCCATGTTACGACAGCCCGGGAGCTGGAACTCTTCGCTCATCAGAACGGAAAGGCGAATGAGCATTCCGGAGATGGCATCCCTCTTCCTCAGATTACAGGAGAGGCGGTGATTGCGCATCTCGTCTTCTCGGATGCCGACTATGCTACGAAGAAGGCACTCATCAAGTGCAATCCTGCCATCAAGACCCTGGCAGACCGTGATGCCTTGCGCAAGGCGCTCAACGACGGAACCATAGCCACCATCGGTACCGACCATGCTCCACACGAGTGGAAGGACAAGCAGGGGGGATGTGCCAAGGCGGCTTCGGGTATGCCGATGGTGCAGTTCTCGCTCGTTTCCATGCTGGAACTGGTAGATGAAGGCGTGCTTACCATCGAACGGATGGTTGAGCTGATGGCACATCAGCCGGCTCAGCTCTTCCGGGTAGCCCAGCGTGGTTTCCTGCGCAAGGGTTATCAGGCAGATATCGTCATCGTGAAGCCTCATTCTCCATGGACCGTTACAAAGGATGTCATCCAGAGCAAGTGCAAGTGGAGTCCGATGGAGGGACATGAATATCAGTGGCAGGTGGAGCAGACCTTCTGCAATGGTCACCTTGTCTACAACAAGGGTGCCTTTGATGCAGCCTACCGTGGCGAGGAGATGACTTATGACAAAAGATAGAATCGTAAGGCAATACAGAATATCAGAACTGGTGCCCTATATCAACTGGCTCTATTTCTATCATGCCTGGGGATTGAGCGGAAAGCCACGTAGCGACAAGGAGAAGATGAAGCAGGAAGCGCTGGATATGCTTGCCTCCTGGGAGGACAGGTTTCACTGCCATGCCATCTTCCAACTCTTTGACGCCAACAGCGAAGGGGATGATATCCTGTTTCTGAATCAGCAGCTCCGTTTTCCGATGCTCCGTCAGCAGCATCCATCTGCTCCGGGCGCACCGAATCTCTGTCTGGCTGATTTCATCCGCCCATTGTCTCTGGGCAAGAAAGACCAGATCGGGGTGTTCTGTTCTACGGTAGATGGAGGAATCATGGATGCCTACCGGCACGATGATTATCTCAACATGATGGCACAGACCCTGAGCGACCGACTGGCAGAGGCTACTGCCGAGAAACTGCACGAAGAGGTAAGAAAGACCTACTGGGGCTATGCACCCGATGAACATCTTACCATCGAACAGCAGCTTAGGGAGGAGTATCAGGGCATCCGACCAGCCATCGGCTATCCTTCGCTGCCGGATACGAGTGCAAATTTCCTCATCGACCAGCTTCTCGATATGAAGCAGGTGGGCATCCGACTCACGGAAAGCGGAATGATGACACCCCATGCCAGTGTGTCGGGACTGATGTTCGCTCATCCCATGGCTAGATATTTCGAACTGGGTAAGATTGGGGATGACCAGCTGAGGGATTATGCCCGCCGCAGGGGCGTTCCCGTGGAACTGATGAAAAGGTTCCTGCAGTCGAGCCTGCTGAAATAGAAGGTGAGAAGATGATGTTAGTAATCAGAAGTTCGAGAAGATAAAAAAGATAGTTTTTAACAATGATAGCTAGATTATTGATTCCCGTGATTGTGCTCACGGTATTGCCCTATCTCTGGATAGACCGGAAATACCTGCATATTCCTAAGGGAAAACGAAAGATACTATATTGGTTGCCTGCTGCCATCGTGATAGGATACACTGCCTATCTCACCCTGGAGCCTGACTTCCTGCCTGCCAATCCGGTGTTCATAGACATCTGGTTTGGCATGATGGCACTGCTGGCTGTTCCGCAGTTTGTCTTTGCCTTCACCAGTTTTGTGGGATGGGAATGTATGAAGCTCTCCCGCTGCTTCAAGGCAAAAAAAGGGGATGGCAGGTTTAGAGGCAGTGTGCATCGGGCACGCAACTGGGGAAAACTGGTAGGAATCTTCCTTGCCGTATGGGCTTTCTTCAGTTTCATCTATGGCTTTACGATGGGGGTACGACAGTTTCAGGTGAAGCATCTCACGGTCTATGTGCCCGATTTGCCTGAGGCGTTTGAGGGTTACCGCATCGTGCATTTCAGCGATATCCATGTAGGTTCCTATTATGGATGGCGCAGACATATGCCTCAGCGGGATGTAGATAGCATCAATGCCCAGCATCCCGACCTGATCTGCTTTACGGGTGATCTGCAGAATGTGAGACCGGAGGAACTGGTTCCTTTCAAGAAGACATTGAGTGGTCTCAAGGCGAAGGATGGCGTGGTGAGCGTATTGGGCAATCACGATTATACCTATTATATGAATGTGGATGACGAGGCTGAAATCCGCAGGATAGAAGAAAAGGTGCAGCAGACGGAACGGGAGATGGGATGGCATCTGCTGATGAATGAGCACTTTGTGCTGCATCGCGGCAAGGATTCCATCTATGTAGCCGGTACCGAAAACTTCAAGAAGCCTTCGCGTGCAGAGGTGGCACAGGCACTCTATGGTATAAAGAAAGGACAGTTTGTGCTGATGCTCCAGCATATTCCGGAGATGTGGAAAGACATGACGCCTTCGCGTATCAACGAGAAATATGGTTCGAAGGACAGCGTGCTGGTAGCTCCGCAGCTTACCCTGAGCGGACATACCCATGGCGGACAGGTTTCTGTTCTCGGCTTGCGCCCGTCTATGTTCTCGGCTTTCGATTACGGACTCTATGAGCGCGAGGGATGCCAGTTCTATACCACAGCCGGATTGGGAGGAACCATTCCAATCCGCATCGGAGCAACTCCTGAAATAGTAGTCATCACATTGAAACGAAAATAAGATGATCAAATTACGATCTTCCAATAATTCATGAAATTGCGATTATGAAGTACTTATATCGATTATATCAGCTTTTGATATGTTTGCCGATTCTTGTTCTGGCGAGCATCCTGACCAGTCTTGTTACCGTGATAGGCTGCAGACTGGGCAATGGTCACTTCTGGGGATATTATCCCGGCAAGTGGTGGTCTATCCTGTGGATCCGTCTCCTTCTGCTGCCGGTGAAGGTAGAGGGTAGGGAACATCTGAAGAAAAATCAGAGTTATGTGTTTGTAGCCAATCATCAGGGTGCTTTCGACATCTTCCTGATCTACGGCTTCCTGGGACGTAACTTCAAGTGGATGATGAAGAAGGGCATCCGCAAGATTCCTCTGGTAGGTTTGGCTTGCGAGTATGCACATCATATCTTTATCGACAAGAGTGGACCTTCCAAGATCCGTGCTTCCTATGACAGGGCGCGCGAGGTGTTGAAGGAGGGTATGTCGCTGGTGGTATTCCCGGAGGGTGCCCGCAGCTTTACCGGTCACATGGGCGTGTTCCGTCGAGGTGCCTTCATGCTTGCCGACGAATTGCAGTTGCCGGTTTGTCCGCTTACCATCAATGGCAGTTTCGACGTCAAGCCCCGCATGAAGGATATCTACTGGGCATTCTGGCATCCGCTGAAGCTCACTATCCATGAACCGATTGAGCCGATGGGAAAGGGTCCTGAGAATATCAAGAACCAGATGACCCAGAGCTATGATGCCATCATGAGTGGACTGGTGAAGGAACATCAGGGATTCGTGGAGAATCCTGACCAATAAATATATTAAATTAGAACATTATGAGTGACAGTATTGTAATCATTCCTACATACAACGAGAAGGAAAATATAGAGAAAATCATCCGTGCCGTTTTTGGCCTGGAGAAGAAATTCGACATCCTTGTTATCGATGACGGTAGTCCGGACGGAACAGCTGACATCGTTAAGAAGCTGATGGCCGATGAGTTTGCCGACCGTCTCCATATCCTGGAGCGTTCGGGTAAGCTGGGTTTGGGCACAGCCTATATCATGGGCTTCAAATGGTCGCTGAAGCAGGGTTATGACTTCATCTTTGAAATGGATGCCGACTTCAGCCACGATCCTAATGATCTGCCTCGCCTCTATGCGGCTACCCACGATGAGGGCTACGATGTAGCCATCGGTTCCCGTTATGTTTCGGGTGTCAACGTGGTGAACTGGCCTATCGGTCGCGTATTGATGAGCTATTTCGCTTCCAAGTACGTGCGTTTCGTTACCGGTTTCAAGGTACATGATACCACTGCAGGATTCGTCTGCTATCGCCGCAAGGTATTGGAGACCATCAATCTTGATGCCATCCGCTTCAAGGGCTATGGTTTCCAGATTGAGATGAAGTTCACTTCCTTTAAGATTGGTTTCAAGATCAAGGAGGTGCCGGTTATCTTTGTGAATCGCCGTGAGGGAGTGAGCAAGATGAGTGGCGGTATCTTTGGAGAGGCTTTCTTCGGCGTGATGAGACTGCGTCTTGATGGATGGTTCAAGAAATATCCGAAATTGAAGTAAAAGTGACATTACAGGAAATTGCAAAACTATACGGGCGTTCGCCACAGGCGAATGCCCTCTTTGATTTATTGAAGA
>ULQL01050614.1_pt1 | contig 11480 bp, 12 predicted proteins | sample 1954411 | NCBI WGS metagenome assembly ULQL01 (sample SAMEA4835654, study PRJEB28245) | human gut metagenome | biome: gut microbiome; material: fecal sample | place: Denmark | collected 2008 | reverse complement strand
AAAAAGCCAGTATTCTCTTCCGTCGCTTATGCACTGCACCATATAATAGGGATAACGCTTAACGGTAAGTGAAAGAGCCTTCCGTAAAATCTCTTCCTCAATGGGATCGCAGAACCGAAGCATCAGCCTGTAAGCATAGGTGCTTTGCTCGGTCACTCCGTAAAAATAGGTGCTCTCACATATGATTTTTTTCATATCCACAAATTAAAATTCCTTTATTATAAAATCAATCGGCAGGTTGTTTACCTCTTTCGCCTTACGCCAGATTCTTTTTGATTCGCAGAATATTCTGCCCGTCCTTGTATTCGTAAGAGATCTGGTCCATACTTTTCTTTACCATAAAGATACCGAGTCCACCGATCTGCCTTTCATCTGCGGAAAGCGTTGTATCGGGATCATCTTTTGCAAGCGGATCATAAGGCACGCCGTTATCGATAAATGTAATTATCACGGCAAGAGGCGACTTTGTCACTTCCACACGCACGGTCGCCGAGCCTACCTCGGGATGATATGCATAGTTCGCAATATTTCCGAACAGCTCGTCAATGGCAATATCTATCTGCATTTGCGCTTTCATAGGACAGTCTACCGCTTCGAGCTGCTCATTCACAAAATCCGTAACCTTTTCGATGTTTTCAATCGTTGCTTCGGTTGTCAGTTCTTTCATCGCCGCTTTCCTCCATTTTTTGTTTGTATTCCAGACACAGCATGGTAATATCGTCAAACTGGGGCGCGCTTCCGACAAAACGGTCGATATCCTCTTTCACAGCGGAAAGTATCTCTTCCGGTGTGCCTTTTGCGTTTTTGTTCAGAACCGCAGACAACCTCTCCATGCCGAACAGTTCGTTGTTCGTATCGGTCGCTTCGGTCACACCGTCGGTATACTGGAATATCTTGTCTCCCACATTAAGCGTAATGCTTCCGGCACGGTAACGCATATCCTCCATACCTGCCAGAACAAATCCCGGTTTGATCTTGTATGCCTCAAAACTTCCGTCGCGGTAAATAAACGGCATTTCATGCCCGGCGTTTACATAGTTGAATTCTCCGGTCACAAGATCCAGCACGCCTTCAAATGCCGTGATAAATAATCCCTCGCTGTTGGATTCGCAAAGAATGTTGTTTACCTCGGAGAACACTTCTCCAAGTCCGCGCCCGGAACCCGTGTGATCCTTTATAAGCGTTTTGCCTATGACCATAAACAGCGCCGCGGGAACGCCCTTTCCCGAAACATCCGCCATGACGATGGCAAGGTGTCTTTCGTCCACCATGAAAAAGTCGTAGAAGTCGCCTCCCACCTCCTTGGCGGGATTCATTGTAGCGTATATATTGAATTCTTTCCGTTCGGGAAATGCCGGAAAGATAGAAGGAAGCATGGACGCCTGAATGTGCTTGGCAATATCAAGTTCGGCGCCGATCCTTTCCTTTTCCGATGTAACCTTTGAAAGATTGGCAATATAATTTTCAAGTTCTGCAAGCATGAAGTTAAAAGATTCGCTGAGCGATTCTATCTCGTCGCCTGTCTTGATACTTATGCGCTGATTTTCAAATACGCCCGATGCCGTAATTTCCTGCGTAAAAGCCGTAAGCTTTCCGACCGGCTTCGTAACGATCTTTCTTATAAAGAAGATGTAAGCGATAATGGTGATTCCTATAATTGCAAATGAGATGAGCAGCATATTAAGCAGAACCGAGTTCAGATATGTTCTCACCTCGCTCATGTCGAGTATATACTGAATTTCCGCGATCGCCTTGCCGTTTTCATCGAGGATGACCGAAATTCCGGTGTAATTATATCCGTAATCGTTATCGGTAACGAACGGCGCGTCCACACCTTTATTTTCGGCAAATCTGTTCCACGTCGTGATGTATTTCTCCATATCGGCAGGATCGTTCGGATTTGCCGCGTCTATGTAGAGAATATCGCTTTTATAAGGGATCTGCGCTGTGGGATCGTCTCCCATTTCTTCCACCATGGCGTCTATGTAGAAGCAAACGCTGTCCTCATCCGGGACAACAAGAGAGAGGAACGTGATATCTCCGTCCTTTTTGAGACGGTTGAAAAGATTATACATTTCCCGATATTCGGGGGTATTGTCGCCGCCATCGGCAATAATTTTTTTCACGTCCTCTACGTCAATCATGGAAGCAATCGCGTTGCTGTTGATCATAACGCGCTCCGAATACATCTGTTCCAAATATGATTTTGATGTCGCATAGCTGAAAAGCGATACCGCTATCGTCAACACCAATCCCACAATGCCGAGAGAAATGATAAATTTAGGCAAGAGTTTCACTTTCATTGTTTGTCTCTCCATTCAGTAGTTTATAAAATACCTCGGCGTCACACCTGCAACGCCCTTTACAGTACGGACAGACAAGGTCTTTATCGTCGTACCATACATTTTTCGCTTCCGTCAGGTCATCAAATCCGCATTCTTTCAGCATTTTGCCCGCGGGAACGATTTTTCCCGGTTTCCAGCAAATGGCAAACACCGCTCCCGCGGACATCGCAGAGAGCTCTCTTGTGGCAAAGCGGAACATCCTTGTCGCAAGTCCCAGACCGCGGTAAGCTTCTTTAATGCCGATCGACTGTATCTTTCCGACCCGCTTCCCGCTCTCACTGCAAGCGGTGTGAATCACCGATATATCAAGCTTTGCGGAGAGCGCAATGCTCTCTTCATCGGTAAGATAATAATATATGTAGCCCGCGGGCTCGCCTTTATCCGTTTTCAAAAGATAGAAGAATCTGTCCTTTTCCTCAATAGCAGAAAGTATCTCCTCTTTCGAATATAGATTTTTCCCGACGCACTCGTCGCAAAGTGAGCGCGCGGTCTCGGTTTCATCTTTTGTCAACGGACAAAGGAAAAATATCTGTCCGTTTTCACATATGAATTTACAGCTCATATTTCACCTTTCGTACAGGTCAGTATCCGCATTCCCATGGAGATAACAGATCCTTTACTCATAATCAAATGTTTGAGCGTTTTGTAATTCCTGTCAATCCAGTCCGACCACGCTTTATATTCTTCGTTTTCGGGTTCGGCGGCAAGAAGAAGCGCGATATCCTCCGGCAAATAGGAGAAAAAGGTAGTAAATATAGCTTTTTTCTTTTCTTTCTCACCTTTTCCCGCCGAAATACTGTCGTGCCATATATCAATGCCGTCATATCCGCTATCGTGAAGAAGATCACATATATATTTTCCCACTTCGCGGTTCCCGGAATACTTGTCCGCTTTTAATATTGCCAAAAATTCACCGAGTAGTCCGCCCTTATCGCCATTCAATGCGGAAACGCTGTCGTTTGCTTCTATGATCATCAGTTTTCCGTCTTCTTTCAGAAAGGAGCGAAGCGTATAGAGAAGCTTCATAACATCCGAAAGGTGCATCAGAACAAAGGACAGATATATCACGTCAAAGCCTTGAAGCTCTCTCTCATTCATAAGCCCCCGAAGCTTTTCCGAAAAACCGTCGGCTTCCACGTCGCAGTGATAAAAAGAAAATTTTTCATTTCCGAATGTTTTCTGCGCTTTTGTCGCAAGCGCGGAATTGTATTCCAGTCCGATGACCGTTTTGACCGAATCCGATGAGAAACGTTCCACCGTTTTTATTCCATCATTACATCCGATATCCAATACCGCAATGTCATTCTTCCCGGAAAAAATCTGTGCCAAAACAGAATCTTCATAGCAGGACAGCAAGTCGTTCTGCACGCGAAGCCTTTTGATTTCTTTTTTCTCCCCGAAAACAAGTTGAGCTTGCATTATGGATCTCCTTAAATGATTGTATAAAGATAATTAAATATCATTTTGCGCTGATAGTCGCAATACTTCGTTTTCTTTTGTATCAACCTCAGAACGCCCGAATCTATTTCGTCGCCGTTCGATTCAAAGGGATTATACAGGCTGACGTTATCGCGAATGCGCAGCACGTAGTCCCCGTTCTTCTCCATCAGCTTGATGGAGATATAATAGCTCCTGTTGTTCTTGCTTTTATGGTCAAGTCCGAATTTGATAATATTGAGCAGAAGTTCTTCGCAGATAAAATTGATAAAGAACGCCTGCTTCATTCCGATCTCCCATGTGTCGCAAAGCGATTCAAGATCGCCGGAAATTTCAGACATGCTCTCGGTTTTTATCACATAGCTTTTCTCAAAGCATTTCCCTTTTGATCCGTATTTTTCGGATACATATTTTTTTGACGGACGGAACAGGAGAACCGCAAGTATAAGCAGAGAGCAAAACGCCTCTGTACAGATATAAGTGACGGAAAGACCGATAATATTTCCGTTTGGTATGATTATAACGCCGACAATAAGCATCAAAAGACAGTTGCGCGTCGCGGACATTGCTCCCGCGAGCTTTGCCCTTCCGATGGATTGCCAAAATGCCGTAATCACCGTATTGATACCGGTAAACACAATACTAACGGCAAAAATACGCAAAGAGACAGCCGCACGCTCTATCGCCGACGCATCCCTGATCCCGAAAAACCACACGAGCGCATTTGAAAATACGGCGCAGAGCACAGCAAGGATTCCTCCGCCGACAACAGCAACAAAGAGAGCCTTTTTCAAAACAGTAAAAATACCGTCTGTATCGGATTCCCCCGCCAAAAAGGAGGTAACGGTGGAAAGCGAATTTGATGCTCCTTCAAAAACACCTGCGGGAATTGTGCCGATGGTATAAATCACACCGTAAATGGCGACGAAAACCGCGCCCATACCGTTTCCGAAACGAAGGAGCATTGTATTGAATACAAGCATAACGACAGCGCCGAATATATTCGCCGATCCCATACCGAAGCCGTGACAGACAAATTTTCCGATATCCGAAAACTTCGGCAAAATAAGGCGCAGTTTCAGCAGTTTTCTCTTCTTGAAAAAGTGCGTCAAAAGAACAAGCGTTCCCAGTGCTTCCGCAATGCAAAGAGATGCGGACGCCCCGATTATTCCCCATGCAAACACCTTCATAAACAAAAGATCGAGCGAGAGATTTGTAAAGATCACTACCGCCGACGAAGCGGCGGCAAGCTTCGGATCGCTGTCTGTACGAACAGACACCGAAAGAATGTGGTACATCACAAATACGGGTGCAGACCACATGACAACGGTGAGATATTGCTCCGCCAGAGGATACAGTTCCTCGGTAACACCGAGGAAAGAAAAATAGGCATTCTTAAAAAGAAGCGGCGAAAGGCTCAAAAATCCTATAATAAGCCCAAGACAAATTTGAGCGTGAAACACGCGGTTTGCGCCCTCCACGTCGGATGCACCGAGCATTCTGCCGATATGTACATTGGCGCCGACGCCGATGGTAACGCCGAACAAAGCATAGAGCAGAAAGACCGGGGTAGATATATTGGCAACGGCAAGACCGTCCGGTCCAATCAGATTTCCGACAAGAATCGCATCTACGATCGTGCAGATAGTTGTAACAAGAGAAGTGCATACGCCCCATATCAAAAAATGTCTATATGCACTGCCTGCAAACTTTGTATCCATCGTTTACACGTTATTCGACAGTCAGAATTTCGCTGAAACCTGTCACTTCGAAAATATCCGCAATGGTTTCGTTGACATTACGGATCACCATTGCGCCCTGCTTGTTCATCACCTTCTGTGCCGCGAGAAGCACGCGAAGTCCGGCAGATGAGAGGTATTCCAAAGCCTTAAAATCAAGAACGAGTTTTTCTATACCGGAAATACTGTGTTTCAATTCAGCTTCAAGCTGAGGTGCTGTGGTGGTGTCAAGTCTGCCGGTAAGGCATACGGTCAATTCACTTCCGTTAAGTGTTTTTTCAATGGTCATTTTTATATTCTCCCAAATAAAAAATTTTTATATGTGTATTAGTAAAAGCAGATAAACTTCAAGACAAACTATTCCTTCACCTCAAATGACGGGATATGTCTGTTCTTTTTTGCAGTCATTCACTTATGTCAATCAAAGTTTCAAGGCGGTTTCGAGGGCAAGAGTTATCATTTCCCCGAAAGAATTTTGTCTCTCCTCCGCCGTTGTTTCCTCGCCGGTTATAATGTGGTTGGATACTGTACAGATAACAAGCGCGTTCTTATGCAGCCTTGCCGCATTCATATAAAGCGCCGCACCTTCCATCTCCACCGCCATCACGCCCATCTTTGCCCAGCGTTCATTTGCGGTATCATCGTCGCCGTAGAAAATATCCGAAGAAAGAAGATTTCCGACGTGATACGAAACGCCCATTTCCTTTGCACATTCCACGCAGTTTTTCATCATTTCATAGCTGCAAAGAGGAGCAAATGTTCCCGGAAGATTGTAATTTGACGCAAAATTCGAATCGGTGGAGCAGCCCATACCGATAACCACATCACGGACATGAATATCTGTGTTAAGCGCGCCTGCGGAACCGATACGGATAATGTTGTGTACCCCGAAAAAACTAAAAAGCTCATAGGAATAGATACCCATGGAGGGCATTCCCATTCCACTCGCCATGACCGATACACGCTTGCCTTTATAGGTTCCCGTATACCCTTGGACGCCTCTGACGTTGTTTATGAGCTTTGCATTTTCAAGATATTTTTCCGCAATCAATTTTGATCGAAGAGGATCGCCCGGCATCAGTACCGTGGGAGCAAAATCCTCCGGGGCAGCATTTATATGTGCAGTTGCCATATTTTCACACCTCAACTTCCTTATTATTCAGCATCAGTTTTATTTGCCTGCAAGCGATACGCAGTTCGCCGCGGTTTTCCATAACCGACGCGCAGTAGTTCATCGTTTCCTTTACCGTCCTTGCGCACTCTGTAACGCCGTCTTCTATTCCCTTGTTATCGGTATCGGCGGATATGAGTATAAAATCATCAAAAAAATCCACGCTGTGAATAGCTTCGTGCTTTGAAAATTCAAACACGTCCTTTTCACTCATGCCCTCCATACTTTCGGTATTATAAAGAAGGTCGGGATTTCTGTCCGATGCGATATCGAGTTCGTCCGCAATGCGTATAACGGCGGCAAGAACTGCAAGATTGGCTTTGTTTCCGTCTCCGAGATCATAGTCCGCGGGATAGAGCGCTTTATCCATCAGATCGGTTTTACGGTGTCCGCGTCCGACCTCGGCTATGGCATTTGCGTAACGCTCATTCGGTATTTCAAGTATCTGCCAATATTTTTTCACAAAGGCAGCCGAAAACTCATTGTGAAACTTCCGTATCAAAGTGGGTCTTGACATCTCCGTGTGACTTCCCACGTATTCTCTCAGACCCGAAACGTCGATAAAAGACTCAATGTCCTTGTCTGACACGCCCATTCCGATATCATGCAGAGCCGTCGCCATCAGGTATATGTATATTTCGCCCGCGCCAAGTTTTTTCACATCCTCGCGAAGCAACTGATTCGTTATGTTCGTTACATTCAGGGTGTGCAGAAGCGTATGATCGGTAAACGTCGGAAAGACCGCAAGAAATTTTTTTAACATCTGCTCGAAAAGCGACATACAACCGTTATGACGATGTGCAAGCTCGCTATTCAGTTGATTCAGCCGTGTTTCAAGCGAAAAATCATAATTCGACATGGCGTTTATTTTACAGTCAGAATCTCTGAAAAGCCTGTAACTTCGAATATCTCGGCAATGGTATCGTTTACATTTGTGATAACCATTTCGCCCTGCTTGTTCATCACCTTCTGCGCCGCAAGAAGCACGCGAAGCCCCGCGGAAGAGAGATATTCCAGTGCCGCAAAATCAAATATAAGTTTTTCGACGCCGCCGATACTCTTTTTCAGTTCCGCTTCCAGAAGAGGCGCTGTCGTCGTATCCAAACGTCCCGACAGGATGAGTGTAAGTTCTTTTCCGTTTTCCTTTTTTTCGATATTCATATCAACAACTCCTTGATTTTTTATCTTTATTTCTTCTGTATATTCTGATTTCCGGATTCATCGCTATGATTTTCCTTTGTGAGCATCTGATCGGTTTTCATCCGCAACAGTAGCAGCATTTCAAGTTCTTTACCGTTCAGCTCCAAACCGGATTTGCGAAACAGCGCCAACATTCTCTCACGATATTCCTCTTCGGAGATATACGGTATCTGCTCGGACAGGGAAGCTAACCCCTTTTTCAGCTCTTCATTTGTATCAAGCTCATAATTAAACATGGCAGAATCGGAAAAACCGATCGACCGTTTCTCCTTTTTCATCTTGTTCCCTCTTTTTTTCGAATTATTGATGCCGTTTTATTAGAATATTATATATTCTAATACGACTTTTTTCGCGAAAAGGAACGAGATGTATTTTCAGAGGAACGAAATGTATTAAATAACGAAAAAAGCGCAGTCATCAAGACTGCGCTTTTGTATCAAAACTATTACTTTTGTTTGTCCAGCAAATATTCAAAAAAACGGTTCTGTACGGTTTTCAGAACCGTACGCGAGACGGGGATTTTGCATCCTCCCACAGATAATCCGTATGCGTCGATTCCCGTTACGTGCTCAAAATTAACGACATAGGAACGGTGCGGAGAATAAAACGAAGGATAGGCTTCCAGACGTTTGCGCCATTCCATAAGCGACATCTGCGTTTGAAGAATCTGCCCGTCGGAAAGATAAACCGATTGTTTTTTTCCAAAGCTCTCGATATATAAAATCTTTTCGATATGCAGAGCGTGCACGCCGCCGTCGCTTAATTTCACCAAAAGCGGCGGCTGAGAGTAGTTGATACGTCCGAAGACGGAAATCAACCGCTCGGAAAGCGCTGATGCCTGAATCGGTTTTAACAAATATCCGACGGCATTTACGCCAAAGGCGTCTATGCCGTATTCATGCGAGACCGTCAAAAAAATAATTTCCCCGCTGTCGCCCCGCTCCCGTAACTTTTGCGCGCATTCGATCCCCGTCAGATTGCGCATGATAATATCCAGAAGATACACGTCGAATCCGCCGTGATCATGTGTATATTCTAGCAGAGCGAACGGCTCTGTAAACGACATTACCGTCACCGAATACTCGGTATGTTCTCTCTGAAACTCTTCAAGAAGTTTCAGCACGGAAGACAGCTCGTTCTGATCGTCGTCTAACACCGCGATCTTTATCATGTTATGTACCTGCCTTAATCAAGGAGTTTTCCGCGAGAATGCTTTCGATTGCCGGATATCCGATAGTGAACGAAGGGCTTCCCATGTTTCCGGGCGCAATCTGATTTTCATCGAACACAATGACAAGAGCGTGATTTTTATCAAGATAGAAATTCGGATCTTTTAATTCCGAAAGTCGCGGTTCATCGTCAAAAATGCCGAATCCGAAGTAAGAATCGTAGTTTTCGGTTACGCCTTTCTCCATCTGCCGCAGGATCTCGTTTACCAAAACCGACTCGTAGTCGCTTCCCGCTTTGAACAGATCGGAAAGCTCTAAAATTTTTCCTGTGGATTTATTTACGGTAAAATACCTGAAATATTCCGCAGAATTTCCCACTTGCAGAAGATAACTCATTCGCAAAACATAGATTTCATCATCGTTGACAATCTCCTCCGAAGAGAATTCCGCCGCGACATAGCCGTTGTATTTGCGCAAATAATAGCTGTTAAACAAGGCTTTGCATTCTTCCACGTATCCGTTTATAATTTCTTCCGCACTCGGTACATTTGTTTCCGGTTTGTTTATCTGTATCTTACTGTCGCCCCATTGCCAGCCATAGTTGCGGAAATCAATGATTTCTATTGTCTTGCCGATAAAAGGCGTTTTTTCCAATGCGTCGATCGTATACGGCATACAGTTGAGAGACAGAATACCAGCCATAAGGAAAGCAACGCCGCCCGCTGCCGAACGCAGTACAACATGAGATTTGTCGTCTTTTTTATTATTCCCTCCCAATGTTTTACGGAACATAACCGCAACCAAATTAAACACGCCGTCATCGACAAGAATCTTCACCATGCCGCCGTATTTCTGCGTGATGTGTTGTATGCTCAAAAGTCCGTAACCGTGCCCCTCTTTTTTCTCAAAAACGGGGAATCCTTCCTCGTCAAGCGGCACCTCCCACTCTATCGGGTTCTTTACCGTAACGGATAATCTTTCCTCTGTATATTCTGTAACGATCTCGATTTTCTTCTCATCGCTTTTGATTTTCATACATGCGTTAACGGCATTATCCACCGCATTGGAAATAACAGAGCACAGATCTATTTCGTCGACAAACGGCTCTTCGGATAAAGAAATATGGGTGTCAAACGCGACTCCGGCGCTTCTTGCCCTTTCAGCATATACGGAAAACAATGCATTGATCGTTGAGTTTTTGCAATATTCTGTTTTTTCGGTTTTCTCCAATCGCCCGTTAAGTCCCGCCAAATATTCCTCTACCTGCGAATTGCTCCCGCCTTTCAGCATTCCCTGTATAACCGAAAAATGGTGCCGCATATCATGACGGTATTGTCTGCCAAGCTCGACCGTACGGCGCATCGCTTTGTATTCTTCGCGTTCGATTTCAAGTTGTTTTTCTATCATTTCCATTTCGCTTGCGATCTGTTTTTGACGATAGTTCGAAGAGATCAATGCCGTGATAACACAAAATACACTGATATCCAACAACAGTACCATGACGTTCACGGCTATGTCTATCAACGAATCCTTCTGCCAAAGAGAGCATAATAAAAGACAAAGCAACGCGGGAATGATATACCACAACTTATTAGGGATCACATCTCTCTGTGCAAATACTTTGCGAAGGAACCGGAAAACGATAAATCCGATGATTCCCGCCGCAACGGCACAGGCAAAAAGACCAACATGAAGAATACTTTTTCCCCAACTTACAAAGATCTTGTAAATGGTCAAATAAATCAGATTGACCGACACCGAGCACAATGCGGCGAACAAGACCGAAAAAATTTTGCTGATACAGTTGCTTGCCGATAAAACAAAAAATGTGATCACAACAGGCAAATATGCCGTCACAGGCATCAGATGAAGTAATAAGGGAGATTTCTTATCCAAAACAAATCCAAAGATATGCAATGCAAAAATCGCCGCTATCACAATCGCCCAGATGGCGCCATTCAACTTCGGCGAAAAGCGTTTATTTGTAAAAATGACTGCAATGAAGCAAAACAGCGCAAACGGAAACAATGCATATATCCAATTGTATACTGTCATTTTACTCCTCCTGTATTTTACAAAACATGTCACAATAAACAGACCGTCTGCAAGTTTTATCGTTATATTTATATAATATTTTTCTTTCAAGTGAAGTTATTACAAGAAAAAACGGGCGAATATATATGATAGAATCATAATGGTAAAAAAGCGAACTACATTCACCCATTTTATGATATCATAAACTCGATAAACTGTCAATATTGCTCTTTTTTCCTCTGCTTATATAACAATTTCGAATATTTTAGTCAAAAACAGGCAAAAAAAACGTTAAAATCAGGATAATAATAAAAATCTCATATAAAGAAAAGCCTGCATATAATGATGTGAACCCCAAAAGTTGGACAAAATAATATAGTTAATT
>ULQL01044454.1_pt1 | contig 11480 bp, 12 predicted proteins | sample 1954411 | NCBI WGS metagenome assembly ULQL01 (sample SAMEA4835654, study PRJEB28245) | human gut metagenome | biome: gut microbiome; material: fecal sample | place: Denmark | collected 2008 | reverse complement strand
AGCGGCGGTTGTATTAGTCAGGGGAATATTTCATCATGCGAGACAAAAAGAAACAGGATTATTCCGATACGGTAAAGCATATTGCCTTTATAATGGACGGAAACGGAAGATGGGCTAAAAAAAGATTCATGCCGAGAGAGTACGGGCATAAATTCGGCGCTGACAAATTCCGCGAAATTGCGGAGTACTGCCGCGATCTGGGGATACGTTATGTCACGTTTTATGCATTCTCCACGGAAAACTGGAAGCGTCCGGAAAATGAAGTAAAGGCTATAATGAAGCTTTTTATAGATTATCTTGACGATGCGCTTGAAACGTTGACAGATGACGTCGGTGTTGTATTTTTAGGTTCGAAAGAGCCTTTTTCCGAGGATATCAGAAAAAGAATGAACGATATCGAAGAAGAGACTAAACAAAGAGAAAAAAAACTTTGTATAGCGATAAATTACGGAGGCCACGCGGAGATAGTCGATGCCGTCAATAAACTGATATCGGAAGGTAAGACGTCTGTTACGGAAGAAGATATAACAAATTCCATATATTCCGGCGTTTGTCCGCCGCCCGATATAATCGTAAGAACGGGCGGAGAAATGCGCTTGTCTAATTTTCTGATGTGGCAATCCGCGTATTCGGAACTTTTCTTTTTGGATACGCTTTGGCCGGATTTGAAAAAATCCGATGTCGACGATGTTTTAAAACAATTCGGCAAAAGAAAAAGAAGATTCGGAGGTGTTTGATAGATATGATAAAAAGAATAGTCACGGCGATAGTGTGCCTCGGTATTTTCATACCTGTACTGATATTTTCCGGAACGACGGCGGGAAAATATGTTTTCGTTTCTGTGTTGGGGCTGTTAGCTTTGACGGCGATGTATGAGATATGCGGTTGTTTCGGTGTAAGAAAGCGCATTTTTATATCTGCTCCGACATATTTGTTTGCTATTGCCACTACTCTTATAACCATATTTTTTTCCGACAACGAACATTATGTTGCCTATCTCATATGTACAGGCTTTATATTTATGTTTGTTATTCTCGCATCATCCATGTTCCACATAGGAAATATTCATTTTTCTCAGGTTGCTTCGCTTGCCGCAACGGCTTTTTATATTATCTGCGGCTTTGTTTCAATAAGCTTCCTCAGATACTCTCCAATGGGCGAGTATTTGTATTGGCTTATATTTATAGGCGCATGGGCAACCGATACAGGAGCTTATTTTATCGGAATGCTCTTGGGAAAACATAAACTCATTCCGGAAGTAAGTCCCAAAAAAACGGTAGAGGGGGCGATAGGCGGCGTTTTAGGATGTGTTCTCGGATTTGTAATATTCGGATTTTGCATGACACATTTCAATTCTTTTCAAGTTAATTACATCTATCTTATAATGACCGCTGTTTTTGTATCTGTTATTTCTCAGTTGGGCGATCTTATAGCGTCTTATATAAAAAGAGAGAATGATATAAAAGATTACGGAACGATATTTCCGGGACACGGCGGCGTTATGGACAGGTTTGATTCCATTATAGCAGTAGCGCCTGTAATACTCGGAATTGCAGTAATATTCGGAGTAAAACTTATTTATTAACATTGATTTAACGTAAAGAATAAATGCCCGTCACAAAGAATAATAATATATTGTTTGTTACCGAAATAAAAATGAGGGTTTAAGTAATGTATATTTTAATAGCTATACTTTTGTTCGGGCTTTTGATTTTGGTTCATGAGTTTGGACATTATCTGACTGCAAGGATTTTTAAAGTCACAATAAACGAATTTTCGATAGGAATGGGTCCGAAGCTCATTTCAAAAAAATCGAAAAAAACGGGAATAGCCTATTCTTTGCGTCTTTTGCCGATAGGCGGTTTTGTAAGCATGGCGGGTGAAGATGAGGAAAGCGATGACGAAAACGCTTTCTCCAAAAAGCCCGTATGGCAAAGAATAATAATATCCGTGGCAGGTTCTCTTTCCAATATACTTATCGGATTTCTCGTAATGTTTATTTTAGTATCCACGATGCCGAGGATTCCGTCTACTGTGATAAATGATTTTGCAGAAAATTCCGTTTCGGATTCATACGGACTTATGCCGGGCGACAGAATAACGGAAGTTGCGGGACATAAAGTCCATATAGCTAACGAAATGGTTTATTTTATAAGCAGATACGGCGCCGAGCCAGTAGATGTTAAAGTTGTTCGCGACGGAAAAGAATTGGTTTTGGAAAATGTAAAATTTCCGACGTATTCCTCTAACGGAATAGTTTTCGGCGATTATGATTTTTATATACGCGCCGCAGATAAAAACATCGGCACTGTTATAAAAAACGGATTCCATCAGGCAACTCTTACAATAAGGACTGTTTTTGATTCGCTGTTCGATCTTATAACGGGAAAATACGGTGTAAAGGATCTTTCAGGTCCTGTCGGTTTTACAAATGTTATAAGCAGCGCGGCAAAAACGGGTAACGCATATCAGGTATTTTATATTTTTGTGTTGCTTGCCATGAACCTCGGAATAATGAACCTTATTCCTTTTCCAGCGCTCGACGGCGGAAGAGTGTTAATGCTTATTATAGAACTTATTATAAGGCGCCCCGTAAACAAAAAAGTAGAAGGATATATAAATCTTATAGGAATGGCGATTTTGTTGTTGTTTATGGCTTTTATAACATTTAAGGACATAACTCAACTTATAAGAAAGTAGATATGAATTACAACGAAATAAGAAGAAAAACAAAGAAAATAAAAGTCGGAAATACATTTATAGGCGGAGATTCAAATGTTTCCGTTCAGACGATGACGAATACCGATACACACGATAAAGAAGCGACTTTAAATCAGGTGAAGGAACTTGAAAAAGCGGGAGCGGACATAATCCGTATAGCCTTGCCGGATATAAAATCTGTTGAGACTATATATTTTATCAAAGAAAACGATATAAAAACGCCTATTGTCGCCGATATACATTTTGATTATAAGATAGCGATCGAAGCGGTTGCGGCAGGAATAGACAAAATCCGTATAAATCCCGGCAACATAGGAAATGACGAAAAAGTTAAACTTGTTGCCGATTCTTGCAAAAAAGCCGGAGTGCCGATACGTATAGGTGTAAATTCGGGCTCTCTTGAATCTTTGATTCTTGAAAAATACGGCGCGCCCACTGCGCAAGCTCTTGCGGAAAGCGCTCTCTATCACGCATCTCTTCTTGAAAAATACGATTTTGACGATATTGTCATATCTATAAAATCAAGTCATGCCGATATCATGAAAAAAGCGTGTGAGATAGTATCTTCAAAATGCGATTATCCTCTCCATATAGGCGTTACGGAAGCAGGCAGAGGAAACAGCGGACTTATAAAATCGTCGGCTGGAATAGGCGCTCTTCTTCTTTCAGGAATAGGCGATACTATAAGGATATCTCTTACGGATAATCCCGTTAATGAAGTATTGTACGGAAAAGAGTTACTCCGCTCTCTTGAAATCGCAAATGAAAATTATATAAATATTATTTCCTGTCCGACCTGCGGAAGAACAAAGATAGATTTGATAAAAATCTGCGAAAAGCTTGAAAACAGACTGAAAAATATCGAAGGGCTTGACAGGAAAATAACGGTGGCTGTTATGGGGTGTGCCGTAAACGGTCCCGGAGAGGCGCGTGAAGCCGATATAGGCGTTGCCGGAGGGGAACACGAGGCTTTGCTATTCCGTCACGGAAAAATAATACGCAAAATACGCGAAGAAGACGTGGAAAACGAACTTCTCGAAGAGATAAAAAGGATATCAAAATAAACGGAGGACATAAGTGGAAACATTAAAGACTATTGTCGATGCTTTTCCGAGATGCAGATTCAATGCGGAAAATACAGAGATTGCGAGTATCGGAATTGTAGAATCGCGCCGTGTGGCAAGAGAAGAACGCGCAGTAGAAGCAGATGTTAAGTTTCCTTATTTTGTACCTTACAAAAAGCTTTTTTCTCTCGAAAAAGAAATAACAGATGCCTACGCGCTGAATTATGTAAAAATATATCCGAGATATGATAAATCTCTGTTTAATGAAAAATGCATAGCGGATATTCTTTATGAGGCGCAGAAAACAGACGCCGTTTCTCATAGCTTTCTTCCGAATTCGAATTTTACTATAAGCGGGAATCTTCTTACAATAAATCTGCATGTGGGACAAGGTGCCGTAAGTTTTGTAGAACGTGTAAATATGGGAAAGAGAATTTCCTCTATAATATTGCGCGAATTCGGTATAAAAATAGACGTCGAATTCACGCAGTCGGAACAAGCCGATATAGAATTCGATGAAATGATCCAAAAAGAGATAAGCGCGTTCTACACAAGTTTTGAGCCTCCCGCAGAAAATAAACAACACGTTGCCGCACCGGATACAAAAGCAAATGCCGGATACAGCGAGAATGTTTTTGAAAAAGAGAGTAATAAAAAGGCGCGTTTCACTCTTCTTGACGAAATAAAAGATTCTTACATAGATGACAAAGGGTTCCTGCACGCTGGATTTTTAACTTTTGATATATCGGATCCGCAGGTCATATACGGCAAGAGTTTCAAAATATCCCCGGTTATAATAGCAAACCTGAACAGACAGTTAAATTATGTAACTGTCACGGGAGAAGTGTTCGGTTTTTCTGTAAGAGAGATGAAGAAAAAGGGGAATTTCTCCGTATCTTTCGGTCTTACAGACAGAAATGCCTCCATAACAGTAAAAAAGCTTGTTTCCGCGGACAGAGGGGAAGAAGCCTTTTTGAATATTTCCGATGGAATGTTGGTTTCCATAGAGGGAAAAATATCTTTTGACGAGTTTGAAAACGAAAATGTTCTGACGCCTTTTTCTGTTTTGGAAGTCAAAAAAGTAGAACGTTTCGATGATTTCCCTGAGAAAAGAGTGGAACTTCATCTGCATACGAATATGTCCACGATGGATGCGACGATTCCGCCCGATGTTGCCGTAAAAACCGCATATCGCTTCGGTCACAGAGCGATAGGAATAACGGACCATGCAAATGTACAGGGGTATCCTGAGGCTATGCTTGCATCAGAAAAACTCGGAATGAAAGTGCTTTACGGACTTGAAGGATATTTTGTAGATGATACGGCAAAAGCTATTTTCGGAAACGACGAAGTCGGATTTGACGACGAATTTGTAGCTTTTGATATAGAGACAACCGGTCTTTCTCCGCTTAGCTGCCAAATAACCGAAATCGGCGCCGTTCTTGTTAAAAAAGACGTTGTGCTTGATAGATTTCAAACTTTTGTAGACCCCGGAGTGCCGATCCCGCCCGAAATAGTAAATCTTACGGGTATCACCGATGATATGGTCAAGGGCGCTCCGACTCCCAAAGAAGCGGTTAGCGAATTTATAAAATTTATCGGAGACAGAATGCTTATTGCTCATAACGCTTCGTTCGATATGAGTTTTATAAGAAAAGTTGCGGAAGATAACGGATTTGACTTTGCAAATTCATATCTCGATACCGTTTCCATGTCTAGATTTACAAACCCCGAATTAAAGAGACATAAGCTCGATATCGTGGCGGATTATTTCAAAATAGGCGATTTCAATCATCACAGAGCCAGCGACGACGCGGAAATGGCTTCAAAGATATTTTACCGAATGGTCGAAAAACTCGCGGGAGAGGGCATTTATACTCCTTCACAGATGTCTCTTGCGATGAACAAGAATACAGACCCGCTTTCTCTTAAAACGTATCATATAATCATATATGCGCAGAATGCGGTAGGACTTAAAAATCTTTATAAAATAATTTCCAGAAGTTATCTTGATTATTTTAAAAAAGTGCCGCGAATTCCGAAAACGGTACTCGAAGCACACAGGGAAGGACTTATAATCGGTTCCGCGTGCGAGGCGGGACAGCTATATACCGCCGTCCTTGAAAACAAGCCGTGGGACGATCTTCTGACTCTTGCGGATTTTTACGATTATCTTGAAATCCAGCCTGTTTGTAACAATATGTTTCTTGTGGAGAACGGCACTGTTGCCGGTGTTGAAACTTTGCAGGAGATAAACAAAACCATTATAAAACTCGGAGACACGCTCGGAAAACCCGTTGTCGCTACGTGCGACGCGCATTTTCTCAATTATGAAGATGAAATATACAGAAAAGTTCTCTTGGCGGGACAAAAATATTCCGATGCGGACAGGGATATTCATCTTTATTTCAGAAATACGGAGGAAATGCTGAAAGAATTTGAATATCTCGGAAAAGAAAAAGCGTATGAGATAGTCATAACCAATACAAACAAGATAGCCGATATGATCGATGACAATATACGACCTTTTCCGGATGGCACTTTTACGCCCTCAATGGAGGGTGCGGAAGAAGATCTTAACAGAATGTGTTATGAAAGAGCGCACAGTATGTACGGTGATCCGCTTCCGGAAATAGTTGAAAAACGACTTTCGAAAGAGCTGACTTCGATTATAAAAAACGGTTTTGCGGTGCTTTATATGATAGCGCAAAAGCTTGTAAAATTCAGTGAGGATAACGGATATCTTGTCGGCTCGCGTGGTTCCGTTGGCTCATCTTTTGTAGCTTCAATGGCGGGAATATCGGAAGTAAATCCGCTTCCTCCCCATTATTACTGCCCGAACTGTCAACATTCGGAATTTTTCACAGACGGAAGCGTTGGTTCCGGATTTGATCTTCCGGATAAAAACTGTCCCGAATGCGGAACAAAAATGATAAATGACGGTCATGATATACCGTTTGAAACCTTTTTGGGATTTTACGGCGATAAATCGCCCGATATAGATCTTAACTTTTCCGGAGAAGTACAGGGAAAGGTACATAAATACACAGAGGAACTTTTCGGCGAGGAAAACGTGTTCAGAGCGGGCACGATAGGAACGCTTGCCGACAAAACGGCTTACGGATTTGTCGCCAAATACATGGAGGACAAAAACATAACCGTAAACAAATCCGAAATAAACAGAATAATAGGCGGATGTGTCGGCGTAAAGAGGACAACCGGTCAGCACCCCGGCGGCATTGTCGTCGTACCGCGAGAATACGAAATATACGATTTTTGCCCCGTTCAGCATCCCGCCGATGACCCGAATTCGGATATAGTCACAACGCATTTTACGTTTGCCTATCTTCACGATACTCTGTTGAAGCTTGACGAGCTCGGACACGATATTCCGACCAAATACAAGATGATAGAGCGTTTTTCGAATACAAGCGTTCTGGATGTCCCCATGAATGATCCTGATACGTATAAAATGTTTCTTTCTTCCGAAATATTGGGCGCCGATCTTTCCGCAATAGGTATAAAAGTAGGCACTCTCGGAATTCCCGAATTCGGAACAAAATTTGTCATGCAGATGCTTGAAGATACGAAACCTAAATGTTTTGCCGATCTGATACAGATATCCGGACTCTCTCACGGTACCGATGTTTGGCTCGGTAATGCGAGCGAACTTATAAGAAAAGGTATATGCACCATTTCGAGTGTTATCGGAACAAGAGACGGTATAATGCTTGACCTTATAAGATACGGTCTTGATAACAGCCATGCTTTTAAAATAATGGAATTTGTCAGAAAAAACAAACGCGGTCTTCCTATAAAAGACGAAATGTTAAAACAGATGCGTGAAAAGAATGTTCCTGAATGGTATATCGAAAGTTTGGCTAAAATAAAGTATATGTTCCCGAAAGCTCATGCTGCCGCATATGTAATGAGCGCTATACGAATCGGTTGGTATAAGGTTCATATGCCGCTCGTGTTTTATGCAGGCTATTGGAGCGCCGCTCCGGGAGGCTTTGACGGTGCTCTTGCCGTGAAGGGCAAAGAAGCTATCTTGAAGGCGCTCGAAGAAATAAAAGCAAAGGGCAAAGAAGCGACTCAAAAGGAAAACGAAACATATTCTTCTATGCTTATGGCATATGAATTTTTGGCAAGAGGATTTAAATTTCTTCCTGTTGATATTTATAAATCCGATTCTAAATTTTACCTTCCGGAAGACGGAAAAATCAGAATTCCGTTTACGTCGTTGCCGGGACTCGGAGAAGCGGCGGCGCAAAGCATAGTTGATGCAAGAACGGGAGGGGAATATCTGTCAGTTGAAGATATGAAGGAAAGAACAGGCATATCAAAAGCCGTTATAGAGATACTTCAAGAAAACGGAGCTCTTTCCGGACTTTCCGAGACAAGCCAGATGTCGCTTTTTTAATAAATTTATTTTTTGAAAACAAATTTAAGGCAAAATTGCATTAAAATCTTTATTTTTAAATTTTTATGTAAAAAGTATTGTCAAAATCTGTTTTTAATGGTATACTTATCACAGTATCTAAATTCCATGTGAAAAAACAAGTCGCATGAGGTCACATTTAAAGAAAGGAAATCTATTAGAATGAATAAGACTGAATTAGTAGAAAAGATCGCTAAAAACACAGGAGTTAAGAAAAAAGACGTTGAAGCAGTTGTTGCGGCTCTTGTTACTTCTGTGGAACAGGCACTTGTTGACGGAGAAAAAGTACAGGTTTCGGGTCTCGGTTCTTTTGATGTTAAAAAGAGAGCAGAGAGAGTAGGCAGAAATCCCAGAACAAAAGAAAAAATCACGATTCCTGCTTCGAAATACCCCGCATTTTCCGCAAGCAAGTCTCTTAAAGAAGCTGTTAATAAATAATTGTGGAAAACAGAGCCGCTTTTTTATAGCGTCTCTGTTTTTTTGCCAAAAGGAGGTTTTTAATGAGACTCGATAAATATTTGAAGGTATCAAGAATAATAAAAAGGCGCACCGTAGCAAACAATGCCTGCGATTCGGCTCACGTAAAAGTAAACGGAAGAGATGCAAAGGCTTCTTATGATGTAAAGATAGGCGATATTATCGAAATATCTTTCGGCGAAAAAAAATTATGTGTCAGAGTTACCGATGTTAAAGAGCATACTTTGAAAAACGATGCTTCACAGCTTTTTGAAGTGATATCCCAGTAATATTTCCGTATTTCTCTTCATAGAATTTAACAGTATATACTGTTAAAGGAGAATAAATATGGAACAGCAGAGAGAAAAAAATTCCACATCATTGGTGTTAAAAAACCGCTCGTCATTATTTATAAACGGAGTATTGGATATATTGAGTTCCGATGAAAATTTGATATCTTTAAATACAAATGACGGCGGTCTTGAAATCGGCGGGGCGGATTTGAAAATAAAAAATATGAACGTGGAAAATGAAGAGATAACCGTGGAAGGTATTATAGATTCTCTGATTTATAATGACAAAAATCAACCCGCAAAAGGCGGCTTTTTCGCGAGAATATTCAAATGATAGCCGATTTTTACAATTCTTATAAATCGTTTTTGGGAGCCGTTTCTCTAGGCGTTATTTTCGGTATTTTATATGATATTTTCAGAATATTGAGGATATCCCGTATGCCGCATATAGCACCTGCCGGAAAATTTTATGACAGAATAGCCATACCGAAAAAAGACGGTAAAAAGCATAAAAATGTAAAAAAAATATTGCACATTTCAGATAGTGCCATAACAATTATAGAAGATATATTGTTTTGGCTTATAATAACTTTAAGCGAGATACTTTTTATATATCATGTAAACGGCGGAGAAATAAGAATATATTTTTTTGTATGTAACTTTATAGGCGCGGCAATATATTTCTTCACAGCCGGTAAACTTATAATGTTTTTTTCGGTAAGAATCATATTTCTGTTTCGATGCTTGCTTTATTGGTTGATTTATATTATAATATATCCTGTAAGGAAAATCTTGTCTTTGTTTAATCGTATTTTGATGTTTATGTATACAAAGATTATATATCCCGCTATAATGCGTTCCAGAAATAGGAGAGAAATGTCTTATTCGATAAGGAAATGTGCGGAAACATTAAAAGAAGCAAGAATGGGATTTTCGAATTATGGGAGGCTCAAAAGTGTTACAGAAACAAAAGAAAAAGAATCTGATATATAGAACGGTGTTTACCGTCATCGTGATTTTTCTGATTGTAACGATTGTAATACTTCGTTCCCAGATCAGCGAATTGAGAGAAGAATATCAAAAGCTTTCCGATAATTTAAATGAATATGAGTACCGGGTTGAAGAACTGAAATACGAAGCATCTCTTACAGAGAACGAATATATTGAAAAATACGCAAGGGAAGTGCTGGGATTTCATAAATCGGGGGAAATAGTTTTCAGAAAAAGCAACGGTAATTGAGGAAGAAAAAATGATAAGAGAAATCAAATCGGAAGAAATAACAGAAACTGTAAAGAAATTATTTATATCTGCCAATTATGAGCTTGGTTCAACTGAACATGAGCTTATTGAAGATGCACTGAAAAAAGAGAGAAACAGCACAGGCAAATCCGTTCTGAAAACCATAAGGGACAATCTCGATGCGGCAAAAGAGATAGGTGTACCTATATGTCAGGATACGGGCATGGCTGTCTTGTTTGCCGATATAGGACAGGATGTACATATTATCGGCGACGATTTTGTATCGGCTGTAAACCGCGGTGTTTCTCTTGCTTATACCGACGGGAAAATGCGCGCTTCTGTTGTAAAGGATCCTCTTTTTGACAGAACAAATACAAAGGATAATACGCCTGCAATAATTCATACGAATATCGTTCCGGGTGATAAAATAACCATTACGGCGCTTCCAAAAGGATTTGGTAGCGAAAATATGGGTAAAATCAAAATGATGATGCCGACTTCTACAAAAGAAGATATAATTTCTTTTGTTCTCGATACCGTAAAAACCGCAGGTGCCAATCCGTGTCCGCCTATAATGGTGGGAATAGGAATAGGAGGTTCTTTTGATTATGCTCCCGTTCTTGCAAAGAAAGCTTTGGCACGCAGCGGAAAGACACATAATGAGAATGAAAATTACGCCGCTCTTGAAGACGAAATACTTGAACGTATAAATACACTCGGTATAGGTCCGCAAGGCTTTGGCGGGGATACAACGGCTCTTGCGGTAAATATTGAATATTATCCTACACACATAGCCGGGCTTCCTGTTGCAGTAAATATAAATTGTCACGTTATGAGACATATGAAAGCAATCATCTGATAGCTTTGATCATGAATAAAACAGAAAAGGAGATTAAAATGGAAGATAAAAAGCCTATTGAAGGAAAATTTATGATATACAAGGGGAAACCTCTTGTAAGAGAAAAAAATATTATATGTTATGGTGACATGAATGATAAATATTATCTTTTTCTTATGATTCTCACAAATAAAATAGAAAACGGCAATGAAGTTCCTGATAGAATACTTATACAGATTTTATCAACAGAAGAAAAAAATAAAATTATAAAACAAGGTGAAAAATCAGGACTCTATGAAGCTCTTGACATAGGAACCATATGGCTTGAACGCGCCTTGGCGGATTCCAAAAAGAATTAAATAATAATAAAAATAAAAAATCCGGGTTTTAGAAAACTCGGATTTTTTTAGTAAAGAAAAAAATATAA